>NPIE01021908.1_pt1 | contig 10394 bp, 8 predicted proteins | sample 8637661 | NCBI WGS metagenome assembly NPIE01 (sample SAMN07420842, study PRJNA396082) | bioreactor metagenome | isolation source: sample BA12 brine-fed electro-methanogenic bioreactor BA | place: Japan: Kochi | collected 2016-12-09 | reverse complement strand
GAGCTTCGCGAAAGCTACCTCGCCCATATACCTCAGATGGGGATATAGGAGATCCTACGTCTCACTTGTTGGCAGGAACCTTTAAATGGATTTCGAGGTGATTGTGACGAGATCGGATGAGTGAGGAGAAAAATGCTATGGACGATGAGGAGATATTTGATAAAATTTGTCGTGGTATTTGCGATTTTGAGGAGATGGATATTGATCTCCTAGATAAGAACGCCAGTGAACGCTCAATCTCACATAAGCTAGCAGAGCATATCCAAAGATATTTTCCAAACCATAATGTTGATTGTGAATATAACCGCAACGAGGGAGATATTAAAAAATTAAGATCAAAATTAAATGTAGGCGTGAATTTAGAGCCCGACGATCTTGATGCAAAGGCGGTATTTCCGGACATCATAATCCACAAACGAGGTAAAAAGGTGAACCTTGCAGTAATTGAGGTGAAGAAGGAGAAACATGTGGTAGAGAAGGATAGCAATAGCTGGAACCTTGACAAGAAAAAACTTGAGTCATTTACAAAAGAAAATGGTGACTACAAATACAAACTTGGTTTGTTTCTGATAGCTTATACTAAGGATAAAAAGCTAATCATAAATAACGTATTCGAGGGAGGTGAAGATTGTACAGGGCAGCTTGACAAAATTGGCGAGCTAGATCGGTGTAAAAAATATCTAAAGCTGGAGGCGGAGTCGCTATGGATTCGCTAATCCCCAAGAGGGAGAGGATGCTGGAGGTCTGTCCAATCTGCGGCAGCTGCGAGCTCTATTACGAGACCGGGGGCGCCATCGGTAAGGTCTACCACTGCAAGGACTGCGGCTACGTCGGAGCCCTGGTGGTGGAGGCGGACGAGGAGATGGTCGAGGCGATAAAGGAGGGGTACGGGCGGGAGAAGAAGGAGGGAGGGTAAAGTAAGTGAGTTTCGATTCACAAAAATTAATATTTTAAATTAAAATTATTTATATAATAACTGATCTGATAGTCTGTTTAGACCATCAGGCAGACCAGGTAGACACACAATTTCTGGCTTCATTGATACGCCTTCCCAGTGGTTTCTAAGTTCAATCGAATTCGGGTCAATGATAATAATTTTCTTCAGATTGTCATTATCTCCAGCAGCTTTTATTAGCATGTTTCTTATAGCGATATCATATCTAGGTAGAGAATAACCGCAAACTATCCAAATATCTGATTTTGACAAGCTTTGTTTTGCTCCTTTCCATACTTGATGGAGCCAATTTGGGATTGATTTTTCTGGGATTGGCGGAATTATTGCGGCATCACATCCATTACGAAATGATGGCCTCATATCCTGATATATTACTAAATGTCCTCCTTCAAAGGACCAATTTAGAGAACCATGCAGCTTAAACAACGGAATTTCGCCTGATAGCTCAACTAAACGGTTTGGTTTCTGGACGGTGAACGGTTGAGCTAGTCCTTTGAGAATTTGTGGTCGAGGGATTCCTCCATAATGTACTCCGGGCCTAGAACATCGTATCATCTTACGGTGTCTTAATCCTCTCTCAATCAATAGATCATAATTCGCCGTAATAACGCTAACTAATTCAAAATTATTAGTTAATATATTCCAGAATTCGTCATGTTCTGGGCATTTTAATGGTTTAGTAATTCGTCCAGCGTATCGTAAATTGTTATTTCCAGCATCTTCACCTGTTGGTGTTGCTAAAACAGCAGCAACCAGTTCAACGGCAGATTTCCATAATTGGGTATAGTATTTAGATCCATATTCCAAACATCCATCTATATAGTCATCAAAATTTTTATTATAAAATTTATTTTGGTTGAGTGTGCATTGGATAGAACTTGAGCTATAAATATACTCAAGAAATTGTTCAGTATTTTTCTCGGGATTAATTTCGTGCCAGATACTCCATGCAGCCCTTACATCCACAAAATGTTTTTTTGCACGTTTTGAGAATATTAAAACATCGGATTTGAATAGATTTGAAGTTAATGGTAAGCCTGCAACGTGAGAGAAACCAGCGCCCAAAATGGCTGAAGCAGACATTTTGTCATAGTTCATTTATAAAAGCAATTGATCGTTTGATTTTATAAAGATAACGGAAGATGATGAGCTGATGGGAGACGATAATCAATCTCAACCCTCGCGCATCGCCCCCCTGGTAACGGGGATTCATCCCCCCCTTCCTCACCCGCCCTCGCACCAGGGACGCGAATATCCCAACGACGCATAATACGACTTGGGGAGCCGGGATCGAGGTCCTGTGTGGGGGGGGGGGTCCGGGAACCCGCCCCGAAAGCCCTCTGGGGGATTGTACCTCTTCTGGTGCATACTCCCAAACCCCAGAGGGCCGGGAACGCGGGGCATGATACCGGGGATCGAAACCACTTTTGCCCGTCGGGACAGTCACCACCGCCATAATGCAGATTCGAGTCGTCAATTCCAGGGCTGAGATAGCCAGCGTGGACACAGAGGATAGGGTGTTTCATCTGACATTTACTCCTACCACCGTCGCCCTCTTGGATCTGATGCAACGGTGCCCTCGTTTGGAGGCGATCCAGGTTCCGCCGTTCCAATTTAGAAATATGTTCAAGTCTTCTCGGTGTTTTCTGGAAGCCCGAGGGGTGACGTTTTTCGAGGGCACGATTCGGGGCTATAGATCGGACACTGGCGAACACTACACCATCGACGACGCCCTTATCCTCCAGAGGGCGGGGGAACTTCGCGCCGAGGGGCTGGACTCCGGAGAGATAGTGGCGAAGGTGGCGGAGGAGGCGGGGGTATCGGCAGGGCTGGTGGGGTTCATCTTGGATTAGAGGCTCAGGTCATTACCTCTTCGATGATCCTGATCCAACCATCAGTCAGACCAAAAGCTTGTACCGAGGCAAACGATTTGTGTTTATTGTGCTGCAATATCCACCCACATAGCCTACCCCTCAATTGATCGCATATAACGATTGAAGAGCCAGTCGAGGAGCATATTGGCGAATTCCTTGTTGTCGTTGATCTGCTTGTACATTTTGAAGTTCGAGTCTATCATCTCCTGGACTCGATCGTTGACCACTGTATCGAAGGCGAGCCTCGCATTCTCGCGGGTGTTCACCTGGACGCTGTTTTCAAGGACGTAGTCCCGTGCGAGCTTCTCTTCGAGCTGTTTTATGAAGACCTTGTCGTCCTCGGTGAAGTCGGTCCCAAACCGCTCGTTCAGCTCTCTGATGATCGAAGAGAGGGTTTCGGTCTCCTCCTCGGCGGCTTTCTTGCCGCCCCCCGAGACGATCGGATCGATAACAGATGCTCCTCCAGGAAGGGATATCTTTCCATCGTGGCTCTTCTGGATCCGGTAGGAATCCATGTCGATGTTCTCCTGGATCTCCCGCGGGAGGTGACCTCGCTCCGCCGGAACAGCCCGGAGGAAGGTTTTGCCGAAGACGTAGAGCTTTTCAAGGTCGGTGTCCACAAAAGTGATGATCTGAGATAGGAAGGCGTATAGGCGGATGTAGTCGACTAACGCGCTTCGGAAATCTATCTGCTCTTCCTTCGTCGCGTCTCTGTAGCGGTCGATGGCAGGCTTTAGGGCCGAGTGGAGCTTCTCCTGCTTCGACTTGGGGTTGTAGTATATCTTGGCGAAACGGTCCACCTCACCCCTGGTGTAGAAGTCGAAGTCTTCGAGGGCCGTCCCTCGATCGTAGAGGAGGTTGGGGTCTGTCGCCTCTTTTAGGATCGTCTTTTCGTAGTAGGGCTCGAAGGCCTCCAGAATCTCGTCAGCCTCATTGGTGAAGTCCAGAACCATCGTCTCGGCCTTTCCCGGATGGACCCGGTTGAGCCTGGAGAGGGTCTGGACTGCGTTAACCCCGCCGAGCTTCTTGTCGACGTACATGGTGTGGAGGAGCGGCTGGTCGAAGCCGGTCTGGAATTTGCTGGCGACTATAAGGAATCGGTTTTCAGGGCTTTTGAAGATCTCGGCGGTCCTCGTCTCCGGAAAGCCGTTCATATTCGCCTCGGTGTAGTCAAGGCCGCCGTCGTGGACGGTCCCCGAGAAGGCGACGAGGGCTTTGAAGTCGTAGCCCTTTTTCTTTATGAGCCGGTCCATCTCCAGCCTGTACCTTACGGCGTGGAGGCGGGATCGAGTGACGATCATCGCTTTGGCTTTCCCGTTGATCTTGCTTGCGACCTTTTCGGCGAAGTGGTCGGCGATGATCTCGACCTTGCTTGCGATGGCGTGCTCGTGGAGGTCGACATAGGATTTCAGGAGGTAAGTGGCCTTCTTCCGGTCGTATCGGGGGTCGTCCTCGATCTTCTTCAGGAGGCTCCAGTAGGTCTTGTAGGTGGTGTAGTTTTCGAGGACGTCGAGGATGAACCTCTCCTCTATCGCCTGGCGCATGGTGTAGAGGCTGAAGGGCTCGAACCTGCCGTTATCCTTTCGGGCGCCGAAGAGCTCCAGGGTCTTGTTCTTGGGGGTGGCGGTGAAGGCGAAGAAGCTCGTGTTCGGCTGGGGACCGCGGCTCTTCATCTCCTCGGCGATCCTCTCCTCCAGGTCCTCCTCTTCCCCGTCGGCTGAGTCTTCCGCCTCCGCCTCTTCGAGGCTCTTTGCCGTGAGGGCCTTCTTCATGCTCTTGGTGCTCTCGCCGGACTGGGAGGAGTGGGCCTCGTCGATGATGACGGCAAACCGATGTCCAGATAGCTCCTTGATCTCGTCGGCGATGACCGGAAACTTCTGGAGGGTGGTGACGATGATCGTCTTTCCGTCCTCCAGCGCCTTTTTGAGCTGGCGGGAGGTGGTGTCGATGTTCTCGACGACGCCGAGGGTCTGCTCGAACTGGCGGACGTTCCTCTGGAGCTGCCGGTCAAGGACGCGCCGGTCGGTTATGACTACGATGGAGTCGAAGACCCTTCTGTCCTCGGAGTCGTGGAGGACCGAGAGCTGGTGGGCGAGCCAGGCGATGGAGTTGCTCTTTCCCGATCCCGCGCTGTGCTGGATCAGGTATCGGTGGCCTGGACCCTTCAACCGGGCGTCTTCGACGAGCCTTCGGACGGAGTCGAGCTGGTGGTATCGCGGGAAGATCAGCTTCTTTTTGCCGGTCTTCTTCCCCCTGTCGTCCTCCTCCTCGACGACCTGGACGAACTGCTGGACGAGGTTCAGGACGCTCTCCTTAGACCAGACCTCCTCCCAGAGGTAGGAGGTGGGGTAGCCGTTCCAGGAGGGGGGGTTTCCGGCGCCGCCGTTGTAGCCCCGGTTGAAGGGGAGAAACCAGGTCTTGCTCCCCTCAAGCCTCGTCGTCATGTAGACGAAAGAGGGGTCGACGGCGAAGTGGGCGAGGCAGCGACCGAAGACGAAGAGCGGCTCCCGAGGGTCCCGGTCGTGGCGGTACTGGCGGATGGCGTCCTGGACGTCCTGGCCGGTGAGGGTGTTCTTCAGCTCGCAAGTGAATATGGGAAGGCCGTTTAAGAAGAGGACGAGGTCGAGGCTCTTTTCGTCCCGCTCGCTGAAGTGGAGCTGCCGCGCCACCGAGAAGGCGTTGGTCTCGTAGAGCCTCGCAAGCTCGGGGTTGAGGCCGCTTGACGGCGGGAAGTAGGCGAGGCGGAACCGTGAGCCCGAGTCTTTTATCCCCTTTCGAAGGACTTCGAGGGTTCCGCGCTTTCTGATCTCCTTAGCGAGCCGCGAAAGAAAGCGCGATTTTGCATCCGCCCCGTGATGCCTCTTGAGCCGTTCCCACTCCTTCGGCTGGGTCGCCCTGACGAAGTCGAAGACCAGCTCGGGGTCGAGGCAGAGGGCGCGGTCGTACTCCTCAGGGCGGCGCCGAAGGTAGCCCTGCTTCAAAAGGGCCTCCTCGATGGTGGCCTCAAAGTCCTTCTCTGATATCTCCATGAGATCAAATCCTTGGCTTCGTCCTTTCTCGTCCGCTTCGTCCTTTCTCCGCCCTCATCCTTCCGGGTCCAGATCCTACTCCTCGGGGACGAGGGCCCAGATCCTCTTGAGGGGAAGCTCCCCCTGGAGCTCTTCGGGGAGGCGGTCGTAGTTTCGGAGGACCGCCTCGACGAGGTCGCCGGAGTCCCAGAGCCTGACCTTGAAGTAGTTCAGCCTCGCCTCCTGGATCACGGCGTTGTTGAAGCCGCCCCAGCTGACGAGAAGCCCCTGGTCGGCCTGGAAGGTCGTCATGCTCCCCTGGAGACCGCGAAAGACGTTCACGTCCGACGGGCTCTGAGAGGACTTGACCTGAACGCAGAGCCTGGGACTGTCGAGGCCCAGGGAGCCGCTCCCGGCGAGGATGTCGACGCCGCCGTCGGGGCCGGGGGGCGAAAGGCTTGTGACGTACCCTTCGGCCTTGAGGACGGCATCTACGAGCCTGGATAGGTCGTGGCCCCTGAAGTTCTTCACCAGGTGCCCGAGGATCTGGTCACGGGCGAACTGCTCGACGTCAGTGAAGGGCTCCTCCCCGTTCCCGTCGCCTGGTGGAAAGGGCCCAGAAATCGGAGTGATCCCAGGATCCGGCTTTCCCGCCAGGATCGCCCTCACCCTCTCCTCGGCGTCGTTACGCTCTATCCGGCAGACGGTCATCACCGCTCCCAGGGAGTAGAGGAGGTCCTGGCCGAAGGCCGTCCGCGGGATGTCGATCTTGATCCACTCCACCAACCTTGTGTGGTGGACGTCCCCCAGGTCGGTCCTGTACCGATAGGGGCCCGTAACCCTGCCGATCGCTATCTGGGACCTGTTTCTGAGGGGCATCGCCACCAGGTCGCCCTCCTTCATCCGGTGGGCGAAAGTCCGAAGCTGGCCTGCAAAGTTATAAATCGCCATCTCGGGCTTCTCTTTATACGCCTCTCGGACCAGCTCGATGATCTCCTCTTTCGTGGTGGCCCGGCTCAGGTCAGACACTTCACTAAAGCCGATACATGCGAGCCCGTTTTCGAAAGATAAGTTCTCATGTTCACCGAACCTTCCACCTCTCACCATCCAAAGGCTCATACGATACCTCCCTCTTTTACAGCTTCTCTTACGTCTATCTTGCCGGTGACCGCCGCCGAAATCAGGGCGGTGCGGTATTCTTGGATCTTCTCAATAGATTCACTCAATTTATCAATGAATAGGTCCATTTTTATTATTCTTTGGGAAATGTTTTTTATAATCTGATGCTGTTCAAATAGTGGTGGTTCTAAAGTGTAAATCTCAAAGAAGGATTCGGGGTATAATCTCAGTCGAGATTTCCATATCCCTTTAGATTGACGTGTGATTTCACATACGTAAGCAGAAGTCCGATATAGAAAATCGAGGTATAGAGGAAAAATCCCTTTTTTCAATCGGTATACATTATAGGATGGGCTAACGATCCCATCATATTGTGTTATCCCTAATGCACCCATCCATGCCCACATAGTATTGATTACCAAATCATTTTTTCGGCATAGTTTATATCCTTCCATAGATTCTGCCATGAACATATTAACGTTTTTCTCAGATCTAGGAGTTACCCCAGTTATGTGAGAGACGGTTAGCAATTCCTCATTTCCAGTAGTCGATCTCTCATCTATTTCTATAAAAATGCGCTTGTTCCATCTTGTTTCCCAGTGTTTCGGAATCTGTGCAACAGATGGAATGCCCGAGTCCTTCATCGGCACGTCGGGATCGAGCCCCTTGGTTACGGCGTGGTAGATGATCGCGGCCCGTTTCTCTTCGAGGAGGCCGATGAGCCGCCGTTTCTTCTCGATGAGGGCGTCTATCTTGGCGGTCTCGCGGTCGAGGAAGGCGGCTATGGCGTGCTGTTCTTTAGGAGGGATCAGTATGGATAAATTCCTAACCTCATCCACAGTTACAGCATCATATGTGCTTCCAGTGGATACTGATACTAGTTCTTCACGAAACACATGAAGTCCATGCCATAGATAATTTCGATTGATTCTATTTGTAGGCGCGATTGCGCACAACCCTCGGCCAATACCATAAACTTGATCGGCTAAGTTTAGCTCACCCACCGGAGCACGCACTGAAAGAAGAACATCTTGATGATTAGCATGCTTATTTGCACGCTGACACCACAAACGCGGAGTGGGATGTTGAACTCCGAACTCTGCATTACCTTGCAAGAATGGTGTGCCGATTTCTTCTTGATTGCAATCGTCAGATGAAGGAGATTGACCCATGTTAATGTAAGCAGCATATTTTAGCCTTATTACATCCCATCCCGCCGGAATCTCCCCCAGCCACTCCACGCCAGATACCTTGTACTCAGGATAACGTCTCCACTTGCCTCCGTCGTTAGCAATCGTCTTCGTTAAAATAGTCGAGTTCAAGGCTACACCCCAGGATTAGATACCGGGTGTAACCGGAAATCCACCTCATAGAGCTGAAGGTCCACATTTGGCAATGTGCTGAGGGCATAGCGCAGACCATCATCCGCCTGGCGGGCTATTACGAGCCCTTTCACCTCTTCGTCCGGCTCAGCCAAGTGCGCCTTCACCCAGCCGATGTAGCGGAGGATCTGGCCGACCGTCGAATCGCTCGCCTGATCTCTCTTCAACTCCACAATCAGCCATACGTTATCGCTTTTATTGCGGGCTAAAAGATCGATACGCCCGACTCCACAGGGATATTCGTATCCGGCCTCCACGTCGCCAGGTTCGCTATAGAGGTTCCACTCCTGGCCGAGGGTGGTCTTGGCCCAATTATCTCTGAGAAACTCGTGAAGGTGGCGTTCGAGCCCGAAACCTTGTGCTTCTATAATTTCGGGTGGTAGAACTTCACCCTGATCTGACGGTTTTGGCCCGCCATCAGGTGGTGGTATCTGAACGCTCCACCACAGAGCATCCAATGACCAGAGGTCGAGTTGAAGATCTTCGGCCAAATTGCGAAAGATTTGATTTATCTTGTGGTAGCGGCTCCCCATCGATTCGCCGCGTTCAAATTTTGGCCAGAGGTTCAGCGCCTTGAGCCCGCCTTCTGAGGTGCTGTTCCAGATCCCATATTTTTGGGGATACGCCACATGTAGAATAGCAGTGACGATAGCCTTCCCCATGCCTGGAACGTTGTTAACTGCCCTGTCAAAACGATCTTCGATCTGTGGCTCTTCGTTGAGCAGAAACGATAGTGAGCTACGTAGAAGCGACATATCTGCGCACATCTTAGAGCCAGACCGATGAAGCGGCCAATGGTGGTTGTTCTCAAAGAGCAAGAAAGAGCGAAATTCCTGCTCAGTGAGCTGAGATAGGTGCCCCTCTGAGAAGATGGGCTGGAATCTGGCCAACACCTCATCACGAGATTCGACGATCTCTTTCAGGACCGGAACGGTCTCTAATTTAACCAATTCTCCTCTGACTTTCTCAATTGCCTGATCGTAAGTTAAGTCGTTCATCCTGCCACCTCCCTCAGCATCTCCATAATCTCGCCTTCTAGCTCCCTTATCTCCGCCTCGATCTCCTCCAGAGGCCTTGGAGGCTTGTACTCGTAGAAGTAGCGGTTGAAGTTGATCTCATAGCCGACTTTGCCGACCTCGCCGTCCTTCAGGTCTCGGACTGATTCGTTTATCCAGGCGTCAGGGACGTGGGGGAGAACCTCCCGCTCGAAGTACTCCCGGAAGTCCTCGCCGAGGGGGACGTTCTCGGTGTCTCGAAGCTGGGGGTCGGGCTCGGGGTGTCCCTTGCCGTCTGTGGACGGGTCGGCGGCCTCGTCCCGCTCCGAGAGGGCTGATAGGATCGCCTTCTTCATCGGGGTCGAAAGCTTCACGTCGGCAGCTTTTGCGGCCCGCTTCAGAGCCATCTCGAAATCCGGGCGGCTTGTGAAAAGGTCGCCGGGGATCTTTGCGAGCATGTCGAGGACCGCCTCCTGCTGGCGTCTTCCCTCCGCCTCCTCCCTCGCCTTCGCCTCCTTCTCCTTCTTCCGGCTTTGGGCGAGGCTCTGAAAGGCCTTCTGCTCTTTCAGTCGCTCGATCCGCTCGCCGCTCGCCTGATAGTTCAGCTTGAGAGGCCTCTCGACGGTGATCTTTCGGTAGCCGAAGCTCTCGGTGCTGAAGATCTTCGAGAGCTTCGGATCGGCCGTCTCGAAGGCTTTGTAGATCTCTTTGACCTCCTCGATCTGGTCGCCGGAGATCTCGCGCCTCTTGCTCCCCAGGGACTTTCTCATGGGGAGCCAGAGGGCGGTGGCGTCGATCAGCTGAACTTTGCCCCTTCTGGGCTCTGCTTTTCGGTTGGTCAGGATCCAGACGTAGGTGGCGATCCCGGTGTTGTAGAAGAGCTGCTCGGGCAGGGCGACTATGGCGTCGAGGAGGTCGTTTTCGAGGATCCAGCGCCGGATCTCGCTCTCGCCGCTCCCGGAGTCGCCCGTGAAGAGGGGCGAGCCGTTCATGACGATCGCCACCCTAGACCCGCCCTCCTCCGGCTGCTTCATCCTCGCCAGCATCTGCTGGAGGAAGAG
>NPIE01006396.1_pt1 | contig 10402 bp, 11 predicted proteins | sample 8637661 | NCBI WGS metagenome assembly NPIE01 (sample SAMN07420842, study PRJNA396082) | bioreactor metagenome | isolation source: sample BA12 brine-fed electro-methanogenic bioreactor BA | place: Japan: Kochi | collected 2016-12-09 | reverse complement strand
GGTTAAAGCCGTCACCAAAGGCTTCGCCATCGGTGCTGCAGGTCTAACCGTCATTTCCTTGTTAGGTGCTTTCTTATCCGAAGTCAACACCGCAGCTGCTGAACGCGGATTAGCGTTAATAGAGGGCTTTGACATCATGAATCCTGCCGTCTTCTTCGGACTATTGGTCGGTGCTGCTGTACCATCTGTCTTCAGTGCGATGCTGATGCTGGGTGTTAACCGTAATGCTGAACGCATGGTGGCTGAAATCCATCGTCAGTTCGATGAAATCCCTGGACTTCTTGAGGGTAAGGAAGGCGTCTATCCTGAATCTGACAAGTGTATTGAAATTGCAACCACAGGTGCCTTGAAAGAGTTGATTCCAGCCGGTTTGTTTGCCATTGTCATTACGATTGTGGTTGGTATTTTCGGTGGTGTTTATGCCATCGGCGGTTTCTTGGCCGGTAATATCGTCAGCGGTCTCTTAATCGCATTGTTCATGTCCAATGCGGGTGGCCTTTGGGACAACGGCAAGAAATACATTGAAGCTGGACACCACGGTGGCAAGGGCAGCGATGCCCATAAAGCAGCGGTTGTCGGCGATACAGTCGGCGATCCTTTCAAAGATACAGCCGGTCCTTCGATCAATACTCAAATCACGGTCGTTAGTTTGCTGGCAAGTTTGCTGAGCGTAATCTTCCTGACGATGTCAATTTTCTAAAAAACACACATACAAATAAAAAGGAGAATCGCTTTATGCTTGCGATTCTCCTATTTTTTCGAGTAATGCTTTGATGTCATTGATGACCTCGTTTTTTGTTTCTGGGACTAATGGACCTTCACTGTCCTTAACAGCATAGAAACGATAATCCATCACTTTCTTCGCCTTCTTCTTCAGCAACAACTTCTCCATTTTTTCAGCGGCATAGCCAAAGCACTTGACCAGCCTCAAAAGTAGTTTATTGTCGATATCCTCGATTTTGATTCTGGTATCATAGACAAAGAAAGGTTGATCATTAAACCTCTTTTGTTTGAGCAACGCTTTGGTTGCCTTAGACATTTGAAAGGCGCGTGTCGGTGAACCTATGATTAAGAGATCGGCATCGTCAATCATTGATTGCTGCACCAAGTCTGCCTTGATCCAAGTTGTTTCATGATCCTTCAAAACGTCTTGCATCATTTCCGAGACAGCTTTTGTGTTACCGAAAAAGCTATCGTAAATATTAAGTATTTTCATCGTCTTCCCTCCTCACCCTTGGCTTAAATATTATAACATAAGACAAAGAAAAAAATCTCTTAAATCAGAGATTTTCTCTTATGTTTAACAAATCCTGTCTCGCTTTTACTTTTTCCTGAATATTTTCAGGAATATCGAGTTTGAAGTCACCGCTTTTTTTCATGAACTGCGACGTATATGCAATGGCATCGATTTCTATCTCTTGATTTAGATAATGTGCACTGTCGATTCGTTTAAGGGGTTGAAAATAGAGTTCGAACTCCTTTAACCAGCGTTTCAATGTTGTTTCATCTTCGGTTGATTGCTCGGGATGATGGATTTGAAACCATTGATGTGCATGTCTGCTTTCATGGATCAGTGAGGCAATGATGGTCATTTCTGACATCCGGCTGATCATGTCAGCGTTGAAGATGATCATCTGCTCATCTTTATTGAAGATAGAGAGAATGCTGTGATAATCACGTGGTAGCGGCGAAATGACGACCTGGCAAGGCGGTCTACCTTGCTTGGTTGCGAGTGATGTTTCAATGCGATACAAATAACTTTCAGAAATCATGAAGGTCCTCCCGTCATGGTGTCAATTGTATTCACGATATCATAGATAGTTCAATAAGACAATGATTTTTAAAAAATCCAGAGATATAAATAATACGTTGCGACACTAATCGTCGTCGACAACACAGTGCCCCAAGCCAAATCGACCACAGTGACAATCAAAGGCCAATCCTTAATCGTCGCAAGATTGGTCAAGTCATAGGTGGCATAGGTAATAAAGCCAAACAATGCGGCACTTAAAACCAAGCGTCCGACATCACCTGAGTTGACAGCTGGTTGGATGACAAAGAAAACCAAACCGACGATAAAAATCAGATAGAAGACGGCTGCGGCGATGTAATTAGGCGTTGCTTTCATCAAGAAACCGATATGTTTCTTGTAAAACTGGTTAGCTACAAAAGTCAGCCAAATAGCATCGACAATCAAAAAGACAACAAAAGCAATTAAGTAAATTTTTAAAAAGTTCATATCGTTCAACCTTTCTTTGGATATTGACTCATCTGTTTCACATATTGGTCAATATCGAATTTTCGTTTTAGTCCGTTATCATTCATATAGCGCAGTTTCCCGAATATCGGTCTTTCCGTCCATGCGCGGTCGTGTTTGCCAAAACACCACGCCACGCCGGCATAACCATTAGGGCTGTTACCGTCGAGAAAGAAGGTATTGTTGAGATTCATGGCGGTGTCATAAGCCACTTTGTAGTCACTTGACCACTCAATGATTTTTTTACACCAATACATGCGCATATAGGAGTGCATCCTTCCCAGATGCACCATTTCTTTCATTGCGGCATTGAAATAGGGATCGTGGGTATTGAAGTCAAGATAGTCTTTCTCAGTATAGAGATAGGTCCGAGGATCATCCCGATGATTGTTCATCGTCTCATAAGCCCAGTCATAGGTGATTTGTTGAAAATCATCGTAGCCAGGGTTATAGCGAACGAAATTGTAGGCAAGCTCCCGTCTGACAATCAACTCTTCAATGAAATCGTGTTTGTTTTCAGAGTCATGGTCTTTGACTTTGTGATAAATGGTGACCGGAGAAATCATGCCATACTTAAGATAGGGACTTAGATTGGACGTGAGCGTTTTTGATGGATCATTGTGTTGATCATAGTGCATCAGTCTTTCATTGATAAACTGATCAAGCATCTTTAAAGCTTCGACTTCACCCTTAGATAAAGGCATTTCGGTCAGGACTTCATCTTCAAAATCAGCAACGTGCTTCCAAATCTTTGATCTTAAGGTTCGGGCTGAATATTCTTCCTTGTCACTAGCGATATGGGTCGGAACAACGACGTTTCCATCGACTTGCACCAATCCGAAGCCACGCTCTTTAGCTAATGATATGATGCGTTGATTGATGATCAAGTCTTCTTTGAGATAGGCCAGATCGATGATGACTTCAGCGACCTCATCAAAACTCATATCTTTGAGTTCTTCTCGCGAGATGAGATTCGCAAAAACTTCATATGACTTAAGCAGTGTTGGCATATCAGCGGTCAGCTGTTTGAAAAACTCAATCTGGCGAACGCTTGTTTCCTGGGGTGAAACGATATAGAGATAAAGACGACCACCGAGTTTGGTGCGTCGTCTAAAGGCTTCATGGAGTGCATAATTATTCCTTAGCCGAAATGTTTTCGTCATCACATAGATGATGTCTTGATGGCCGTTGATGGCCTTGTGAATCGTTTGTATCCTGCTTTTTATCATTTCTTCAAGAAGGGGATAAAATGTCCAAAGATTTAGATACACTACTAAAAGAAGAGCGTGAATTTAAAGCAGACCTAAATTTAAAGNNGTTGTTTGTATTCCTCCCAGCCAGGTTTTTTGGACATCCTTTTTTCAAGCAAGGGAACTCCGCTGATAAAGCGCAACAAGATGGTCATCACCAAGGGGCTCAAAATCAAATACCAGGCAAAGTCTCCAACGATGACGATGAGGAAAATCCCCCACCAGGCGAGGGCATCGCCAAAGTAATTGGGATGACGCGTATGCTTCCACAGCCCGCTAGTCATCAGTTTGCCTTTATTTTCGGGTTGACTGATATGATGACGGAGTTGTCTATCACCGACGACTTCAAAGAAGTAGCCGATGCCAAAGACGACGATGCCGATCAACATCCACCAGTTAAAACTGATATTTTGAGTGTTCACATAAATGCTTGTCAAAGCGACAACAAACATGAAGAAACCCTGTAACAAATAGACTTGAACAAAAGCTCTGGGGATTACGTACTTGCCCCATTCCTCACGCCATTTCTTGTATCTGAAGTCTTCTTCTTTGAATAGATTACGCTTTAGAATATGATAGAAAAGCCTTAAACCCCATAAACTGATCAAGACATTGACGATGATGGCAGGTAGAGTATAACGCTGTTCGATGAAAAAGAGCAGCCACGATACTGTCACAAAGCCAAGACCCCAGCCGATATCGACGATGGAATTGTTTTTGATGATGGTGGCGACGATGAAAAAGAGCATAAAATAGCCTAAGATGATCCAAACAGCTGTTAACATAATCTACCTCCTAGTTTGTGATATAACCAATGGCGACGGTTCCGATACCACTGTGAATCGCGACAGCACTAGAAACCTCAGTCATAAACGCCGGCGCCTTACCGATGACTTCGGTGAAGATTTGTTCGTATTCATCAAGCAGTTCTTGGTTTAAGCAATGGACGAGTGCATAAGACTCAATCCCTTTTTCCGCCATATCTTTCTTAACGATCTTCAAAATTTTCTTGGTAATGCCTTTCTTAGAGAAAGCCATACCAAAGGCAGCCCCGTGACCTTCTTTATCAAGCGTCATGATCGGTCTCATGCCGATGAAGTTGCCGATTTTACCGACGACTTTAGGCAGTCTGCCGCTCATCATTGCATACTTGAAGGTATTGAGACAAACCAAGATGTTGGTCTTCTTCTTAGCTTCTTCAATCGCCATGACGATGTCTTCGGTCTTCTCGCCGGCAAGATGCATGTCGATGGCTTTTTTGACCAGAAGGCCTTCGGTTGCGGAGTTGTTAAGTGAATCGATGACATAGACTTTTCTGCCCATATCGTTGAGTATCTTCGCTTCATCAGCTAAAATCTGGTGTGTCGCACTCAATTTCTTGGCAACGGTAATGACGAGGACTTCCTCAAACTTCTCACTTAAACGCTTCATCAAGTCGTGAACATACTTTACAGCCGGTGTCGCTGTGGTCGGATATTCAGTTGCTTGAGGGATGAGATCAAAAAGAATCTCATTATTCATCGTCAACTTATCAAAATACTCCACACCGTCGACGGTGATGTAAATGGGAATGACAACGATATGGTTGTCATGGACAAAGTTTGGATCGAGATCACCAATCGAATCAGTGACGATGACCCGTTTGGCCTTGGTCTTGTCGAGGTGCATGTCGAGAATCATATTGTCGACTTTTTGGTTGAGAATACGGCCGTATTGACTGAGAATCCTAAAGACTTCAGCCGGTTCATTGGTATGAATGTGGACTCTGAAAATATTGAGACCTTTAGCGATGATCAAACTGTCGCCCAAATGATGCAAAGCAGTACGCAATTCTTTTTCATCGAGCTGATGATCGATTTTCACCAAACCTTCGGTACAATACCTGAAATTGACCGCTTCATCGGTCACATGCGAGTCTTCAAAATCGATATCTTCGTACGTTTCGTGTTCGATGGGGTCGTTGTTGTAATAAGAGTTAATGCCCTCTAAAAACAAGACAAAGCCCATCGCGCCACTGTCGACGACGTTGTATTTCTTTAAAATTTGAAGCTTTTCTTTAGTCAGTTCCAAACTTGTCTTCGCAAACTCAAAAGCTTGTTCGAAGACGTGTTTGACATGTTTATACTGCTTCTTGGCAAACTGACCGAGTGAGTTCGCCCAATCCTTGATCACCGTCAGCATCGTCCCTTCCACCGGATTTTCAAGCGATGAGTAGGTATATTCAACACTCTTGTTAACCATCTCCGCAAATTCTTCGATGGTGACTTTTTCCTTCCCTTGTGAGGCGAAACGCAGGCCGTTGACAAACTGTGCAAAAATAACGCCGCTATTGCCTCTGGCGCCAAAAAGGGCGGATTCACTGATTGATTCAAGTGCATAATGGAAAGACTCATCGCGTCTTGACTTCATGGCGATGGCTTGTAAGGTCGATGCGAGATTATTGCCGGTATCGCTGTCTGCGACAGGAAAGACATTAATGTCATTGAGTTTTCTTCTTTTTTTAACGATATAGGCAGATCCATAACTGAACATTTGGTATAAATCTTGCCCTGTGATGTATTCCATAAACATCATCCTCCTAACTTAGGTTTATGATACCATAACTATGCTTTTTTAAATTGAGATTTGCTCTGTTTACTATGACAGGCATACATCTTGATTATAGCATAAGTCCAATATTTTTTGAAGAGGACGAAAAAAAAGCAGCAAATTAAATTGCTGCTGTTTGAGGTTTTGATTTCAAGGTCTTCACCCAAAGGGTGGCAATTTCAATCGCTGCGCCGATACCCATGAGTACCGCAATGACTGTCTTAAGCGTTTGGAAGATGTTTGCCAAGTCAAATCCAGGTTCATTCACCAAGGCTTCTACTTCCGTGATAAACAGAGGATTGATGAGATCTGGCTGTGTGACAAAGACGATGCCGACGACTACAGCGAAGATTTTGACAAAGGTCTGGATGGCTGCCAAGGAAATAGTCCATTCGTTCGATGTTAGTTTGAGCGCTTCCATTAAGACACTGAAGACAATCGATACAATGATGAACGGCAACATCATTTGAATGACATCATCATTGAAGAAGGCTGCAATCATCTGGAATCCGCCATCGGCTTCATACCAACCGATGACTGTTGCATTATGATAGAAAACATAAATCAGCAAGCCACCAAAGATAATGGTTAAAATTAAGCTGATGATGGTTTCTGTACGCTTGATCTGATGAGTTTTAGGTGTAGGAACTTTAGGTAAGTCCTTCAGCCTAAACTTAACTTCTCTGGTTTCCTTGGTTCCGCGATCAATACCGATAAAGATCAAGGTAACGATCCCAAAACCTGTAATCAAAGCACTGAATATATCACCGATGGTGCCGAAGAATGTGGCAAAGATAAGGCCGATAAGGGTCTCCTGCTGAGGATCCAGCAAGCGGTCCAAAACGCCACCGATGGCTGCTAAAGCTGCAAAGACAATCAGGACAATCTTAAGCACGAGCAAGTAATCGTCCATCCACTCGGGACTAATCAGATAACGTTGTTTTTCACGGTACTGATTCGCGAGCACTCTTGGATGTCCCAAGGATAAAAGTACTTCTTCGATATCATGCTGGCTTGGGTTCTCTCCAAGCATATCAGCGATGTTGGCATAAAGCTCTTGTTTGACTTCTTCTCTAGATGCTTCCGGTAACCGTCTAGTCACATCATAGACATAACGTTTAATCATTTCATTCATTGTTTTTTCCTCCCAAAATCATTTTCACTTCATCGACCATCTGCTCAAAGTCGACGACGAGTTGTTCATATAACTTTCTTCCTTCCGAACTGAGCACATAATACTTTCTCGGTCTTGATTCGCTGGTATCCCACTCGCTTGTTAAAATCCCTTGGGATTCCAAGCGTCGCATCAGCGGATAAAGTGTTCCTGCTTCAACTGAGACACCCTTATCGAGTAGTTTTTGTAGTAAGGAATAACCATACTCCTGCTTGTCTAACTGACTTAAGACCAAAAGGATCTGCGTGCCGCGTTTTAGTTCGGTTTGATAATTTTGATATAGTTTATCATCCATCATTCTCACCTCGACACCATTATACTGTATGACATACACTATTGTCAAGCGCAAATTATAATTTTTCGTAAAATATTTTTTTGAATTATAAATTCAATTATTTTTAAGCAAAACAATTTGAATATCAAACTATTCGTGCTATAATGAACACGTATTTAAAATTAGGGGGTAAAACTTATGGAAAACGTAAACTTATTAAAACTCAAAAAATTCAACATGTTGATGGGCGGACTACACTTAATCCAAGGGATTTTGATGCTGATCCTGTCAGCGTCTGTGATTCAAACCATCGCAGAGTTCCAACCGACCATCACACAAATTTACTTGTTCTATAATCCAGTAACACAATCACTTGAAACTGGATTCAAAGAACTATTTAACTTGCCGTTTGGCGTCTTCGTTGCATCATTCTTATTATTGAGTGCCATCGCACATGCCATTATTTCTTTGCCGAAGAAGACCAATGACATCTATAATGCCGATCTCGAAAAAGGCATCAACCGTTTCAGATGGTATGAATATGCATTGTCTTCATCAGTCATGATCGTTTTGATCGCTACCTTGTTCGGTATCTACGACATTGCAACCTTGTTGTTGATTTTCGTGGCTAATGCATTGATGAACATTTTCGGTCTCTATATGGAATTGATGAATGCAGGCAAAGACAAGAAAAAAGTCAAATGGGGACCTTTCGTCTACGGCACCATCGCCGGTTTGGCACCTTGGGTCGTTATCATCCTTTATATGACTGGCACTGGCAACTATGATATGGTTCCTTGGTTTGTCTGGGCAATCATCGGTACTTACTTCGTCGCTTTCAATACTTTCCCAATCAATATGATTCTGCAGTACAAGAAAGTCGGCAAATGGTCCAACTATCTCTACGGCGAACGCACCTACATCGTTCTCAGCCTAGTCGCCAAGAGTATCCTTGCATGGCTCGTACTATTCGGTGCAATGCAACCTTAAAAATCGATAGTAAAAACAACTTTAATATTTTTCTCCAATAAAAAAGGGCTTGTCTAAGCCCTTTTTGTTTGCAGTTCTTGGTATTTGGTTTCAATGACTCGACAGATTTCCTCGAATTCTTCACCTTGGAACATATCGTCAACTTTAAGATAGAGGATCTTCTCTTGTGGAACCTTATAGTTTTTAAAGATGCGATTCAAGACATCATAGTAATTGGCGTAATGAAAGGTCAAGTAGTCGTGTTGATCCTTCTCGATATCACGACCGCGACGTCTGACGTTTTCAAACAACTGCTCGGTTTCCCTGACGATGACAAGATGAATGTCGACGTCGGGAATGCGTTTCAAATGCTCATCGGCGATCGCATAGGTCAGTGCGACTTCATAGGCAGACATGTAGCCTTCCAACCTCAAGAGCTCTGTAAAGACCAAGTTCGAAAACAAAGTCGAATCGCAGACGCAAGAGGTTTCATGTCTGGTTTTCCACATCAGCAGAAACAGCGAACTGTAAAACGCATTCTGCGATAACAAAGCAAATTTCTCTTTATCTTCATAGAAGAGCGGTAAAAACTCGTTCTTCTCAACAGGTTCTTCAATCAAAGGCATTTGATAGCGGTCTGACAATAGTTTTGACAGTGTCGACTTGCCACAGCCGATAGGTCCGATAATTCCGATTCTCATGTAATGACTCCTTTGTTTTATTATACAAGTATTATATCTAAATAATGTGACTAAGTCAAAGCAAAAACCAAAAGAAATGCAGAAAAAAACACCACTGAAGAGGTGGTGTTTGCTTTCAAGTTTTTGTTTAAACAATCAGTGCTGTTTCTGTGCTTTCCATATAGTCGTCATCGTCGTCGTCATCGTCATGATCGCGGCCTCGAGAGCGAGGTTCTTCCTGATCGATTTCTTTTTCAGTGTCGCCTTCGCTGATTTCGTAGACATAAACGGTTTCACCGAGTTCATTTTCAGTTTCAACGATCTTGATTTCGCCTTCAACGCCATTGACTTCGTACTCTAATTTGTAGACAGTGCCTTCATCTTCAACTTCTTGTTTGAATTCATAATAATCGTCACCATCTTCGATTTCAACTTTGTACTCATCGTTTTCGATTTCGATTCTGATTGTCATTTCCGATTCAACGCCGTTGATGTATTTAACAACTTCAAACTCGGTTTCAGATTCTGAGCCTTCGGTTTCGACAACATAAGTGATTTCGATGAAGTCATCACCATTTCTTGCGATTAGTTCCATTTTCGATTCAGTTTCTTCTTCGTCTTCTTCGGTCGTTACGTCAGACAATAGAGTAACACTCAAATCAGTAGCTTCTGTGGTTTCTTCTTCGGTCGTTTCTTCCTCTGTCGTTACATTTTCTTCAGTCGTGATTTCTTCATCATCTTCATCGTCTTCGTCGTCAAACTCATCGTCGTCTTCGTCATCATACTCGTCCTCGTCTTCATCGTCGTATTCGTCTTCGAATTCATCGGCATCATCCAAGGTGTTAGAAGCAACGATGGTGTATTCGACATCACCAATCACGAAGATGCCACTGATTTCACCGGTGATGGCGTCAACGTTATAATAAAGATAATAAACATCTTCTTGAACGTTAATCGTCATCTTGTTCAAGTACTCTACTCTGTCAGACGCTTCAACTTGGACATTACCAAAGCTGGTGGCGCCGTTTTCTGCAAAGCTCTTAAGCAGATCAACATAAACATTGATATCTTCCAGATTTTCTTCAACTTCAGTTTCAGGGGCAGTTTCATCGTCTAGCAGTTGATATGACAGCGTTTGGCTGGTGCTATCGCTCGATGACATATCCAGAAAACCGGATGATAAATAAGACAGTGTTGCAAGTGATGTTT
>NPIE01003414.1_pt2 | contig 10420 bp, 11 predicted proteins | sample 8637661 | NCBI WGS metagenome assembly NPIE01 (sample SAMN07420842, study PRJNA396082) | bioreactor metagenome | isolation source: sample BA12 brine-fed electro-methanogenic bioreactor BA | place: Japan: Kochi | collected 2016-12-09 | reverse complement strand
CGGGACCTATTCCGCAAAATTTCCGGAACTCTCCGAGCAACTGCTGAAGAGAAAGCTTGATCACGTCGAGGCGACCGGGGCCGACTTGCTACTGACCGATTGTCCCGGCTGCGTCATGCAGTTGCGCGGCGGCCTGCGTAAACGCGGTTCGTCCGTCGAGGTGCAGCATACGGTGGAGGCGCTGACAGCGCGCCGGATCAAAAAAAGTTGAAATGGTGACAGGCGCCAATACGGCGGTGCTCGATTTTTATCACCATCTTGGGTTTAGCCCGGACGAGGTGCTCAGTCTTGGTAAACGGTTGCTTGTCGACTGAAGGGCTGATGAGGCAGCAGCGGCTGCGGCGAATTCAGTGAAACAGCGTTGGCTGTCGAACCGCCAGTAAGGTTCGGCCGGCGACGCGTCCACAGAGACCGGAAGGGAGGAGTTATGGAAGCAGTTCTTGAACTCGTCAAAACAAGAAGAAGCATCAGGCGTTTTACGACCCAGTCAGTTGAGCAGGAGACCCTGGAGACGATTCTGGAAGCGGCTCGCTGGACGCCGTCATGGGCCAACACCCAGTGTTGGGAAATCATCGTCATCAAAGATCCGGAACTGCAAATCGGTCTGTCGAAGCTTTTGTCCCCGAAGAACCCGGCGACCCTGGCCGTAGCCAATGCCCCGGTCACATTGGCGCTCTGCGCCGAGGAGAAAAAATCCGGATTCTACAAAGGGGAGCAGTCCACCCGGCTCGGCGATTGGCTGATGTATGACCTTGGGCTGCTGACGCAGACCATCTGTCTGACGGCGCATAGCCTTGGTTTGGGGACGGTTGTCGTCGGCCTGTTTGATCATCTTCAGGTCAAGGCTATGCTGCAGGTGCCGGATGGTTTCGAAGTCGTTTCGTTGCTGCCCATGGGCTTTCCCGATCACGCCCCCTCGCCGCCGAAACGTCGAGAAATCAGGGAGTTCGTCCACTACGACAGATTCGGCAATCGCTAGCCGGTATCCCGTTGGTGCCGGACGTCCTTTTGCGTCTGCCGCTGTCATGCAAATCTTGCGATTTACAGCAAAGAGATGAAACTGATCGGTTCCGTCTTCCTGATCGCGGCGCTCGGCTATGGCTTGGTCTGCCTGCTGCTCTTCCTGCGTCAACGCGATATGCTCTTTTACCCGACGCCGGCCCGTTCCCCTGCCTCGGTCGATGCGCAGCTGCTGCGCCTGCAGAGCGATGGCGAGACTTTACGGGTATGGCGGGTCGGTGATAGCAGTGAACGGGCCCTGATCTATTTCGGTGGTAATGCTGAGGACGTGGCCCTCAATTGCGCGTCCTTCAAACAGCTCTTTCCCGGCTGGACCGTCTATTTGCCGAATTACCGCGGCTACGGCGGCAGCAGCGGTACCCCGAGCGAACGGGGGCTCTTTGCCGACGCCCTGGCGCTCTATGATCATGTACGGCAACACCATACTGCCGTTGCCGTCATGGGCAGGAGCCTGGGCAGCGGCGTCGGCGTTTTCCTGGCTGCGCAAAGAGAGGTGGACCGGCTGGTGCTGGTGACGCCGTTTGACAGCATGGCCCACCTCGCCGCCACTTACTATCCGTGGGTGCCGGTACAGCTCCTGCTCCGGGATCGGTTCGACTCCCGGTCCCGAGCCGGGTCGTTGACGATGCCGACCCTGGTGCTGATTGCCGAGCAGGACGAGGTGGTTCCCGCTGCGGTCAGCGCGTCACTCGTCGCGGCATTGCCCCCGGAGACGACGAGCGTTGAAACCATCGACGGAGCGGGGCACAACACCATCGGTTCTTCGCCGCACTATGAACGTGCCCTGGCGCGCTTTCTGGCTCCTTGACTCCGGCTTGGACCGAGAACGGAGAACAATCGCCTTGATTGAACGTAAATCTCGCCGGGCTGGCCGGTCCTGCCGGAGGCTGCATCGCGAAGGCCCGGCCGGCCGGAGAATCCATGACGCTGATCAGTGGCCTTGCCCCGGCTCAAAGGTTCGCATCGCCGACAGGAAATCGGGCAGGTCGCGGACCAGGCGGTACAGGCTGTGACGGTGCTGCCACAAGCGGGAGCGAAATCGTTTGCGCCAGCCGGGGTCTGAATAAAAACGTTTGACATGGGTGTTGTAGAGGTAGTCGAGCCGCTCCCAGGATTCGATATCCCGGGGCAGGAAAACGAAGTTGAGGCAGTTCATTTTTCGCCAGTCCTCAGCGACCTGTCCCTGCCCGAATATGGTCTGCCAGACGGGAGCGCCGTGAAACGGCGTGAATTTAGCCATATTCATGTCGTCGAGGTCGAGGGAGACGACGAAGTCGCTGGTAGTCTTGATCGATTCCTCGGTTTCGCCGGGCAGCCCCATCATGAACAACCCCTTGACTCGCAGGCCGACATCATGGATCCGTTTGACCGTCGTCCGCACCTCCTCCAGGTAGACACCCGGTTTATGCGTCTCGAGCAGATTCGGGTCACCACTTTCGATGCCGACGGAAACCATCAGGCAGCCGGCCCTCTTGAGTAACCTGAGCAGCGCCTCATCGGCATGACCGACCCGCACCGCGCAATTGAAGTGAAGCCCCAGCGGTTTGTCGATCAGCAGTCGGCAGAGCGATTCGATACGCTGGCGCTGCAGCGTGAACAGATCGTCGTAAATGTTGATGTGCCGTATGCCGAAGCGACGGCGCAGGTAGCTCATGTGCTCGTAGATATACGGTGCCGAGTTGTAACGGTAACCGCGCTTGAATACCGATCGATCGCAATAGGAGCATTGGTAGGGACAGCCCCGGCTGGTGACCATTGTCGCGCCGGGTGGTGTGATGTAGCTGAACAGCGGCAGATGATACTGTTTTGGAAAACCGTCCAGCTTTTCGTAGGCCGGGAATGGCAGGCTGTCCAGATCTCCGATCGGCTCCCGTTTGTCGTTGACCCGTACCGCACCGTTGTCCCGCCAGGCCAGGCCGGTAATTTCGGCGGGTGACACGCCGGCCGCCAGCTCCGCGAGGGTCTGTTCTCCTTCGCCGAGACAGAGGTAATCGATCGGTGCGAATCTCTCGAGCAGTTCGCCGCCCAGGGCCGAGACATGCACCCCGCCGAATACGGTGCCGATGTCGGGATGGTCTTGCTTGATCAGCGTGGCAAGGTCGCAGGCGTCAAGAAAAGCCGAGGTGGTGGTGGAAAACCCGACCAGATCGGGTCGGTGGGCCAGGATCCGTCGCACCGTCTCTTCCGGGCTGGCGGCCGGCCGCGGGCCGAGGCAGTCTTCGATAGCCACCGCATATCCCTGCCGTTCCAGATAAGCGGCGATACAGAGCAGACCGAGGGGAGCCATGCGATTGGCGGTGGCGCTGACGTCCTTTTTCCCCGGCACCCAGTTTGAGCCGGCGGGGTGAACGAGAACGATTCGCATTTTGGCACTCCTTGTCTAACGTATTAATCCGCTTGAATTTTGCGCTGCGGGAAGGTAAATAACAAGGCTGTTTGCCAGGTTACTGTTCCGGTCTGTCGCCGTTTTCGCCGCCTTAGGGGGAGCTTGAAAAATTAGGAATTTCGTTCAAGATCGAGGCACGCAAGAAAATTTTTCCGCAAGCATATACACGATATTCCGAGGATAAAATTTGATTGCACAACGATGAGATTGGGCGAAATGACAATTTTCCAGGGTTCCCTTACGGTTTCCCTTCCCGTGCATACTAGCAAAATGGATTGGAACTCCGCAACAACCAAAGGTGAAGATCATAATCTCGTTGCCGCCACCGCCGGGCCGTGGTCATTTTTTGACCGTATCTATTGCATCTCATTGAAAAACAGAACGGATCGAAGAGCGACCGCCCAGGCCCATTTTGCCCGCGTCGGCCTGGCCGATGCAGTTCAATTCGTGCTGGTTGACAAAGATCCCGGCGATAGTGAACGGGGGATCCATGAATCGCACCTGTTGTGCATGAAAATGGGTCTGGCCGCGGGTGCGCGACGAATGCTTATCTTTGAGGACGATGTCGTCTTTCAGCGCGTTTCGCCGGCCCTCATCGAGGACATGATCAGCTTCTTGGAGGCCGACGACGACTGGCAGTTCTTTTTCCTCGGCTGTCTGGTGAATAGGAGCGAAAAGACCGCATACCAGTCAGTGGTCCGAATCGAGTATCGCAGCCTAGCTCATGCCTATGTCGTTACCGCCGCATGTGCCCGTGAACTGGTCGAGCATCGCCCGTGGAGCGGTATTGCCTTTGATGCGATGTTGCGGGATTTGCAGAGCAAGCAGCTGTATGCTCTCTACCCGTCCGTTGCCTTCCAAAGCAACGCCGCTTCCGACAATGACCGCTATCTGCCGCTCGACCGGTTTCGCCGGTTCTGCGGTGGACTGAAACAGATCCAGCGCGCCAATGAATTGTATCAGCGGCACAAACGGACGATCATCGCCGTTCATCTCCTCGTTCTGCTGGTAATCGGTCTGGCTTGCTTCCAGGCGATTCGATGATACGGCGACAGCCACCTGGAGGATCGGGTTCCGGCCTGCGATACTGGTCGCCGGCCGAACGGCTCGGTATCGCGGTGTTTGCGCTGAGCGTGCCGCTGGCCTTCATTTCATCCCACCTTGTAATTGGTGTTCTGGCTATTTTTGTGCTGGTATGTGCCATAATGCCGTTTTTCGCTGGGGTCTCCTTCTTTTTTCCGGTAATCGGCCGGGGACCGGACGCCTCGGCCGGTATCTGCCTGAGCTTTGACGACGGCCCCGATCCCGTCGCGACGCCTGCCGTCTTGGCACTGCTTCGGCAGCACCGGTTACGGGCTGTTTTTTTTGTTACCGGCGAGCGGGCTGAGCGTTATCCGCACCTGATCGATGCGTTGCTGGCCGATGGGCACAGCATCGGCAATCACTCTTACAGCCATGACAACTTCATCATGTTTCGCAGCGACGCCAGACTGAGCGCCGAGATCGAGTCGACGCAGCGGGTGCTTGGCGCACACGGTATTCGCCCGCATTTTTTCCGGCCACCGGTCGGCATCAATACACCGCGGTATATCGGGCCGTTGCGGCAAAGCGGGTTGACGGCCGTGACCTTCAGTCGGCGGGCCGGTGACAGGGGAAATCGAAAGATTCGTGGTCTTTCCGGACGGATTTTACGGCGACTCCGGCCGGGAGATATCGTGCTGCTCCACGATACGGCTCCAAGACGGGTCGTTGATCTGTCGCTCCTGCTGGCCGAGATTGAAGGGCTTATCAGCGGGATCGAACAGCGAGGGCTGGCTATTATGCCCGTGGCGACACTGCTCGGACGGCCGGCAATGTCCGTCTTGAGCAAAACCGCCGACCAGGCTGATCGCAATTGCAGCTGATGAAGCCCGCTGTGTTGATCAGGCCAGTCCCTTCATAGATAGGCTGATGCGTTGTCTGTCGAGGTCCACTTCCAGAACCCGCACCTGTACCTGCTGACGAACCCTGACCACGGCGGCCGGATCCGACACGAAGGTATCGGCGAGTTGGCTGATATGGATCAGGCCGTCGCGATGCACCCCGATATCGGCAAAGGCCCCGAACGTGGTGACGTTGGTGATGATCGCCGGCACGATCATACCCGGTTGCAGGTCGGCCGGCTGGTTGATACCCTCGGCAAAGCGAAAGGATTGAAATTGTTGGCGCGGATCGCGTCCCGGTCGAGCCAACTCTTCCATGATATCGGTCAGCGTCGGCAGGCCGATCGATTCGCTGCAATAGGCGGAGGCTTCGATTGATTCGCGGAGGGATGGTGAGGCGAGTACGTCCGCAACCGTGGCGCCGAGGTCGGCGGCCATCTGCTCCACGAGTCCGTATCGTTCAGGGTGAACCGCACTGGCGTCGAGCGGGTGGCTGCCGCCGGAGATCCTGAGAAAGCCGGCGGCCTGTTCAAAAGCCTTGGCACCGAGTCGTGGCACCTTGAGGAGTTCCCGACGCGAGCGAAATGGTCCGTGTTGATCGCGATAGTGGACGATCGCTGCGGCCAGCGCCTCACCGATACCCGACACATGGGTGAGCAGTTCACCGCTGGCGGAATTCACTTCGACGCCGACGCTGTTCACACAACTGGCAACGACCTCCGCCAGGCTCGCTTTCAACAGCGCCTGGTTGACATCGTGCTGGTATTGTCCGACCCCGATCGATTTCGGGTCGATCTTGACGAGTTCTGCGAGTGGGTCCTGCAGCCGTCTGCCGATGGACACCGCGCCACGAACGGTGAGATCCAGGTCGGGGAATTCGCGGCGGGCGATCTCCGAAGCGGAGTAGATGGATGCACCGTCCTCGTTGACCATGGTGATCATGATTCGCTGGTCGAGCCCCACTTCTCTGATGAAGGCTTCAGTCTCCCGGCCGGCCGTGCCGCTGCCGACGGCGATGGCTTCGATTCGGTAGGTGTCGGCCAGTTCCCTGACCGTCTGTGCTGCCGCCGACCGCTGTTTCTCCCCTTGGGTCGGGTAAATGGTGGTGGTATGCAAGAGGCGTCCCTGGCCGTCGAGACAGACCAGCTTGGCGCCGGTGCGAAAGCCCGGGTCAAGTGCCATGACACGTTTCTGGCCGAGGGGCGGGGCGAGCAGCAGGTGGCGCAGGTTATCGGCAAAAACGGTGATGGCCTCGCGGTCGGCCTTGTCCTTGAGCTCCTGCCTGATCTCATTTTCCAGCGACGGAGCGAGCAGTCGTTTATAACCGTCTTCGATGGCGGCGAGCACCTGGTCGCGGTGTGGGGAAGGTTTGAGCCAGCGCCTGGTCAACTCGGCGAGGGCTGCCTGTTCGTCGGGCCTGATTGATACAGACAGCATTTTTTCCGTCTCGCCGCGCAGCAGGGCCAGCAGTCGATGTCCGGCGATCCGGGTGATCGGTTCCTGCCACTGGAAATAGTCGCGGTACTTCGCAGCGGCCTCGCGGTTTTTCTCGACCACTCGCGAGACGACGCTCGCCCGGCGGCGAAAAAACTCTCGCATGGTGCTTCTCGTGGCCGGATCCTCGGTAACCCGTTCGGCGATGATGTCTCGCGCTCCGGCCAGGGCCGTTGCTGCGTCAGGTACCTGCTGGTCGGGATTGATGAACCTGGTGAGCACCAGTTCCTCCTGACCCTGCTCCAGTAACAGCTTGGCCAGCGGTTCCAGCCCGCGTTCCCGGGCGATGGCGGCTCGGGTCCTGCGTTTTGGGCGAAACGGCAGGTAGATATCCTCGAGTTCGGTCAGGGTGATGGCCCTGTTCAGATCGGCAGCCAGCTGCTCGGTGAGCAATTGGCGCTCTTGCAGGGAAGAAATGACGGCGGCCCGGCGCTTGACCAGTTCATGATGCCGGCTGAGTTGATCCTTGATGGTGGTCAAGGCGACTTCGTCAAGGCAACCGGTAACCTCCTTGCGGTAGCGAGCGATAAACGGGACGGTGGCACCACCGTCAAACAGTTCGGCGGCGGCCGCTACCTGTGGGCCGGTTATGGCGAGCCCTGCAGCGATAGTCAGATGATGGGTGGCCGGGACGGTCATTTTCAAACGTGAAAGCAGGCAGGTTTATGGTATGGTTCGCAGGTCATTCCGGTGAACCGGGATGGCGCCATCATAGTAACGAAGTGATGGCAGCGCAAGAGAGATTGGCGAGGATATCCGCGGGAGGAGATCAATGACCCGGCACCGTTGTGACAGTTGTTCGTTCAGAAAAAAATATGAAACCAGCCCGGGCTCATTACTCGGCCGGCTTTGGTTGTTTCATACCAGATTTTGTCCCGGTTGGCGCCGCTATCTTGCCGAATTGCCGGAAAACGAGCGGCTCGAGGTGATCCGGCGCAGCACGCATAAGCGGGAAAAACGGGCATGAGACAGCGGATTGTCCTGGTTCTGGTGCTGCTGCTCGGTCTGGTCGTCCTGCAGCAGCGTTATCACTGGTTTTTCGACGAGCCGTCCGGCGAGATCGTCTCCTCCGCAGAGCAACTGCAGCAGGCCTTTCGTGATCGGCGCAGTTCGATTCAGGTCGAAGGGCGGGGAACCGTTGTCAAGGTCCTCAAAGACGATCGTCAGGGGAGTCGGCATCAGCGCTTTATTCTCGAGTTGCCGACCGGACAGACACTGCTCGTCAGCCACAATATCGATCTGGCGCCACGGATCGATACGCTGCGTATCGGTGATCTGGTCGAGTTTTTCGGGGTCTATGAATATAACGATCAGGGCGGCGTGATCCACTGGACCCATCATGATCCGGCGGGCAGACATGTGGATGGCTGGATCAGGCATAACGGACGTCTGTATCGCTAGGGGCGACCCCGGACCTTCGCGATAAAGCCTTCGGTGGTACCGATCAGTCCTGGGATTGATTTCATCGTACGGCAATAAGGACAGTTGTTGGTAATAACTACCATGACGGGACGTCACAACGAACGATGAAAATCGGCGTCGTGGTCGGAATGGCTGGTTGGTTTTTGAAAGGGAGCGGGGGACAGGTTAAAACCTGTCCCGCCGATTTTCATATAAACCAGAGAGGGAAACGATCATCGAATGGGAGGTGAGCCATGTACAGCAGTGTTGCCGATGCCATCGGTCTGAAATACGAGCCGCTGGTCGTGCTGTTTGCCGACAGCAAACCCGAACAGGCCCGGCAGTTCAAAGAAGGCAAGTGGGGCTGCGTGATGTTCATGGTGGCAGCGGTCTTGAAAGGGGAGACCGCGGTGTTTGATCGTTCCACTTTTGGCTGCTACGGCGGTGGAACCGGTCTCGGGTTCGGCGATCAGTACGAGAATTTTCCGGGCGGCAAGGGCTGCTTTCAGTATTTTCTATCGGTCGGCAACGACCAGTGGTCCCACGGCCGGGAAGCAGCCGAGCAGGTCAAGCCATTCATGCGGCCGGCGGCGTTCAAACATTTCACCCACGGAGAGCGGTACTTCAAATCGCCGGAACTGGTCGGCCAATTTATTCAGAGCCTGCCGATCACCACGGTACCCGCTCCCTATGTGGTATTCAAACCACTCGTCGAGGTAATCGAGGAAGAGGAGCAGCCGGAGGTCATCGTCTTCTTCGGGAACATGGACCAGATTGCCGCGCTGACCGTGTTGGTCAATTATGGTCGCGGCCATAATGAAAATGTGATTTTTCCATATGCCGCCGGCTGTCAGTCGATCGGCATTTATCCGCTGGCCGAGGCGCGGCGCGATCTGCCGCGGGCCGTGCTGGGTCTTAACGACCTGTCTGCCCGAGTATATCTGAAGCGACTGCTTCGCGACGACGTGCTCAGTTTTGCCGTGCCGCTGAAACTGTTTCGGGAAATGGAAAACAATCTCGAAGAGAGTTTTCTCTCGGGCGACACCTGGCGGGAACTGCGCACGATGGGATCGTTCTGAGCACCATGGAGCGACGGTTATTGCTCACCGATTACCGCCCCCCCTGTGAAAACCGAGATACGAGCTGAGAAAACACGGCAAGCCGCTTCGCCGAAATCGCTCCGCATCCCAATCCTCCTCTGCGACAATGGAGCGATGGTCGGGGTGAAGAACGTAGACCCCGGCCTTGATCGTTGTGTCGGCAGAGATTGACACCGCTTCGATCCGGCGCCGGTAATAGTCCCCCTCAAAGGTGTCGAGCCTGTCGATATCATCGGCTGCGATATCGAGATAGACCATACCGTCTATCCGATCTTCCGGAAGAGCGTTCAGCGCCACCGGATACACTTCTTCCTTGACGGCCTTGCGTCGATAGCCGGGCAGTGTCGCCGGTCGGCAGCGGTAATTACCGTGGACAACGCGGGACCAGACTTCCCGAAACATCAGCGAACCGTACGTGAAGATGTGCATGGTGAATAAAGCCGGGGTAGATTCAGAGAAACGGACCGCAGAAACGTATCGTTTCAGGGGCACCTTCAATCATCGTTTATATTCTCTTTCGGGAAGAGAAATATCCAGCCACCCCAGGGCATCAGCTTTGCTCTTGAAGCTGCTCATCGCCACCGGCGAGCCCTCGATCTCCAGCTGTGCGTCGATCATCCGGCCGAGACCGAAATCAAGATCCTTGGCGAATACCAGGGCGGATTTGCCGCCATGGCGATTGGCTATTTGTTGTCGTATATAGTGGGCCAGTGAGGAGATATCGTCGCTTGAGATGGAGGTCACGTCTGCTTCGGAAAAGTCCCAGAGAGAATTCAGGGTCGGTTGACCACTGTAGTAATCGTGTAATTCCTCGAGGATGGTGCCGGCGCTGATCACTCCATGGGCGGTGAAAATCGTCAGCTCATTGTCGGGGTAGCTCTGTCTCTCTATGGATTTCATCGGGAAACCTCTGCCGCGGTGGCGGCCATTGCTGACAAAGCGAGCGTTGGGCGGGATCGTGGGCCGTATTTCACTTTCTCGTCGGCGGAAGATCTTCGCCGTTATCATGTAATCATTATAGACGATCAGACATCCTTTACCAAAGGTCCATACACATCGTGATTTTTTTATAAATCGGAGGGACAGGTTTTAACCTG
>NPIE01003304.1_pt2 | contig 10422 bp, 9 predicted proteins | sample 8637661 | NCBI WGS metagenome assembly NPIE01 (sample SAMN07420842, study PRJNA396082) | bioreactor metagenome | isolation source: sample BA12 brine-fed electro-methanogenic bioreactor BA | place: Japan: Kochi | collected 2016-12-09 | reverse complement strand
ATCTTGCCGATATCGTGCAGCAGACCGCCACGATTCAGTCTTACTACTTCCGCCTCGCTCAGGCCGAGCTTGCCGGCGACCATGCCCGCCAGCATCGATACCCGTTCGGAATGACCGGCCGTCCATTTCGATTTGGCGTCAACTGTTCGCGCCAGGGCCTCAATGGTTCCCGTCGCCAGTTTTTCCAGATTTTCCACCAACTCGGAATTGGACAGGGCGATCGATAGCTGATCGACCAATTGCCGAAGCTGCCTCATCTCCCCTTCATCATAGACCTTCGGCTGACGATGGCCGAAAATAATAATGCCTTTGGCCTGATCATCCTTGAACAATGCCACCGAGACGATCGTTCCCTCCTCATATCGTTCAAGTACGGAAATCCGCTCGATACCGGCCAGCCCACGCGGCCAGACAAACGGCTCCGGGCTTTGGAAAAGGACGCCTTTACGGCCTTCGGAAACGGTCACATGTTCCACCGTGAGTTCCGGTACCTCTTCCGAGAGAATATGGCTTTTCAGGTAGTGTTCCGAACGGCCGACCACCAGGCCGAGTACCACCGTTTCGCAGCCAAAGAACTGCTTGAGCATCGGCAAGGCGGCCGCGATGATATCGGGCAGGGTAATCGATGAGAGAATCGCCCGGTCGATTTTATCGATGGTTTCCAGGGCCGCGAATTGTTTGCCGAGTTGACGCGACATGACATTGAACGACTGGGCCAGCTCCTCGAATTCATCACCGCTGGCCAGGGATATCTCGCTGGTGAAATCCTTTGCGGCGATCTGCCGGGTACGCTTCTGCAACTCACCGAGCGGGGCGAATCCCCTGCGAATCAGGAGCAAGGAGACAAAGAGGATCAGCCAGAGGCCGAGGAGAATGGCCAGAAACAGGTTCCGCTTAAAATCCTTCAGCGTCTCCAGCAGATACTCCTCGGACTGACTCAGGACAACGGTCCAGGAGCCGGCGCCGAATCTCGATTCGAGAAACAGGTTCCATCTTCCGGCATAATAGCGCCGACCGTCATGACGGTATTCGAATTGCCGCTGATTCTCCCCGCTATCCAGAGGAAGCTCCGCCAGACTTCCGCCGGGAGCGGCATAGGTGCCGACCAATGCCGTGCCGCTCTCATCGTACACCGCCAGTTCGGTCGCCGTCGGCAGCAACGGAACCGATCCAATTCCCCACAGATAAGAAACCTTCACCTTGGCCACCAGATAGCCCGGCAGTTCCCGGCCCATGTTCACCGGCAACGACAGATAGATCGGTGCAGGGCGGGCTTCGCCGTGAACGGCGTAAATCTCCAGCTTATTGGAGCGCGTCGACATCGGCGATATCACCTTCTCATCGAGCGGCAATCCGTCACTATCGAAGAAGACCTGCCGCTCTCCGGCGGGTGTCAGCAATACGATGGAGTCGAATAGTACCGAAATTTCCGGGAAACTATCCCGCATCTGCACCACCTTGTCCACCCCGTCCATTTCGATCAGGCGGGCAAAAAAGGCCAATTGATCACTGACCCTGACGAGTCGCTCATACAGGGACAACCCGTACGTTTTCGTTTCTCTGATCAGTTTCTTGACATTCTGGTCGACCAGCTGGCCGCTGACCCGATCGTAGGAAACAAAGAGCAGCACAAAAGTGGGCAGAAAAGCGCAGACCATAAAGAGCAGCACGAATTTGCGTGATAGTTTGCTTTTACCAAGAAAGTGTTCCATCGTCGTCACGGCGCTCAATAATCGGAGACCCAGCCGAAATACCCGCCGTCGGCGGCCCGGACGATATCGTCCCTGCTGGACTTGGCGGTAAACGGTTTCTGACTTTGACCATCCGGGCCCATGCTGTACAGATCGTAATCAGAATTGACCGGGACCATGGAGTGGTCTTTGCGCATGTCCCCTATCTTCGTCTTGTCTTTTTCAGCCAGTTCCGGCTCCCGATTTATATTCAGATACTGATACGAATTTCCCCACGGGTCCCGCAGACCACCAAGTCCGACATCCGCCAGCGAATCCGGATGATCTGTATGATCTGCCGCATAGGCGTCCAGAACGGTGCTGATCATGCGCAGCGTCTGGATTGCATCCGCATAGCGAGCCCGTTCACGATAGGCAATAAAATTGGGGATGGCAATGGCCGCCAAGGTGCCGATAATGGCAATAACGATGAGAAGCTCGAGGAGGGTGAGCCCCTTATTGAAGCGATGCCGCCACCGGAAACAGATCATGAAGCGATTCTATCACGACGGCAAAGAGAAATGAAAATGATTCGTGCGTCAGGTCACAAATCTGGAGCTGTGTCCAGGTTGCCGACAAACCGTCAATACTGGTTCCAGATCGTATAGCCCTGTTGCTCAAACGAGCGAATACACTCCTGGTATTTTGTATAAGAGCTGTCCGTTCGCCAGGCGTCAACGGTGCATTCCTTGATTTCACCGGTCTTGCGGTCCAACAGAAGTGTTCGCGAATGCTTCTCACTGAAGGAAGCACAGCCGGCCAGAAAAAGGAGCAAGAAGAGAACGGGGAGCTTTGTCATGTCACTAACCTCTTTACAGGTGACCGATCATCAGTCGATCGCGAGTTTTATATCGAACGGGCGTTATCCGCACGGTGATATCGAGAGACAAGCCGACCTGTCAAGTCTTTTCCGGCCATGCGACGAGACCCGCAGCTGCAGGACCGGCGGCTTCTTGTATGGCTCACCGGTGGGAGCACAACGGTTGGCGGATGTGCGTTTACAGTGTGCAACCGATTCACGGGGTTCCGTCCAGAAAAACAATTTCTCCGAGTTCCGGGCGCAGATACCGCTCCTCCGGCAGGCCGCGCGCCGCGATAATGCGGTCGAGATCAAGGCGCGGATAGCCCGCCGGTTCGTCGCCGAGCCGAAAGGTCCCCCACTGCGTCGGCACAAATATTCGTGCGCCGAGATCGGCAAAGGCCTGCACGGCTTCCTCACCATTGAGGTGCGGATAATGCATGAACCAGCGGGGATGATAGGCGGTGGTCGGCAGTAATGCGTAATCGATATCCGCAAATACCCTGCCGAATTCCCGGTAACCGGCAAAATAGCCGCTGTCACCGCCAAAATAGACGACTGTCTTGCCCGAGCGGATCAAAAAACTGGCCCACAGCGATGTATTGCGGCCGGCTCCAAGCCGGAGCGACCAGTGCTGGGCCGGCAGGCAGATCAACTCGGCGCCATCGACACGCCGGCGTTGCCACCAGTCAAGTTCGGCCACCTCGCCGGCGTGCAACGGCTCGATCAGTTTCCGTATACCAAGCGGCACGAAAAACCGGGCGTGCTCCGGCAGCCTCTCGATCGTATCGCTGTCCAGGTGATCGTAGTGATTGTGCGAAATAATGACATTGAGCGGCCCGCCGAGGACGGCCAGGTCCTCTTTGCGCAACGCGGGTTCGGTCAACCGTTTGGGGAGCAGTGCCCGCTGGGAGAGCATCGGATCGGTCAGCCACCAGCTGCCGTCAAGGCGCAGCAGAAATGTGCCGTGACCTATCCAGACAAGGATATCGCGACCGGCCGGCAGTTGTGCAAGCCGCCGTGCCAGGTCGGGGATCAGCCGGGGCAGATAGCTTTCTTCCGCCGGGGAATAGGTCGCCGCACGGGTCAACCGCCACCTGAGTACGCTTAGCAGACCACGCCGCTCTTCAGGCATCCAGGGATTGAAAAACCGGCCGTCCTGCTCGTGCGCCGCGTACAGATCAGCCGGATCCTGACGGGCGATTTCCTGCTGCCACTGCCGCTCGGAAAAAGGCGGCGGGGTAAACAGACAGGACGCACAGAGCACCAGCGGCAAGACAAACGATAGAAACCGTAGGATTAAAAGGCATCTGCCCGGAAAGAAAGAACTTTCCGATTTGCTCAACTGCCTCATTGCGTAACGACGATCATCGGCTGGCGCCGCTCTCAGCCAGAGCCGAGGCGGTTTTTTTCAGGAGCCAACCGACGACAATGAGCCCGCCGAGCAGGATAACCAGGAAAAAAACCAGCGGAGAGTACTGTGAAACAACCACCAATTGATCAAGACGAAAGACGTCAGCCAGATAATCACTGCGCAGCCAGGCCCGCATAAAGCTCATCAAGTAGACGAGCAGCACCACTGAGCCGACCGTTTGCGCCAGCCGCCGCCGATACGCGGCAATGAGAATGACGACGATCACCAGCAGGGCCAGCGAGAAAACGGCAGTGGCCCCACGATTGCCCCCCATGAACAGTAGCATCGTGTCTCGCTCCTGCGAGAGCAGGTACCACACGCCAAAACAGATATTGACCAACGTCAGGCGAAAAAAAACCTTCATTCCGACAGCCCGCGCATGCGCTGCCAATTCACCGTCCTGTTCGGCACGAAACTGACCGATCAGTGCGACGAACAGGCCGCCGACGGCAAGCGCGCCGGTCACCATATGCAGGTAACGGGGTAGAAAGACCTCTTCTCCGGAGGCGAGCATGGTGCCGGCGCGATGCTGAAAATATCCGGCAAACGCTTCGGGCAGCGACATCAACAACATATTGTTGACGAAAAAATAGGCGATAGTCAGCAACATCAGCAATACCGCCAGACCGATCCACTTACCCGCACCGCCGAGCCGGGAGAACTTGAAATCATAGAGATACGCGCCGTAATAGGCAATGATGAGCAGCGGCACGATAGAGATCCAGAACAGTCCCATCAAGATCGAGCTGGTGTACATGAACTGGCCGTAGAGCACTTGGAGAAACAGCAAGGGGGCCACCCCGAAGTTGACGGCAAAGGCGATAACCAACGGCAGGGCGACTGCCAACCGATGAGCCAGGCGATCACGAACAGCGCCTCCGATAAACTGCTGACCGACCCCGACGGCAAGACCACCGAGCATCGCGTTCATCGCCAGCAAGTGCAGCGGAAAGGTGAGCAGCAAAAAGAACTGGAACCATCCCCAGGCGACCGGGATGGTGTCGGCGGCGGGAATATACAGGGTAGCCATCACGGGTTCCTCCCAAGGTCGATCAGGTAATCGGCCAGCGCGTCCTTTTCTTCGGCGGTGCCGTCATAGGGCGGCATCTCCTCGGATATCGCTGGGAGATCATCCAGCGCCGCACGCACCGCCCCCCGCTCCCAGGAGGCCAGTACCGCCGCCACGTCTTCAGGGGCATGGCAGACGGCGCAATTGTCGGCAAACAACACCCCACCGTCGGGTCCGGCAGGCGCAACCGCCTCCTCGCCGCCCGACGGAGTGCGCAAAAAGGCCGCCAGTTCAGTCGTCTCGGCAGCACTGCTGCTAAACGGCACCATCTCAGCCGAAATCTCGTCCAGCCGGCCGAGCAGATCGACAATTTCCTCGACCGGCAGCGCTCCGATGCTCTCTGTCAGATCCTCGGGGGCATGGCAAACGCTGCACTGCTCGTCGAACAGTGTTGCGCCATCGGGTCCGGCAGGCGCGGTGCCTTCTTCACTTCCAGCGGGGGCGCGAAGAAAGGCCGCCAGCTCAGTTGCCTCGGCAGCGCTGCCACTAAACGGCTCCATCTCAGCCGAAATCTCATCCAGCCGGCCGAGCAGATCGACAATTTCCTCGGCCGGAAGCCCGCCGAGGCTTCCCGTCAAGTCTTCCGGCGCATGACAGGCTGCGCAGTGTGCTTCGAAGAGCTGTTCACCCGCGTTTTCCGTGGCAGCTGGTGCCACGTCCTTGCCGTGCCAGCTGCCGACCAGATAGGCGGCCAGCGCGTCCGCCTCCGCATCGGTGCCGGCAAACGGTGGCATGAAATAGCGAACCTCGTGAATCCGTCTGATATAGGAACTCATCGCCGGATAGCTCATCCGCGCCGTCTGCGCTTTCAGGTCGTTGTTCCAGCCGCCGGCGGTATGGCAGGCATAGCATTGCTGGATGAACAGCTCCTCACCGGCCGCCGGCCGGCGCTGCTCGGTCAGCCGCCGGTCTTCGACCCAGACAGCCGTCTGCAGGTACCCCTGCTCGGCGACACGTCCCAGCTCTTCTTTTTTGATCATGTTGGAATAGATGACTTCGTTGATCGCATAGGGTCGCCTGGCCGCCTCCCTGATCCACTCAAACGAGCCGATGGTGATCAGACTGCAGACCATCGCCAGCGCGGCGACCGACCGCAGGTTCAGGACCGGCCGGGCAATACCGGCAATCAACGTGATGACAAGCAGGACGGCGGTTCCAACTGCTCCCCACTGCACTGCCGTGGCAATGGTCGGCGATGTGCCGAAAACCAGTTTTTGGGCCGGCTCGGGCAGCACGGCCACATACCACCAGGCGAACGGGAGAGCGGCAACCAAGGCGCCGAGTGCCCATTTCCCGGAAAACCGGGTCATCGCCAGTCGCACCTCACGCTGCCGGCAAAACGAGGCGGTCAAATAACCATAGACTCCGGCCAGCATCAGCGCAATAAAGGTTCGCAGACCAAGCGACGGCCAAAAGCTGGGGTTGAAAAAGCCGTTCCAGAAGTTACCGTTTTCCAGCCACGAACCGGGGGTCAACATGAACCCGATGATACCGTTGATCAGGAAGAGCGACATCCAGGCACTGATGAAATAGACCCAGCCGACCTTGAGGTGTGTGGCCGGATTCATTTTGCCGAACATGTAGAAGTAGACGAAGGCGGCAACGATCTCGACAAGGAAGAAGACCCATTCGGCGGCCCAGCCGAAAACGAAGATGTGAATAAGCAGCGAAGTGGCGGCCGGATTGACCAGGGCAATGATGAACCAGATCCCGACCCCGGTGATCGAACCGAAGACCAGGGTCAGCAGCAGGAAGAACCGCGCGTGCCGTTTGGTGAAGGCCAGGATGCCGTCATTGTGCTCGCGAAAGCCTTTTTTTTCGGCATAGATGAGATACAGGCCGCCTCCCACGGCAAAATGCGAGACAAAGACGTGCAGCACCGCGATCAGCGCAATGAGCAACCCTCCGCCAATCTCGGGTAGATACCAGACGGGATAGTTCATAACAATACCCTGTGGTGTTTATTGTCACGGCCGCACCTGGCCGCCCCGCCCGGCAACGCGGCCCGCTCGGCCGGGGAACTAGGTCAAGCCGCAAGCAAAGCCGGGTCGGTCTCCTCAGCGACCGGCTTGCACCGGGTTGCGCAGCACACCGATACCCTCTATTTCCACCTCGACCACATCGCCGGGTGTAATCGGGCCGACACCGCTCGGCGTGCCGGTGACGACGATGTCCCCTGCTTCCAGGGTAAAGTTGCGCGAAATAAAAGCCACAATGGCCGGAATCGGGAATATCATTTCCCGGGTATTGGATTCCTGCACCACGCCCCCGTTAAGACGGCAGGAGATGGCTAGATTCTGCGGGTCGCCGATATCCTCGGCGCGAACGATCCGTGGCCCGATCGGCCCGAAGGTATCGAGTGACTTGCCGCGAAACCAGCCGGCCTTTTCATGCTTCTGGAAATTACGCTGACTGACGTCGTTGAAACAGGTATAGCCGAAAATATGCTCCCCAACCGCGGACTCGGGAATATCCTTGCCGCGCTTGCCGATAATCAACGCCAACTCAGCCTCGTAATCGGTGCGGCAGGTGCGGAAACCATAGGTGTCGAGAAAGGCCGGCAGGATGATCGGCTGGTCGGGACCGATCAGCGTGTTAGGCGTCTTGGCAAAAAGGATCGGCTCCGCCGGCACCTCATCCTTGAAGCGAGAGGCCTCGGCCTGCGCAGCTTCCTTGATGTGGTCCCGATAATTCAGTCCCAGGCAGATGATTTTCTGCGGGCGCACCTCGTAATCACTTCCATTGCTCACCGGCAATCTGATGTTCATAGATAACTCCTCGTTATGATGATAATAACTGCCAAGCCATAAACGGCAGAAAACGCTTGCCCGCCGGGGCCGACTCAGCTACTGTGAGATTCTTGATTACCATGACTACCCAAATCCGGAAAAAATGTAAACGGACTCCTGATCGCCATGAAAAAGATCCTGACGACACTGCTCCTCTGCACCATCTGGCTGGGCCCGGCGACGGCTGCGGAAAACAATCTCAATTACCATCTGGTGACACTCCAGGCCCAGGCGGCCGACACCGTCGACAACGACCTTCTCGCGGTCACCATGACAGCGGTCGCCGAAGCCAACACCGCAGCAGAGGCCGCCGATACGGTCAACGAAACGATGGTCCGGGCCGCTGCGCTCATCAGTGAAGCCGACGACATCTCCTACCAGACGATGAATTACCAGACCACGCCACGTCACCAGAACCGTGCCATCATCGGCTGGTCGGTCAGCCAGCAGATCAGCCTGAAAAGCAAAGATATCGAAGCGTTGACCGCCTTGGTCGGCAAGCTTCAGAAGCTCCTCAACGTCTCGGCCATGCAGTTCGAGGTCGGCCCCGAACGCCGCAAAAAAGCCCATGACCGTCTGATCACCGAGGCGTTGACCGCCTTTTCCGAAAAAGCCCGGTTGGTCACTTCGGCTCTGGGCGCCAAAGACTTTCGCCTGGTAAACCTGACCATCGACGAGGACGGGATAGCCCCTCTGCGCCGGGACTTTGGCATGGAGATGGCCCTGTCCCGCGCTGCCGCTCCCGAGGTCGCTGCCGGTGAGTCCCGCGTCAGCGTCACCGTTCGAGGCAGTATCCAATTGAGTTTCTGATCGGTTCCGACATCGTCTCGCTGTGCCCCGATGTGCCGGGCGGCCGAATCATTCGACCGCGAAGAGCTCCTGCTTGCCACGATCCGGCGGCATGCTTATTGAGGAAGAATACCTTTTGATAATCTTTCTCAGTGAGCATTGCCATGCCATCAGCCGTTACCGCCGACCCCCTGGAAACTTTGACCTTTGACAACCGGTTCGTGGACACCTTTCCTGCTGATCCGGAGCAGCGCAATCATCGCAGGGAAGTGCGTAACGCCTGCTACTCCCTCGTCGAGCCGACACCGGTTGCCAAGCCCCATGTGCTCAGCTATTCTCCGGAGGCCGCAGCGCTGCTCGACCTCACGGAAGAGCAGTGCCGAACGGTGTCTTTTGGGGAAATCATGGCCGGCAATCGGCTGCTGCCCGGCATGCAGCCCTTCGCGATGCGCTATGGCGGTCATCAGTTCGGGTCCTGGGCCGGGCAACTCGGCGACGGCCGGGCCATCAATCTCGGCGAAATCGTCAATCGACATGGCCACCGCTGGACACTGCAACTCAAGGGTGCCGGCCCGACGCCTTACTCCCGGCGAGCTGACGGACTTGCCGTGCTTCGCTCATCACTGCGCGAATTTGTCTGCAGCGAAGCGATGCACCACCTCGGCATCCCGACGACTCGGGCCCTGAGCCTGGTGACGACCGGCGAGCAGGTCCTGCGCGATATGTTTTACGACGGCCATCCGCGCCATGAGCCGGGGGCGGTGATCTGCCGACTGGCCCCTTCCTTTCTTCGTTTCGGAAATTTCGAAATCCACACCGCCACCGGCGAGATCGAGCTGCTCAAACAACTGGTCGACTACTCTCTGGTCACCGACTTTGCCGAACTCTCCGCCACACCGGGGCGGGACGGGTATCTGACCTGGTTCACCGAGGTTTGCCGGCGGACCGGTGAGCTGATCGTCCACTGGATGCGCGTCGGCTTCGTGCACGGGGTGCTCAATACCGACAACATGTCGATTCTCGGCCTGACCATCGATTACGGTCCTTACGGCTGGCTGGAAGACTATGACCCGTCCTGGACCCCGAACACCACCGATGCCCAGGGGCGAAGGTATTGTTACGGCAACCAGCCACAAATTGTCTTGTGGAACCTGGTGCAACTTGCCAACGCCATCTATCCGCTGATCGAGGAGTCGGAACCGCTGCAGGCGGCACTGGACGTCTACCGGAAAACGTTCCAGCGCGGCTGGCGCCAGGCGCTCGCCGACAAGCTCGGGCTAACCGGCCGCGAAGATGGCGACGATATCCTGATGCAGCGTACTCTCGAACTGCTGGCGGAGCAGCATCTCGACATGACCATCTTTTTCCGCCGGCTCGCCGACCTGCCGGCAGACCCCTCGATCCCGATCGATTTCCCCGGTTTTTTCGCCGATGCTTACTATCAGGACGCGACCGGCCAGCCCGGCCAGGCACCGCTCAATGACTTGCTGGCGGCCTACCGGGCCCGGCTCGGTATAGCTAACGCTGATGATCGGCAGCGGCGTCGGACGATGATGAACCGGGTCAATCCGAAATACGTATTTCGCAACTACCTTGCCCAATTGGCCATCGATCAGGCCGAACAGGGTGATGCATCTCTGATCGAGGAACTGCTCGAGGTATTGCGCCGTCCATACGACGAACAACCCGGCAAGGAGAAGTTTGCACAGCGCCGCCCGGAATGGGCCCGCAACCGAGCGGGCTGCTCGATGCTTTCCTGCAGTTCCTGAGAGACTAACCGCACTACAGGGGAGCTTGAAAAATTCGGTATTTCGTTCAAGATCGAGGCGTGC
>NPIE01001769.1_pt3 | contig 10424 bp, 10 predicted proteins | sample 8637661 | NCBI WGS metagenome assembly NPIE01 (sample SAMN07420842, study PRJNA396082) | bioreactor metagenome | isolation source: sample BA12 brine-fed electro-methanogenic bioreactor BA | place: Japan: Kochi | collected 2016-12-09 | reverse complement strand
GGCAAAACCGTTGTGGGCACCCGTTACGGGTGCCCACAATTTTTTGTATTCAACCGCTCCACCCTATTCGAGGCCTGCTGTCCATGAAGATTACCGTGAAACTTTTTGCTATTTTTCGCAATGATCGCTTCAAGATAGAAGACCGGGAATACCCGAAGGATGCCACCGTAGGCGATGTTCTCACCGCTTTGGATATCGACCATCCGGAACTGGGCGTTGCCCTGATTAACGGTCGCCACGTGGATACAGAAACCGTACTCACAGACGGACAGACCCTATCCCTGTTCCCCAAGGTCGGGGGTGGCTAAACCTCTCCAGCATCAGATTATTTTGTTTTTCACCCCTGTGGGTGATTTACAGGCCAGGCATAAATGTTATCATTAATGGGCGTCTGGCCAATAGACCGAACAACCAAAATCACATATCCGTCGGTGCCCTGTTGGGCTNNGGGGTGCAAATCCCCCGCGGACCCGCCACTGTAAGCGCGGACAACGGACCGAAATGCCACTGGCCAGAAAATGCTGGGAAGGCGGTCCTGCGATTGATGCGCGAGCCAGAATACCTGCCGATACGGATAACCCACATCATCTTCCCCGGGCTTATGGGAAGGTGGGCTGAGGCGGACATGAAATGTGGCTCTGTTATCTCTGGAGCCACACCCTTCTTCGCGTTCCTCTTTGCGCCTACCCCCGCCTGGGCACAAAGAGGAGTTCACTATGTACAAAATCCTTGCTGTGGCCCTGGCTGGTTTGCTTTTGCAGACGAGCCACTCCTGGTCACAAACCCCGCAAACTCTTGAACCGATTGTTGTTACGGCCACCAAGCTGGAAACGCCTGCAAAGGAAGTTGCCAGGTCCGTTACAGTAGTAACCGAACAAGACATTTCATCCAAACAGCAAGAAACGGTTTTGGATGCCCTAAGAGCCGTACCCGCGGTTGATGTTGTACGACAGGGCGGCCTGGGGCAACAGACCTCGATTTTCATGCGGGGAGCCAATTCGGAACACACCCTGGTTCTGATCGACGGTATTCAGGTTAACGACCCCATCTCTCCGTCGCGCTTTTACGACTTTTCCAACTTAACCACGGACAATATAGAGCGCATCGAGGTTGTTCGAGGCCCTGGCAGCACCCTTTACGGTTCCGATGCCCTGGGTGGAGTTATTAACATCATCACAAAAAAAGGGCAGGGAAAACCACGCCTGACGGTTTCGGCTGAGGGTGGTTCCTACGAAACCTATCGAGAAAAAATTGGTCTGACCGGCGGCAACGAAAAGGTTAATTATTCCCTGACTGCTTCCTACCTCGAATCCAATGGCATCAGCGCAGCCAGCCGCAAGGACGGAAACAGCGAAAGAGACGGATATGAAAATCTTTCGACCTCTGCCCGCATCGGTTTGACCCCGACGGATAACTTCGATCTCGACTTTATCCTGCGATATATTGACGGTGACGCCGATATCGACAACTCAGGAGGCCCTGCCGGAGACGATCCCAACTTTACGGTGGAAAACAAAACCTTATTCTTGCGCACCCAGGCCAGCCTTATTCTTTTCAATGACCTATGGGAACAAAAACTTGGTTTTTCCCTGACCGATTATGACCGTCAGAGCAAGGATGATGTCGACACTGCCAGACCCTATGATTCATCACGCAGCTCCTATTACAGCAACCTGTATAAAATCGATTGGCAGCACAACCTGTACCTGTCAGAGATGAACACCCTTACTTTGGGTTTTGATTATGAAAAAGAAAAGGGACGACAAAAGGATCAGCGCACCTTTGAGAATTTCTTTGTCCCAGGTACACAACTCTCTTCCTCATCGGAAGTCAAGGAACAAACTGCCGAAACGACCGGCTACTACCTGCAGGACCAGATTAAACTTTGGGATCAATGGTTTACTACCCTGGGCGTGCGGCTAAACGATCATGACGAATTCGGCACCCGCACCACTTACCAGGCGGCCACCACCTATCTCTTTCCCAACAGCGGCACAAAAATCCGCGCCACCTATGGAACCGGCTTCAGAGCTCCGTCGCTGCTGCAGCTCTACGATCCGGTTTTTGGTGGGAATCCCGATCTCGATCCTGAAAAGAGCAAAGGATGGGATATCGGCCTGGAACAAAGCATGTGGGAAGACCTCCTTACCTTGAACCTGACCTATTTCGAAAACGACTTTGAAGATCTCATCGTCAATAGATATGTTGATGGAAGCTTTATCTATTTGAATGTAAATGAAGCAAAATCCAAGGGCATTGAGTTTGCCGCCACTTGCCAGCCAACGACTGACATCACCTTACGGGCAAGCTACACCTACACAGACACAGAAAACAAAGATACTGGCGAACAACTTCTGCGTCGCCCAAAAAATAAGTTCAACGCCGATCTCACCTATCGCTTTCTCGAAAAGGGGAACATTAACCTGAACCTGGTCCATGTCGGCTCAAGAAAAGATACCTTTTACAACAATGTCACCTTCCAGAGCGGCAGAACAAGACTGTCCAGCTACACAGTGGTCAATCTGGCGGCGTCATTCAACGTAACCGACGACCTCCGCCTTTTCGGCCGGATAGACAATCTTTTTGACAAAGATTACGAAGAAGTATGGGGATATGGCACCCCCGGCATCGGCGGCTACGCGGGGGCGGAGTATACCTTCTAAACAAAGTATGGTATTTTACCAATCAAGTTTTTAGATATTTCTGGCGCCTCCCCACCTGAAAATGGCGGAGAGGCGCCTTTACCAGACAATTGCCCTAACCCTCGATCTTAGCCGTCAACAGGAAGCGGTATGATTGGTCAAAGACCGCTTATCTTTTGGATAGTTCTCTCCATGGGCCTGCACGTTGCCGCCCTGACGTTGTGCCCTGTTCCGGACTCTTTTTACCCCCCCCAACCCGTCTACCTGGTGGTGGATCTTTTTTCCGGTTCGGCCAACTCCGGATCCGGCCACACCCTGGACGCCAATCCTGGCGGTGACAGCAAACCTTCCTCATCTAAAGCAGTCCCGCCATCAAGTTCTTTGAATAAGTCGCGACAGACTGCCCCTGAGCCCCCAGTGGAACGCAAGCCCGAAGAAATCCCGAAACAGGCACACACAAAAAAAACCACTGTTCCCACCGAAGCAGAGACCGACCACATTTCACCAGAACCACCGCCAGAGGCTACCGCCGGAGAAAAAATAAAGACAGCACCTGTTGTTGCGGTCTCCACCGGGCCACTGACAGGCAATCAGAAGAACTTTGGGCAAGGCCCAACAACATCTGACGGTAAAGCCACTGACCCTGGATCCGCCAGCGGTATCGAGACCGATTCAGGTTCAGGTTCAGGTTCTGGTTCTGGCCCTGGCCCTGGCCAAGGAGGACCGGCAGGTGCCGGTTCACCGGTCGAGACTCCCTTCGCCTACGGCTCCAATCCACCGCCACCCTACCCGGGCACTGCCCGCCGTCGCGGATGGGAGGGAGAAGTACTGCTGCTGGTTGAGGTTTCGGCGGCGGGCCAAGTGTGCAAAATCACGGTGCATCGCTCCTCCGGCTACCAGATTCTTGACCGTACAGCGCAAAATGCCGTATATCGCTGGAAATTCCAGGCGGCCCTGCGTAATGGCCGGGCCGTTGCCGGAAAGGTCCTGGTGCCGATACGTTTCAGCATCAAAGATGCAAAATAGGCCTTATCCACAGAATACCGAGCACAAAAAAAGCAGCCACTTCGGGCTGCCTTTTTACACTGTCTATTATTCTTTCGGCCAATCAGAAAATAGCCGCCAGGCGTTCGTAGGATTTCTCCAGACGCTTGCAGGTAGCCTGCAGGACGGTCTCAAGCAACTTCACCCCCAGCTCCGGATGCTCCTTGACCAGGGCCTCAAAACGCGGCCGGGTCAAAATAGCTACCCGGCTTTCGTCCAGAGCGGCAGCAGTCACAACCCGCACATCATTCCGGGAAAAGGACAATTCACCGATCACCGCACCGGCTGAAAAAACGCCGACAACAACCGGCGTACCGCCAAATTCGGTATCTTTCTTCAACTGCATGCAGCCGGAAAGCACAAAGGCGAGATACTCGCCAGGCTGCCCCTCATGCCATAACTCTTGACCAGCAGATACTTGTTTTACGGAAAAATACGCTTGCTGAAGAGCCATTTGATCCGCGTTTAAACCGCGAAAAAAAGGCAGCTTGTCTTGTAAAAGTTTCTCGTCAGCACCCATCTGCTTCATGGCGTGTTATTTCCTTGCGGCGCCGGCACCGTCTCTCCAGAACCGTCCTGGTTACCATCTTCAGCCAGCTCTTTAATTTTGGCTTCCATGCGAGCAAGCAGCCCCGGGAAACCTTCATCTGCCACTATTTCACCATAACTGTTTCGATAATTGGCAACCAGGCTGACTTCTTCAATAACGACATCGTATACCAGCCATTCTTCGCCCTTGAGACGCATTTTGTAAGAAACGGGAATCTCCTTGTTGGTGACCACAATGGTATCAACTACCGCCCGTGTGCCACGGATCTGCTCACCAATATATTCAACATGCTCATCGTTGTAGGTATAAGCCTTGATCCGTCCCCGATAGGTATCTTCCAACAGTTGGGCAAACAATTTGACAAACTGTTGCTGTTCTTCTTTAGTCGCTTTTCTCCAGTTTTTGCCAAGAGTACTCTGGGACATTGCCCAGAAATCGAACTTGCTACGCACCAGGTTGGAAACTTCCTGCAAAACCTGGTCACGGGATAAATCCTTATCCCGCAGCACTTCGATGATGCGATCGACAGCTATCCGCAGTTGATTCGTTGGCCTCGGCACGGCCGCCATGACGCTTACGGCAGCCAATATCACCAGCGTTAAAGCAAGCAGTAACGATTTTTTGACGTACATTCTCTTTTCTCCTAGCAAGGCATCGTCCAGATCAAACCCTGCATTTTCCTATTTACATATCATTTTGTTTACAGTTTCAGACTACTAACCAGCCAAACAGTTTACAAAACCTCTATTTTTTAATTTTTCCTTCCCGATGCTGGGCATAGCTGGTACGAACATACAGATAAGGATCAAGCGCTTGTCGCTTTATACCCTCATAGGTATCTTTATCCAATGACAGCTTGGTTTCTATTTCCAGCCCCTTGAGTGCAACCCGCTCCACAGGCTTAATCCCTGCGTAATGCAAAGGATCCAGAAAATAGTCACCGACCATTCCCACCGTGTCCCGGGCCGACGAAGGTCCAAACAGCGGCCAAACGATATAAAAACCGTTTCCGACCCCATAGCTTCCAAAGGTCTGGCCCAGGTCTTCATCCTTTTTACGCCAACCGAGGTATTTTTTTGCCGGATCGAACAGGCCGCCGATGCCGACCGTGGAATTAACCGCAAGCCGTCCCAGCTCAGTACCCGCATCCCTGAATTTCAACTGCAGAACCGAGCTGACGAAACGCACCGGCGTTCCAAGGTTGCTGAAAAAATTGGACACCGACTGGCGAGCCGGTTCCGGCACCACCCGATACCCCCTGGCAATGGGTTTTAGCAGAAAGAAGTAAAGCTTGTCGTTAAACCAGAACATCCCGCGATTAAAGGGCTCTATGGGATCATAGATATCAACGGATTCCAGGTCACCGTCGGTGAAATCTTCGTCATCATCAAAATTAAAGAAATCGTCTTCGGCAGCAAAATCCTCGGTATCCTGCAGATCTTCTTCAAGGCTTTCGACCTCGGGAGCAGCCTCCTGCTTGATAGCTGACGAATCGTTCTGAATGACCTCCTGCGCCAAAACAGAGTTCAATCCGCCGAGGAGCAGGAACAGCAATGTTATTGTAAATATCCGCATCACAAGCCTCCGGCCGATTACTTCTCAAATATATACTTGCTAACGAGCTTTTCCAGATTGATAGCCGACTCGGTCTCGAAGAGTTCTCCGCCAGGCTCAACATATTCCTCCATTCCGCCTGGCGTTATATCGACATATTTGCTGCCGATAATACCTGCGGTTCGAATAGAAGCGATACTGTCTTCCTGCAAACGAACCTCGCTCCGGAGATCAAAATGCACCACCGCCTCATATTCCTTGGGGTCGAGCTCAATGGTTTTCACCGTGCCGATCTGCACTCCCGCCATCTCAACGATATCGCCTTCCTTCAAACCGGAAACAGAATGAAAGCGGGCTTTCAATTGGTAGGTATCGTTACCGAACAAATTAACATCACCGAGCTTTACGGAGAGATAGGCAAAACAGGCAAAACCCACCACCAGGAAGACTCCTACCGCCATCTCGACATTAAACTTCTTCATGAATGAACCTCTCCTCTTTTTCACTACAATAGATCGGCCCCATGGTTTCCAGAACAAAGGAGCGGATGGTAGGATTTTCGGAAAGCTGGAATTCTTCCGGGGACATGCTGCCCTCGATAACACCGCCGGAAATAAGGGCAACCCGATCGGCCAGTTTGAAAATTTTTGGCACATCGTGGCTCACGATCACGGCCGTGTACTTGAGCCTCGCCTGAGTCTTGTGAAACAGGCGATAGATTTCATTGCTTTTATTGACATCAAGTCCGGTGGTCGGTTCGTCAAAAAAAACGATGCGTGGGCTCATAACCAGAGCCCTCGCCAACCCCACCCGCTTTTTCATGCCGCCACTGAGTTGAGCTGGGAACTTCTCGTTAACCCCCTCAAGGTCCATCAAGGCCAACTTCTCCTCCACATTGGCCCGAATTTCCTCTTCGCTGGCGGTGGTGCGCTCCCGCAACGGCAGAGCCACATTGTCATAGATATTCATGGAGTCGAACAGGGCAACATTCTGAAACAAGACCCCATAATCTTTGCGTACTTCCTTGAGCTGGGACTTGCGCAACCGAGCCAGGTCCTGGCCATAAACCAGAACCTGGCCATTGTCTGGCTTAAGCAGGCCGAGCATGTGCTTGAGCATCACACTTTTACCCTGCCCACTGGCGCCAACGATAACCGTAGTCGTTCCTTCTTCCACCGCCAGGTTGATCTTTTTCAGGACCTGTTGGCTACCAAAGGAACGATCCACATCGATCAGCTCAATGGCAATATTTTTTTTCGGTGCATCCAACGTTAATCCCTCTGCAAAATAATATCTCTCTATTATAGGATATTTGGTCGATTGGCGCCTAGCAAAAGATTAGTCTTTTCAAAGCAAAATAGCGCTGATCAGGTAATCCCAAACCAGAATTGCCACCGAGGAAAGGACTACGGCACTGGTCGTGGTGCGACTGACTCCTTCGGCACCGAAGCCTCCCGAACGTTCCAGGTGCAGGAAAAACCCCTTGGCTGCAGAGATCCAAATGATCAACAGGCCAAAGACCAGGGCTTTGACCAATCCCATCTCCACATCGGCCCAGACAACACTGCGGTACATCTCCTGGAAATAGCTGCCCCCCGGAACGCCGAGCATACTGACACCGACGACATAGCCGCCCAAAATACCGGCCATATCGAAAATAAAGGTCAGCATGGGCATAGAAATAATCCCGGCCACGAACTTGGGAACCATCAAATACTTATATGGATCGATAGCCATACATTCGAGGGCATCGATCTGCTCGGAGTTTCGCATGATGCCTATTTCGGCACATATTGCCGAACCGGCGCGACCCACCACCATCAGAGCCGCGATGACCGGCCCCAACTCCCGTAGCAGGCTTAAAGCGACGGCCGAGCCAAGCAGGCCTTCGGAACCGAACTTCCGCAAAGTATAATAACCCTGCAAAGCCAACACCATGCCGGTAAAGGTTCCTGTAAACAGAATGACGAAGATAGAACGGTAGCCGATAAAATGGATCTGGCGCACTACGGGAAAGAGCTTGTAAGGGGGCCGAATCGCATTCAGCAAACAGGCGAAAAGAAAAATCCCCATACGCCCGGCCTGTTCCAGATAATAAAGACTATCAGCGCCGATTCGCTCCAACGGCGCTGTCAGCTTGCCCAGCAACCATACCGCTGGATTTTTTGAAACATTATCTTTTTTAGACATTGCGCATCACCCTTATGCCACTGGTCACCGTAAACTGCCGGCGACCCCTCAACCGTTCAAATGAACATTCAACGAACAGATTTCCGCACACCAAATGGTGCATATTAGCACATTTTCCTGCAAAGAGAAGCCCCCCTTTTGCAATCCCACTCCTGCCTTGCGACCTCTTGCCTGCAAGCAAAACCAGGGAAAATTTTGTAGCAAATGGTCACCGTTCAGACTTCGCAACGGTTCATGTTGGTACATTTTTTTTGCAATTATCACCAAAACCGATTAAAATGCATGGTTCTCCAAAAGGAGGGCGGCTTAAAAACCGCAACCGGTACTCTTGCCGGGTTTCTTTCGCCACCTACGGCGAGGACATCTTTTTATCGGCCCCTGCCTGTTCAACCAAAAACCACAACCAAAGCCCGTCGCTCTGTTCAGGAACAAAACTGCAGACGACAGTGAACCGCGTACTTAAGCGAATAAAACAACGCTTTTAGCAAGGGATTGAATGTGATGCAACTGATGCAACTGTTTCGAAGCGCCGTTGGCAGAAAGCTGTTCATGGCCTGCAGCGGGTTGATTCTCGCCGGTTTTGTAGCAGCTCACCTGCTCGGCAACACGACCCTGTTCGCCGGATCGGCAGCAATAAATGCCTACGCAGCGCAACTCCACAAACTCGGACCGGTATTGTGGGTTTTTCGCCTCAGCCTGTTGGGCGCCCTTTTGGTCCATGTAATCTTCGGTATCTGGCTGACCCTGCAAAACCGCGCTGCAAAACCCATCGGCTATGCCAAAAAGAAAACACAGACCACCACTTTGGCGGCCGAAACCATGATCTATAGCGGCCTGGCCCTTCTGGCTTTCGTCGTTTACCACCTGCTGCACTTTACTCTGCGCAAAGTCGGCCTCGAACCATCCCTGTTCAGCGATGCCTCAGGACAGGTCGATGTCTTCCGCATGGTGGTTCTAAGTTTTCAGCAATGGCCCTTGGTGCTGATTTATATTGGCGGCCTTGCTGGCTTGTTTCTTCACCTCAGCCACGGAATCAGCAGCATCTTTCAAACCCTTGGAGCCTGCAACGAATACCTGCTGCCCCTGTTGCGGAAAGCCGGATTCGTCGCCGCGTTAGCCCTGGCTGCCGGCTATCTCTCCATTCCGGTCCTGTCATATTTTGGCTTTGTAAACTAGGAGCTGATCGGCCCATTTTTCCGAGAATTTCGCCAAATAGCCTTGCTATTCGCTCTCCAATTCTCGAAAACCCGACCTCGAACTGCTAATTTTCGTTTCGGCCCAGTTAAGGCCGACAAACTCCCAGGGGGTTTATCGTGATACTCGACGGCAAATGTCCATCCGGACCGCTTGCAGATAAATGGGACAACCATCGCCGGGACCTGAAACTGGTCAACCCGGCCAACAAGCGCAAATATACCATCCTCGTTGTCGGAACCGGCCTTGCCGGCGCTTCGGCTGCGGCAACCCTGGCCGAACTCGGCTACAACGTGGAGGCCTTCTGCTACCAGGACAGTCCGCGCCGGGCTCACAGCATCGCCGCCCAGGGCGGGATCAACGCCGCCAAAAACTATCCGAACGACGGCGACAGTATCTTCCGACTGTTCCACGACACTATCAAAGGCGGCGACTTCCGGGCCCGCGAAGCCAACGTCTACCGTCTGGCCCAGATCAGCAACCACATCATCGATCAGTGCGTTGCCCAGGGAGTGCCCTTTGCCCGCGATTATGCCGGCTACCTTGAGAACCGCTCTTTCGGTGGAGCCCAGGTTTCCCGCACCTTTTTTGCCCGCGGCCAGACCGGCCAGCAACTGCTGCTCGGAGCCTATCAGGCCTTCAGCCGCCAGGTCCAGGCCGGAAAAATTCGCGTTCATCCCCGCACCGAAATGCTCGACCTGGTGGTCGTTGACGGCGAGGCCAAAGGCATCACCGTCAGAGACCTCGTAACGGGAGACATTCAGTGCCATGCCGGAGATGCGGTCGTTCTGGCGAGCGGCGGTTACGTCAATGTCTACAACCTGTCCACCAATGCCATGGGCAGCAGCGTCACCGCCGCCTGGCGAGCACATAAGAAGGGGGCCTTTTTCGCCAACCCCTGCTATACGCAGATTCATCCGACCTGCATTCCGGTCACCGGCGATCACCAGTCCAAGCTGACCCTGATGTCCGAGTCCCTGCGGAACGATGGGCGCATCTGGGTACCCAAGAACAAAGGCGACAAGCGTCCGGCCCAACAAATCCCCGAGGATGAGCGCGACTACTACCTGGAGCGCAAATACCCCAGTTTCGGCAACCTGGCCCCGCGGGATATCGCCTCCCGGGCCGCCAAGCAGGCTTGTGATGCCGGTCTCGGCGTCGGCAGTGGCCGCGGTGTCTATCTTGACTTTACTGATGCCATCGAACGCCTTGGTGAAGAAACCATCCGCGCCCGCTACGGCAACCTGTTC
>NPIE01007317.1_pt3 | contig 10428 bp, 7 predicted proteins | sample 8637661 | NCBI WGS metagenome assembly NPIE01 (sample SAMN07420842, study PRJNA396082) | bioreactor metagenome | isolation source: sample BA12 brine-fed electro-methanogenic bioreactor BA | place: Japan: Kochi | collected 2016-12-09 | reverse complement strand
TTTAATTTTGTACTATAATAAGCTACCTTATATCGATTTTTAATAAGGTTTAGCACAAATGCTAATATACTGAATGGCCTTATTAAGACAAAAAAAGCCTGATACATAATTGTATCAGACCTATTCTTTGCTTATGGTGCGGCCGATGAGAGTTGAACTCACACGCCCGTTGGACACTACCCCCTCAAGATAGCGCGTCTACCATTCCGCCACGGCCGCATTGAAGATCTTTAATCAAAATAAAGATCTAATTGTTGAAAATTGTTGAATGCCATCCTTATATACCGGTAAGTTTTCTCCTTGTATTAAAGGTAAGACATAATCAAGATATTGTTTCGTGATGCCATTGCCTTTGCTATTGATCATTGCTTTTGGCATCCTTTTTTCTGTATTGGCACAGTCTGCCAATGGATGTAACTTGTAATCAATCGTATATGGTTCGTTCGATGCCCGATGCATCACAACCATTAAGTCGCTTCTTTTATGTATTGCTGCTTTGACGGCATGACTACCAACAGATATAGCTTCATTGACATCGGTCAAACTTTGAACATGGCTAGCAGCTCTTTGGGTTGAACCAAACTCAACGGAGCGAGAGGGAATCCCTAGGTCTGAAGAGACGGTTGTGGCAAGTTTTGACGCAACGCCGCCTAATTGAAAATGACCAAAGGCATCCTTAAGTCCTGAACTTGAGGAGATAAAAATCCCTTCCTCGTTCATGATACCTTCAGAAACAGCGACTAAACACTGTTTTTTCTTATTGTAAATTTCTGCTACTTCTTTTTTGAAGCGATCAATCGAGAAAGGCACTTCTGGAAGATAGATTAAATCCGGTCCATAGCCACTCTCAGATGCAATTGCAGAAGCCGCTGTCAACCAGCCGGCATGTCGACCCATGATTTCAACAATGGTCACCTTTCCATTGGGGTAGGCCAACATATCGTAAGAGATTTCCATCATCGTATTGGCGATGAACTTTGCCGCACTCCCATAACCTGGTGTGTGGTCGGTAAACGGTAAATCATTGTCAATTGTTTTGGGAATACCGATGATATAAATCTCATAATCAATTTGTCTCATATAATCAGCAATCTTGGAGCAAGTATCCATCGAATCGTTGCCACCATTATAGAGAAAGTAACGAATATTATATTTTCTAAAAATATATAGCAATCGTAAATAACTCGTGTCATCTTCCCTAAAGTCAGGCAACTTATGTCTGACGGATCCAAATGCGGATCCAGGGGTATGCTTCAGCAGTTCGATGTCTTTTTTGGCGAGGTCTTTCACAAAAATGAAGTCTTCATTCAACGCCCCCAAAATCCCGTGTTTCATCACAATGACTTCGTCGACGTATTCATGTTGTTCCATCGCTTCTTTGATGACACCATAGGCTGAGGCATTAATCACTGATGTCGGACCACCTGACTGTCCGTACAAAAGATTGCCCTTCAATTTTGCCATACACACCAACTCCTACAGTTAAATATAATATCATATTTTTAAAAAAATATGCATTATTTTTTTTAGAAATCGATTTTTTTTGTGATAAAATAGAGATATCAAATATAAAAGAGGATAGCGATGGCGAATATCAAAGATGTCGCTAAAAAAGCAGGCGTCGGTATTGCAACCGTGTCTAGAGTCATCAATCATTCTGGATACGTCAAAAAAGAAACCAGAGAGAAAATCGAGAAGGTTATCAAGGAGCTCAATTATCAGCCCAACGAGATTGCTCGGAGCATGACCTTACAAAAAAACCATATCATTGCCTTCATTCTTCCTAACTCCAAGCATCTCTTTTTCGGAGAGTTATTGTATCATGTCGAGGAGGAACTTTTTCGTTATGGCTATAAACTGATGCTCTGCAATTCAAGTGAGCAACTGGAGAAAGAAATCGTCTATCTTGACATGCTCAACAATAACCGCGTTGATGGGATTATTCTGTTAACGAATAATGATGTCGAAAAATACTTGAACAATAATCTACCAATCATTTCTTTCGACCGTTATTTTGATGATATCCCTTATGTCGCAAGCGACAATTATCACGGCGGTGTTCTTGCTGCCGAGCGATTATTGAAACACAACTGCAAGAACATCATGTTTATTGGTGATGATGCCCAAGGTGAGCACACGGAAGTCAAAACAGACGTCTCCAAAAGGCGGATTGGCTTTCTTGAACATCTGGCTAAAAAGAACTTCACCAACGTCATTAATCTTGAGTATCCTTTGAAAAACTATTTTGTGACTGTCGAACAGTTCACTGAACTCTTGGCCCCATACCCTGATGTTGACGGCATCTTCTGCATTTCAGATGCAGTCGCTTATACCGTGATTCAAGTTTTGGAAAAAAGAGGGAAGCGAGTCCCTGAAGATGTTAAGGTCATCGGTTATGACGGTGGTCGTACTTTTAACAATCTTGGTAAAAGAATCACATCCATCGAGCAGGATCCTGAAAAGATTGCGATTGCCATTAGAAAACTGTTGATTGATTATGATATCAACGACACCCATAAAAAGATCATAATCCCAGTTAAAATTCAAGAAGGAGACACAGCTTAAGTCTCCTTTATTTTTTTTATTCTTTTTTCTTTTTGCAATTGACAGCGTTTTCATATCATGTTATAATGACTTTACAAAATATCTATTTTTTTTACACTGAACTGGAAAGGTTTTCACAACACCAAGATTACTCTCGATTGATTCACTTTAATCGACTTTTTTATCCCCAGATGTGAAAAGGTTTCCACAATTGGAGGGCAACATGCATTTTAGTGAAGCATTTGACTTCCCATCAAAAGACATCGATGTTCTCTTGATTGGGGAAGTGCTAGTCGACATCATCCAAACTGAAAATGACGAAAAAAAATGTGCTGGCGGCAGCCCTTATAATATCGCCAAAAACTTGACAAAACTAGGTATTAAAAACAAGTTCTACGGTGCCATTGGCAACGATCCTCTGGGGAAAATCATCATCAATGACATCAAATCTAACCACATGCAAACAGTCATCAATAAAACTAAAAAAACGACTTCATTTGTCCGTCTGAATCAGACCGCTGACTCTCCTCAGCCACATTTTCACAGGGGTTCTGATTACTTAATTCCTTTTACAGAGCAATTAAGCAAAGACATTTCATGCTCCAAAATCCTTCATTTTACCTACTGGCCTCTTTCATTGGCTTCCAGTCTTGATACGCTTGAAGCCATCGTCAAAGAGGCCCCCGCCCATCAAACCTTGATTGGTTTCGATCCTAATTATCATCCGTTGCTTGACAACGGTTCAGCCAAGGGATTGGAAGCAGTCAAACGGATTATCAAATATATCGATATCATCAAGCCAAGTCTCGATGACTCAAAGCGACTCTTCGGTTCGAAAACCAATGAAGAGTACCTCGATATTTATGAGTCACTTGGCGCTAAACTCATCATTATGACATTGGGAAAATACGGTCTCATCGCCCGTTACAAAGGGGCGACCATCTCGATGACGAGCAAGGCTGAAACTGTTGTTGATTCGACCGGTGCAGGTGACGCTTTCTGGAGCGGTCTCTATGCCGGTTTAACCAGAAAGCACAGCATTATGGATGCACTCATTCTTGGGCTCTTATGCAGCGCCGAGAACTTGAAGGTTGTCGGTGCTGAAGTTGACTTACCGACGATTGACATTCTAGAAACTAAGTTAAGGAGCAACTGATGTATATTGTCTTTTTAAATCCTCAGGGTAATTTTGATCATAACGATTCTTTTTGGACGGAACACCCGGATTTCGGCGGACAGTTGGTCTATGTCAAAGAAATCGCCATTGCGATGGCTAAAATGGGCCATAAAATCGATATCTTGACGCGTCGCTTTTCTGATTCAAAGCTCAATGTCTTCGAAGACACCTTTGATGGTTATGAAGGCATCGATGGGTTAAGAATCGTGCGAATTCCATGCGGTCCGGAACACTTCTTGCCCAAAGAGCAACTTTGGCCATATCTCGATGAGTGGACTCAAAACATTCTCGGCTTCTTTAAATCACAAAAGCAAATACCAGATTTTTGCACCGGCCATTACGGTGATGGTGGATTAGCGGCAGTGATGCTGAAACAGAAGCTTGGCATCCCCTACTCATTCACGGGACATTCGCTTGGCGCTCAGAAGTTAGAAAAATTAGGAGCTACATTAGAAAACATCGCTCAACTTGATAAAAAATATCACTTTTCCAGTCGCATTGAAGCTGAGAGAACAGCGATGCGCTATGCTGATCTGATTTTCGTTTCAACCGCTCAGGAACAACACGAGCAATATGCTCATCACTTCTATCGTGATGTCACTGAACATCGGCAAGAAAACTTCGTCATTGCCTCACCAGGAGCCAACACAGATGTTTTCAACAGTGAAGATCATCCTGAAGATCAACAGTATCTTGAGAAGTTCAATCACGTCATCACGCGCGACATCAATGCGTCGAGAAGAAATCTCCCTTATATCGTTTTAGCCAGTCGCCTTGATCCTAAAAAGAACCATATTGCCTTAATCAAGGCTTACGCCAATGACAAATCTTTACAAAGGCGAAGCAATATTGCTATTTCCTTACGCGGTATCGAAGACGCCTATCAAGATTATTCGGCTGCGAAGCCTGACGAGTTGACAATTCTCAATGAGATCATGTCGACAATCAGACAATATCAGTTATTCGGAAAGATTGTCTTCCTATCCATCAACTCGCAAAAAGAGTTAGCTGCCTTTTATCGCTATATGGCAAAACGCAAATCACTCTTCTGTCTTACAGCCATCTATGAACCTTTTGGACTAGCGCCCATCGAAGCGATGATTTCTGGATTGCCAGCCGTCGTTACTAAGTACGGTGGTCCCAGCGATGTCTTAAAAGACGGTAATGATCGTTATGGTGTTTTAATTGATGTTTTCGACAGCGATGACATCGTTAAAGGGTTGCACATGGCATTTGACGATTATGACAACTACCGCAGTGCAGGCATCAAGAGGGTTTTGGATCAATATACATGGCAGGCGACAGCTAAAACCTACCTCAAACAAATTCAAAATCATCTGTCATTAACCCTAGACCAGCAAGATATTCACATTCACAGTAGTTTTATCAAGGGTCAACATCATCCCCTTGGATTAAACTTCATGATAAAAAAAATAAATGAAATGGAGAGCAAATATGACTGATTTAAGAGGTAAACCCTTGGAAAATCTTGACGAGAAAGCCAAATCCTTTTTTCTGAAACTGATTGCATTCATTCTGGCCATTCCCTTGATTTTCATCTATGTGCCGATTCGATTTATCGGCCGTAAACTAGCTGCCCTCATCTTGTGGTTTGCAAAAACCGATAAACACTACGCGGGTGATAACAAAGCACTGAATTTCTTTGCTTATATCGCTGATTTCCATCCTTACACCGGTGATAACGAGTTCATCATGTACCTCGAAAACAACGTCACTGGAGAAAAAGTCCAGGCTCAGAAGAATCGCTCTTTCATCTTCTTCCTTGTCCCTGCTCTGGGCAGTTTTCTGATTTTCGTTATCACACCCTTTTTGATGGGTGTTATTTACTCGTTTACCGACTGGACAGGTCTTAACAGCGGTACTGAAGAGTGGGTTGGTTTTCTCAACTACCAAAACATCTTCAATGACTACATCTTTATATACTCCTTTATGAGAACCACCCTTTATTCGATTCTTAATGTCATCGTCATCAATGCCGTTGCCTTTACACTAGCATTGTTGGTCACCAAAAACCTAAAACTCAAAAACGTCTATCGTGCCGGATTCTTTATGCCTAATCTTATCGGTGGTCTTGTTTTGGGTTATATCTGGCAGTTTATCTATTCAACCGTTTTTCCAACCATTGGTACATCTTTGGGTTGGGAAACCGGGATTTTCAGTCACAGTCTGATTGGCGGTCGTGCCACAGCTGGTGAAGCCATGGGTGCTCTAATTGGGGTTGTGACCTGGCAGTACGCCGGTTACATCATGATGATCTATATTGCTGCCTTACAGAATGTCCCAGTCGATTTGGTTGAAGCTTCGAAGATTGATGGTGCCAATGCATGGCAGCGTCTACGAACCATTATCTTACCCTTGGTGGCGCAAGCCTTTACAATTTCATTATTCCTGACCTTGGTCACTTCATTTAAGCAATACGATACCGTGCAGGCGTTAACTCAAGGAGGCCCATCGGGATTGATACCCAAATACCTGGCCAATATTCTGGATGTTCCAGCCTTCAGTTCTGTGAACGTTTTGGATTTAATGGCCATCAACATCTTCGAAACAGCTTTCAGTCACTATAAGATGGGTGAAGGTCAAGCGAAAGCCATTGTCTTCTTCTTAATCTTGATGATCGTTAGCGTTGCCCAAGTCACCTATAGTCAAAAGAAAGAGGTGGAATTATAATGAAAAAAGAACGTATCGGACTTATTGTCATTGAAGTCTTCACCTTTTTGCTACTCATCCTCTTCTTCTTACCTTTTGCACTCGTGATATTAAACGCAACCAAAACAGCGGTTGAAATCACGGCCGATCCCTTGGCATTTGCCAAAGATGCAGGGACATTTTGGAATAACATCCGAAATATCTTAACTTCCGAACAGATTCGTTATTGGAATTCATTCTTAAACTCTATCATCATCACATCAGGCTCTTTGGCTGCCATTGGCGTCTTCGCTGCGATGGCTGCTTGGGTGCTTGTTCGAACGAAGAAAAAATACTCAAGAGTCATCTTTGTCCTTTTCCTCAGTGGCATGGTCATTCCCTTCCAGGTTGTCATGTTGCCACTGGTGAGACTTCTTGAAGTCTTCAACAGCACTTTCGGGATTCCCATGAAAGACACCTTCTATGGCGTCATCTTGGTCTATGCCGGTTTTGGTGCCCCACTATCAGTCTTCATGTTCCATGGTTTCATCAAATCAATTCCGATGGACATTGAAGAAGCTGCGACGATTGACGGTTGTTCTCGCGGTCAGCTGTTCTTCCGTATTATCCTACCGATTCTCAAACCAATCTTCGTTACCCTATTGGTTTTGAATGGATTATGGATTTGGAATGACTACCTCTTGCCTTTACTTGTCATCGGTATGAACGGTGATGTCAGAACCCTGCCATTGGCAGTTGCAAATCTCGCTGGCGCTTATGTCAGACAATGGGATCTACTGCTGACGAGTGTCTTACTGGCTGCTATTCCGGTCATCATTCTCTTCTTGTTCGCTCAGAAATATATCATCAAGGGTATGACTTCAGGAGCGATTAAATAGGCATGAAAATCACTCGCAACAACCGCAAAGACATCAAGGAACTTCATGTTGACGAATCCATCTTTGCCTTGCAAAACGGCTTAATTGGGGTGCGTGGACAGTTCGCCGAAGGCTATGGTGGACTCGAAGCCAGAGAAACCCTGATCAATGGATTCTACAATGACTATAATTACAACTATGAGGAAAACTCACCGACATTTCCGCAAAAAGGACAAAGAATGATCAATGCGGTGGATGGTCAAGGCATCGATATTTTTCTCCAAGATCAGAAGATTGACATGCACCATGCCAAACTCTTAAAGTTAGAACGCCACTTCTTCGTTGAAGAAGGCTATACCGAGAGACTGGCAAGATACCAGACGCCGCAAGGGAACATCATCGAAATCAATGAAAAGCGCATCGTCTCCTTTGAGCAAAGAGCACTGCTAGTCATAAGACTTGAGATCAGTTCTCCGAATTATCAGGGACCGATTCGCATCTTATCAAACTTAACACTTCCGTCATATCGACCGATGCGTCGTGTTGATAGTCGTATCAACAAATCTTCAGAAAGAGAACTCATCATCCTTGATGATGTGCAAAACGAAGACTGTGTTGGGTTAATGACAGAAACGACAAAATCAAAACTACGATTAGCCTGTGGCATGACCCATAATCAATCGATGCAGTATGAACGTATCGATGATGGTTATCAAGCCTATTGTCACCTTGAACTCAATGAACCAGTTGTGTTGGAGAAGTATGTTGTTTACCAACCGCAACTGATCAGCGATGACCCCTTGTATGACGCAATCGGTATCCTAAGAGATGTCTTGCCTAGGGGATTCGCTTATTACAAAAGCAGTCAAAAAAAATATGTTGAAAGGTTTTGGTCTGATGCAGATATTGAGATTATCGGCCAAGATAAACTCAACGATATGCTGAGATACAATCTCTATCAACTGCATGCCAGTGGCTTTGCTAATGATGCTTATAGCATTCCCGCCAAAGGATTGACTGGAGAAGGTTATGAGGGACATTATTTCTGGGATACGGAAATCTATATGGTGCCCTTCTTCACCTTCACCCGACCAGAGATTGCTAAGGCTTTACTCAAGTTTCGGATTCGACATTTGGAAGAAGCGAGACTGGAGGCTATCAAACATGGCGTTTCACAAGGGGTAAAAATTCCCTGGCGGACCATCAATGGTCACGAGGTAAGCCCCTACTACCCTGCAGGTAGCGCTCAATACCATATCAATGCCGATATTGCTTATGCGCTGATGACCTATTACGACGTGACCCATGATTTAGTCTTCATGTTGGAGGGAGGTTTTGAGCTCTTGCTTGAAACAGCCAGATTTCTTTATGAAGCCGGCAACTTCTATGAAGGCGAGTTTAACATCAATACGGTCACAGGACCAGATGAGTATACCACCCTTGTCAACAACAATTACTATACCAATGCCATGGTGCAGTACCATTTCAATCGGATGGTTCAGTTCTACAGGCAGTTCAAGGGTGACATAAAACAAGACTTGGATGATGAGATGGCGGCCTTTGAAGAAGCTGCCAAAGCAATGAAGCTACCCTATGATTCAACAAAAAAAGTGTTTAGTCAAGACGATGCATTCATGCAGAAGAAACCCTTCGACATCAATGCAGTCCCGGCTGATAAACTTCCCATGCTTCTTCATTTCCATCCGCTCTTCATCTATAAACACCAGATTCTGAAACAAGCCGATGTCTTGTTAGCGTTGATTTTGCTGAGATTAAATGATTTGGATGCACTCAAGCGTAACTTCGACTTCTACTTGCCGAAAACAACACATGATTCAAGCCTCTCCAAATGCATTCATTCAATCGCTGCATTCAGGCTTGGTGAAGATGACTTGGGCTTTGAGTTCTTTGAAGACATCTGTACGATGGATCTTCAAAACACACACAAGAATACAGACCACGGTCTTCATATCGCGAATGCTGGTGGTATTTACTTAAGTCTTTTACTGGGTGTTCTTGGCATACAAATCAACAATGACAATCTACAGATTAGTCCTCGGCTGCCCAAACAGTTTAAGGGACTAAAAGCAACCTTGACTTACAGACAAACAAAAATAGAGATACATCTTGAACAGAAAATCAAGATATCGGTTGAAAAACCGTTAATGATTGGTATTTACGATGAACTCGTCGAGATCAAAGACGATTATCATTGTGATTATAGAGAAAAACAAAACTAATTTAAAAATAATAGGAGGAAAAAATGAAAAAATTAGTATTAGTTTTAGTCGCATTTGTTGCATTCTTCGCTTTGGCTGGTTGCCAAGAAGAAACAACAACTGCAGCAACAACAGGCAATCAAACAACCACTGAAGAAACTCAAGAGTTGAGAATCTTCCAAAACAAAGTTGAAATCGATGCCGCTTTGACTGCTTATGCAGAAGCTTGGGGCGAAGCCAACAACGTTGACGTAGAAGTCATCACTTGTGGTGGAGACTCTTGTGCCTACGGTACACAGATTTTAGCTGAATTCCAGACAGCGGATCAACCAGACATCTTCGTTATCGAAGGTATGGGTGGATACAATGAGTATTCAGACAAGATCTTATCGATGGAAGGCGAAGCTTGGTTAGAAGACACTGACCTTGAATTCGTTGTCGACGGTACGCCTTATGGTTTCCCAGTCGCAGTTGAAGGATGGGGTATGGGCTATAACGAAGACATCTTGACAGCTGCCGGAGTTGATCCTGCAACATTGACCTCTTTAGCTGCTTATGAAGATGCATTCGCAGACATTCAAGCCTATTTCGACACTGAAGGTATGACTGACTATGCTGTTGTATCGATGGCAGCCGGTTCAGGTATGACTTGGGTAACAGGTCTTCATAACTTCAACGGTTATCTCTCAGCAGGTCTTGCTTATGACGATTCTTCAGTCATCGACGATCTGAATGACGGTGTTGCCAACGCCACAAGATTGACTGCTTATGCAGACTGGGTAGAATTACTGTTTGACTATGCCGATGAAACCATTTTATTGGAAGGCACCTATGACACACAAGTCAACAAGTTTGCTTCTGGTAAAGCCGCTTTCATTCATCAAGGTAACTGGATCGATCCTAACCTGATGGCTTACTTCGATGAAAACGGTGGCGAATTCGATATGGGTTATGCACCTCA
>NPIE01004374.1_pt1 | contig 10437 bp, 9 predicted proteins | sample 8637661 | NCBI WGS metagenome assembly NPIE01 (sample SAMN07420842, study PRJNA396082) | bioreactor metagenome | isolation source: sample BA12 brine-fed electro-methanogenic bioreactor BA | place: Japan: Kochi | collected 2016-12-09 | reverse complement strand
GTCCGTCGCCCAGCTACCGGCGCAGGTCACCCTCAGCGCCGGTGTGGCCGCGCTCGACGACGTGTCGGCAGCCAGCGGGGCGGATCTGCTGGCCCAGGCCGATCAAGCCCTTTACCGCGCCAAGCACGCCGGCAAGAACCAGGTGGCATCCGCCCGCGCCGCGCCCCTGCCCGCCCGTTCATAGCCCGCAGGCCTTCACGCTCGCGTCTGGCGCCACGACCGCGTTGCCCGCGACGTATCCGCTCGACCAGGCCCACTGGAAGTTGAAGCCCCCGATGCGCCCGTCCACGTCGAGCATTTCGCCGACGAGGTACAATCCCGGGCAGACGCGCGACGCCATGGTGCGGGGGTCCATCTCCCCCAGCGGCACGCCCCCGGCCGTCGCCTCCGCGAACTTGTACCCCCGCCCATCCCGCACCGGCAGCGGCCACTCGATCAGGGCATGGACCAGCTTGCGGCGCACGTCGCGGGCGAAATGGGCCATGGGCACGCTATGCGATATTCCCAACTCGACCAGGATCGCGTCGGCCACCCGCCCCGGCAGCAGCCGCGCCAGGGCGTTGTGGAGCTGAACCTTCGGCTGGTCGGCCGTCAGCGCGCGCAACCGCTGCTCGCCGGCCGCAAAGTCCGCGCCGGGCAGAAAGCTCGCGGCGACCGAAACCCCCCGGCCCGCCACGCGGGCGCGATGCCAATGCCGCGACGCGTCCAGCGCCGCCGGTCCGCTGACGCCGAAATGGGTCCACAGCAGCGGCCCACGCACGTGCACCGGTTTCTCCCCCTCCACGCGAACCACCAGCTCCGCCTCCTGCGCGATGCCGGAAAGCGACGCATGGAATTCTCCATCGAGCACCAGCGGATCGAGCGCCGGCGTGGGCGCGACCAGCGAGTGGCCCAGCGCCTCCGCCAGGGCGTAGCCCCCGCCGTCGCTGCCGGTCTTGGGCAACGATTTTCCGCCGGTCGCCAGCACCACGCGCCGTGCGGTAAAGGCCGGCGAATCGTCCTCCACCAACCATATATGAAAACCATCATTGGCCCGCGCGATGCGCGACACCCGCCGGCCGGTCAGAATGCGGGCCCCGCGACGCTGCGTCTCCGCCAGCAAGGCGTCCAGCACCGTCTGCGCCCGGTTGGAATCGGGAAAGAGCTTGCCGCACTCCTCCTCGTGCAACGCGACGCCGATCTCCGCAAAGAACGCCGCCGCCGCCTCGGCCGAGAAGGCCTGCAATACCCGCTTGATGGCGTTGCGACTGCCGCCGTTGAAGTCGGTCGCATCCACCCGGCGATTGGTGACGTTGCAGCGTCCGCCTCCGGCCACCAGGATCTTGGCCCCCAGCTTGCGGGCGCCATCCAGGACGGCCACCGAGGCGGCGGGCATGCGCCGGCCGGCGAATATCGCCGTCGCCAAACCGGCCGCTCCGCCTCCGACGATCGCCACGTCCATTTCTTTCAACCGTACTGTATCACCATCCGTCATGGACCCATCCTATCACGCCCTGATCGGGCCGCCATCGAGCCCCAGACCAGCCCACGATCGCGCCGGTTCTCATCGTCCGGCTGTTCGAGAAACCAACTTTCTCGCTTTCAGGCAGAATTCGCGTGAATCCCCGCGATCGCCCGTCGCCTGCACGGAACGCGGCCAGGGGCGGCGCCGCCACGGCGATGCCCGCGATGCGCCGCGACGGACAAGCGAACGCCCGGTGCCCAACGGCGGAGGTGATGGATGAGATTACGAATGGAACGTGCCGGAATCGCCTGCGTGGCGATGATGACCGTGGCTGTGATCGTGGTTCACGGGGTGGCCGCCCTGGCGGCGTCTCTGCTCGGTGCGGAAAATGGCGTCCCGGGTCTCCCCCTCACGCTCGCCATGGCGACCGTCTGCCTGGCCGTGTCGGCTGTCTGGCTGCGCCCCGGCGGGGCCGTCGCGGACTTTTTTGCGGGTCTCGCCGCCTCCACCGCGGCCGCAGGCGTTTTGGCTGGCTTCGCGGACAAAGCCGCCCCGGCCGCCGTCGCCCTCGTCGTGGTCGGCGTGAGCGCCGCCGTCGCCGGACGGATGATGGCCTGGCGATTGCCAGAGTCGCTCGACAGCGCCTTGACGCGCCGGCCGGTGTGCTCGGCGCTTTGGACGTCGGCCGCTTTGCTCATGATCGTGCAGGTCGCGCGCTTGAGCACGTTCATGGCCGACCCGACCTTCGACTGGTGGCTGACCACCGAGCATCCCTTTTGGCATCGCCACCAGTGCAGCAGCGCCTACGTGTACGCCGCGGAACTGAACGCCCGGGGCGAAGAGAACCTCTATCACGCCAATCACTACCCCGGCCTGAATCCGCACGCTCATCCGCAGACGGACGTCACTCACCTCGCCCCCGAGGACCCGTACCAGTACCCGCCGCAGTTTCTGCTGCTGCCACGCCTGGCACTGGCGCTGTCGGGCGATTACCAGGCGATCCAACTGGGCTGGTTCATCGTGCAGTTGCTCGGTCTGATGGGGGCGATGCTGCTCGTGGCCCGCTGGATCGGCGGCTCGACCGGGCTGCTGGCCGGCCTGCTTACGCCGCTGGTCTGTTCCGCGATTCCGGTTCTGTTCAACCTCCAGTACGGCCAGTTTCACCTGGCGACCATCGTGCTCGCGCTGCTGAGCATGTTGGCATTTGCCAGCCGGCGCAACGCGCTGGGGGGCGGGCTGCTCGCCGGGGCCATTTGCGCCAAGCTGTTCCCCGCTCTGCTGCTGATTCCATTGCTCGCGCAGCGGCGGTGGCGGGCAGTGGGGTGGACCGCCGGTTGGGGGGCTGTGTTCACCTTGGCCGCTTGGGCAGTCGTGGGGACCGAACCNNGTTTGCACAATACCAGTTGCCTCGACTGCTGGACGGGCGCGCTTTCGCCTTCGGCGAGGCTTGGCCCCAGCTCCGTGAACTGGTCATCCTCGGCAATCTCGCTCCCGGTACGTTGATCGACAAGCTCGCTTTGCTGGGCTGGGAGGCCGGAGGACAGGCCGCCCGCACGAGCGTGCAACTCGTCTACACACTGCTGCTCGTGCCGGTCGCGGTGTTGACGGCCCGGACCCAGGTGCCCCGCGCTCAGCGGGTCCTGGGCTCACTCGCCTTGCTCAATCTGGCCGCGCTGGCCAGCGGGGGCGCGTGGTCCGACTACGTGCCGGCCACCAGCGTGTGGCTGGTCGCGCTCGCTGCGGCCGAGGCCGCGAGCCATCGTCGCAAGCTGACGGCGCTCGTCGTGGTTGGCTTTTTCGCCTACTTCGTTCCCGGCGCCATTCCCTACGGTTCGCCCTCGACGGGCGCGGTTGCGGTGCTGGCTTCCATGGCTTCGACCCTGGTGCTGATTGGATTCAACGGTTGGGTGGCGTTGCGCGGCGTGCGGCTCTCTGCCGTCGTGCGGGATGCGGCGCCGGCATTGGCGCCCGCGTGCGTCTCGCCGGCGCGCCTGCCGCGGCCAAGCGGGGCCGAAGAACGGTCGGATTGGGCGAGTTCTGCGACCTGATTGACGTGTGCGGACTGCACCGCTGCGGATCCCATCACCGCCGCCGGTTCGCAGCATCACGAGACATACCCCATGAGAGTGTCGGCCGGCACGGCGTCGGCTGTCCAACGAATGAACCGAGAAGGAGAAGACCCATGTTGAAAACCTGGAGCCTGATCATCCCTGGAATGCTGGCCGCAAGCGCGCCGGCGCTCGCGGCCTTCGTCGCCGTCGATGCCACCTCTGACCCCGCCGCGCTGGCGATGTTCGAGCCGAACTCCCCCGGCAGTGTTCGCACCGCCGGCGGCGCGCTCGAAGGCCGCTTCATCCGCGGCATGGACCTCACCGACGGCCTCAACGGCTACTACCTGTCCATGGCGGCGATTGATGATTCGCCGACCGGCTTCTATCGCCTGCAACAGGGAACGCCGCAACGCATCGCCGACGTGCCCTTCCATGCGACGGCCATCGGCGACCTGACCTTCGACGCATCTGGCACGAGCATGTTCGCCGCGCTCAACCCCCCGGGCCAGTCCCAGACGCTCTACCGCGTCGCCCTTGACGGTGAATTCACCGAAGTGGCGCCCATCGTCGTGGCCGACTCGGGTTCGTCCGACATCGGCGGCCTGGCCATGCACCCGCACACCGGCGTGCTCTACGCGGTCGACAACCGCAGCCGCAGCCTCGTCGAGATCGATCCGACCACGGGCGCGGCCGATGCCATCGGCGCGGGTCTGGGCATGCTGCCCAAGTTCGCCGGCGCCCTGGATTTCACCCCTGACGGCTCGGCTCTGCTGCTTGCGACCGACGGCGGAAAGCTCTTCGAAATCGACGTCGCCACCGGACAGGCCGGTCCCCAATTGGGCACCTTGCCCTTCGCGACCAGCGCCATGGCCGCCGTCCCCGAACCGGCGACCCTCGCCCTCCTCGCACTCGGCGCCGTGACCTGCGTCCGCTGTCGCCGACGCGCGTAGATGTCACTGCGGACGTGGCACAATCCGAACTCGACTGCGAATCCAAAAAGGGCGGGTATGGGGCCCGGGCCGCGTGGGGGGAGCGATCCACCGGCCGCCCCATCGCCCGCCCTTGTGTTGGATGGGCGTTTTGGATGAGCGGCTGTGGTTCGACGCGCCGACTTGCGTGCCGCGATTGGTGACCCGGCCCTCAAAGCAGCAGGTGACCGCGCATCGTCGTGCGACACTGGCCGGCGATCTTGACATGGAAGCCCACGCCGGGCTCCTGCGTCACCAGGGCCCGAACCAATCCGGCGCGACCGCCCGCTTCACACTGCAAGCAGGGGATTGCGGCCGTCCGCCCGTCGTGCTTCACCAACTCGTGGGCCATCAGGTACGCGGCCAGCGGCCCGTGCACGCTGCCCGTCGTCGGATCCTCATTCACCCCGCTCGCCGGGGCGAAAAACCGCGACTGCACGTGCGTCCCCGGGCTCAGCGTATTGAGCGTCGCCAGGCAGATGCCCCGCACCCGATGCCGCACGCACCAGGCGCCCAGATCCGCGAAGTGAGGGCGGGCGTCCATCAGCGCCGTGAACGAATCGACGAAGACCAGCAGATCCTCGTCGCGCGTCTCCATCACCGGCAGCGACCGCACCAGCGCCACCGTATCGATCCCCAGCATCTCCGCCAGCTTCTCGATGTTGACCGATCGGCTGGATAACTGCGGGCGTGGCAGTTGCAGCCAGATGAGCACGTCCTCGTTGGGCATGCGCTCCGCCTGGACCGAAAGCACGCCGCTGACCGTCTGGATGCCCAGGCTGGTGCCGGACTGGGTGAGCAGGCCGAGAAAGCGGCCTTTCTCGAGCAGGGCGTGGACGGCCGCCAATGCCGCATGCCCGCACATCTGTGCCTCGGTACTTGGGGTGAACCAGCGAAATCGGATTGCCGCCTCCGGCGTCTCCGACGGCAACACGAACGTCGTCGCACTGGCGTTGAACTCGCTGGCGATCGCCTGCAACGTGCGGTCGTCCACCCCGTCGGCACCGAACACGACGGCCGCGGGGTTGCCGTTGTACCGCTGCTCGGTGAAGGCGTCGACAACGGTGTATTCCAACTCCGCCTGCATGGTGTCTCGCTCGTTGCGGATCCCAAAGCGCCGGCCGGTGTCTCCTGATCGGTGGCGGCGGACACTTTTGCTTGTGGCTCGCCCGGCGGCGGGTAACATCCAGTCCGCCTCGACGCCGCCGGCGCGCCCCTGCGACCACCACGCGCCGCGCCAGTGTAATCATAGCCGGATGGAAGGATATCGTATGAACCCCGCCCGACACGCCCGGAATTCGTGCCTGATCGTCGTCTTTTGCGGACCCGCCGCGCTGTTCGTCGGTTGCAGCCAATCGGACTTCGGCGAAGCCCTGCGCGTCGCCCCCGGCCGCCGCACCGTGATCGACGACGCCATGGCCCCGGGTGACAAACTTGTCATTCCCCGCGATGCGCCCTTCGCCATCGCCGACGCGCAACGCCAGTCCAGCGACTCCACACGCGCCGAGTCCTCCGCGGCGCCGACCGGCGTCGGACGCTGCGCCGTCGGCGTCGTCAATTCCGGAACGGCGGCCGCCGAGTTCCAAGTGGGCCACGTCGTCTATGGCCAAACCTCAACGCCAGTGGAAGCGGTCGTCACCTTCGATTGCGCGTACCGCTATGAGCTGACCGGTGAGGACGTATTCAACCACCCGCCCGAGGAGATGGCCTTGAAGCTCCACATTCAGGATTCCGACAAGGTCATGCTGCATAAAGAGCTGCTCATCAACCTGGAGGGGCCGCGGGCCGCCACCCGGCGCAGCGGCCGCGAGGTCGTCGCCGTCAACGTCACCCTCCAGCCGCACCGCGCGTATCACCTGGTCGTTGCCGGCCGGGTGGCCGCCTCCGCGGGCGCAGAGGGGGCGCCGCTTGACGTTGCCGTGGAGGTGTCTGATTTGGCCGTGACCGTCGCCGCGCGTTGATCGCCATCGGCGAATTCGATCACCGCGCCCGCGATTGTCGGCGTTGGGAAAATCGGTTGAAGGTAGATGGCCGCCCCGCGCCACGCCTCCGCGGCGTGCAGGCCCTGCCCCCGGTCCACCGCGTCGGACGCCGCGCCGGGTATGTTCGCGTTTGACAGAGGCTCACATTCCAGCAGTTCGTACCGCCACAAGCCCTCGAATCCGAAAAACAACCAGCGACCCTTCAGCCGCTGCAACCGCAGCACCTCGCCGACGCCGGCCGCCAGCCAGACGTATTCGCAGTAGACCACGCGGGCCATCCACGAGATGCGCACCTGCGTTTCAATCCGCAGACGCACGCAGTCGGCATACACCTCATCGTCGACGGTGACGGTTTCGTAACCTTCGCACGTGATCGTCCGGCGGGCGACGCCGTCGTACCACCGCTTTCCGTCAGCGCCGAAGACCTGCACCTCCGTCTCTTCTGTGCGTGCCTCGTCGCCCCGCAGATGCCGCGGATACTGCGTGAACGGCCGGTCGAGCAGCAGGAAAATGCCGCTTGCCCGCCCCTTCGATGTGGGCCAGGGAAAGGTCTCCGCGCTCTCCTGCTTATCGCCGGAAGGCGATTGAAGGTACGCTGCAAGCGCGCCAGTGGCCGCGTCCGCCAACGCACCCTCGCGGCGAAAGCCGACTGTGGTCACCATGAACCAGGTGTCGGCCGGGACGTCCCGCCGCAGGTCCGTACGGCGATAGACTCTGCGGCTCGACGTCGGCCCGGTGCGATTCATGAGGTTCACGTGCAGAGCGGGGCTTTGCACCGCGCCCTGCGGCGGGCGCCACGACGGGGCGCACCCGGCGGCCGCGCCGATACCGGCGACCCATCCGCCCAGGATTGCGAAGGTCAAACCCCGCCCACTGCCGCTCTGTTGCCGCACTTGACGCCCCCGCGCTATTGACGTAAAGAATCCTAAAGGCGATTCACTTTTCCACATGAGAAGGGTAACCGCTCCATGGCCGATCTGCACGCCGACGTCGCACCCGCTTCCCCCTCAACGCACCTTGCCGGTCCGGACGCGCCGTTGTCTCATCCCAAGCTTCTGGGCCACGCCCTGACCTTTGACGACGTGCTCCTGGCGCCGCAACGCTCCAACGTGACGCCCGACCGGGTCGACACGAGCACGCGGCTCACCCGCAACATCACCTTGAACGTTCCCTTACTCTCCGCGCCGATGGACACCGTCACGGAGTCGCGCCTCGCCATCGCCCTCGCCCAGGAAGGCGGTATCGGCATCATCCATCGCAATCTTTCCGTCGATGACCAGTGCCGGGAGGTCCGCAAGGTCAAGCGCAGCGAGAGCGGCATCATCCTCGACCCCGTGACCTTGCGCCCGGAAGATCCCGTGCACAAGGCCCAGGAGGTCATGCGGGTGCAGAACGTCTCCGGCGTACCGGTCACATTGCCCGACGGCAAATTGGTTGGCATCCTGACCCGCCGCGACTTGAAATTCCTCGAATCCCCCGACCTGCGCATCGACGACGTCATGACCAAGGACCACCTGGTCGTCGCCAAGGTCGGCACCGGTCTGGACGAGGCTGAACGGATTCTCAAGTCCGCCAAGGTCGAAAAGCTGCTTCTGGTCGACGACGCCGGGCGGCTTGCCGGCCTGATCACCATGCGCGACATCGAGCGCAGCCGCGATTTCGCCCAGACCTGCAAGGACGCCCGGGGTCGCTTGCGCGTCGGCGCGGCCGTCGGCGTCCACGATTACGAACGGGTCGAGGCCCTCATCGCCCATGACGTGGACGTTGTCGTGGTCGACACCGCCCACGGGCATAGCGACAACGTCATCGACACCATCCGCGAGATCCGCCGCCGCCACGACATCGACCTCATCGCCGGCAATATTGTCACCGCCGAGGCCGCCCGCGACCTCATCGACGCCGGCGTCGATGCCGTCAAGGTCGGCGTCGGTCCCGGCAGTATCTGCACCACCCGCGTCATCAGCGGCGTGGGCGTGCCCCAGCTCACCGCGATCCTGAACGCAGTCGCCGCGGCCGACGACGCCGGCATTCCCGTGATCGCCGACGGCGGCATCCGCCAGAGCGGCGACATCGTCAAGGCGCTCGCCGCCGGCGCCAGCGCCGTGATGCTGGGATCGCTGTTCGCCGGTCTGGAGGAGTCGCCAGGTGAATCCGTCACCTGGCGCGGACGCCGCTTCAAGGAGTACCGCGGCATGGGCAGCCTGGGAGCGATGGTCCAGGGCTCGGCCGAGCGCTATGGCCAATCGTCCAGCGCCCAGCGCAACAAGCTGGTGCCCGAGGGTATCGAAGGCCGCGTGCCCTATCGCGGCCCGCTCGCCGATTTCGTCTACCAACTGGTGGGGGGACTCAAGTCCGGAATGGGCTACTGCGGCGCCGCCACCATCGAGGAACTGCACACCCGGGCGAAATTCTATAGCATAACCGCGGCAGGTATGGCAGAATCCCACCCGCACGACGTCACCATTACGAAAGAGTCACCCAACTATGCCATCGATTCAACGAACCCGGGTTAGCGCGGCGATCGCGATCATCGCCTCGACCCTGCTGGCGGCCGGCTGTCACGAATACGTCTACCCCTGGCAGGATGAAACCGTGGGGCCCGAACTGGTCACCACTGCTTCCGCATCCACGGCGCGGGCCGAACCCCTCGACGACCGCATCGTGGTCGTACGCGACATTGAGCCCACTGTCATCACCCCGCCGGAGGGCGCCGTTGCTCACTTCCCCCTCTGGTTCCAGGATCCCTTCGAAGATCGCGGCAGCATGGATGGGCAGTTCGCCTGGACGTACGCCGACTACCTTGCCATGCCCTACGGCCTCAGTCGCTTCATCCTCAACGGCATCGCCCTGCCGATCAGCGCCGTGGTGCATCCCCCCGTGCCAGCCATGGTCAGCGACGGGGTGCTCAGCCGGCAGGCGCTGGGATACGATCATGACGCGGACTGGCGACCCGGCATTCCGGCTTCGATTCCGCCTGACGTTCTCGAGGTCGGCGCCATCCCGCCGGCAGCCGGCGAGCCGGAAGCGTGAGCCCTTGCACGCCCGGCTATCACCGCGCGGGCGCTGGTCACCCGCTGCAATTCAGTTCGCGAGGCCGGTCTGCTGACGGCGGTGCGGACACGCGAGCATCATGACCGATCACCCTTCCGCATCCTCGCCGCCGGATCCCCGCGCTTGGGCCGTGTGCGCCGCGTGTGGTCAGGCACTCGGGACGCTCGTTGACGGGCGCTGCCCGCGATGCGGTGAACGGGTGGTCGAAGACGATGTGACCAGCGAGGACCACACGCCCTACGCCGTTGCCCTGGCAGCCGGTGAATCTGGCTGGCGGACCATGTGGCGCTGGGTGGTGACGGCCCCGGACCGCCGGCTCGCGCACCTCGGCCTGGCCCGGCCGTCGGCGGCGTCCCGCCGGTTCGCCCGGATCAACATTCTTCTGTTCGCCTTCCTGCTCGCCCTCACCGTCCTGGTGAACTACCCCAGGGCCTGGCATCCGGTGCAGACGGGTCCGGGCTCGATCGCGACCACAGCCCCCGAAGGCAAGGGCTGGTGGCAGGTCATTGACCGCTCCAGCGAGAAACGCAGCCGGTTCGACGACGTCGCCGTGGTGGAGTTGTGGTGGAACGTCCCGTATGCGGTCATCGTGTCGTCCGCCGCGTTGGTGGGAGGAATCCTCGTCTCCTTCCTGGTGCTCGGCGTCGTGGGCAGCCGGGCGGAGCGGACGCTCATGCGTGCGGGCGGTCCGGCGACCGGCCTGCGCTGCGCGGTTCACTATGGAACGGCGTGGATTCACCTGCTTACCCTGGCCGCGTTGCTTCTTCTTCCCGCTCCGCTGGCCGATATCGCCGCGGTGGCGGGTTGGGCGCAAGTGTCGCCCCTCATATTCCGCGGCGCGGCCGTGCTTGTTGCGGTTGCGGGGGTATGCTTGTGGTGGTTCTGGCTCATCCGGCTCGGGCAGGCCACGCCGCGCGGCGTGCGCCGGCGAGCGGTGCGGT
>NPIE01002571.1_pt1 | contig 10438 bp, 8 predicted proteins | sample 8637661 | NCBI WGS metagenome assembly NPIE01 (sample SAMN07420842, study PRJNA396082) | bioreactor metagenome | isolation source: sample BA12 brine-fed electro-methanogenic bioreactor BA | place: Japan: Kochi | collected 2016-12-09 | reverse complement strand
CCCAAAAGCCGGCCTCTGCAGCCGGCTTTTTGCTTGCCCAACTCAGACCCTTAAAGTAACATTTGAAGTAGTGATCTGTTCACGACGATCTTTTGCGCGGCGATAAGAATCGCCGCCCCTTTTACGGAGAAAAACGTCTTTGTCACCACATTGCTGCTGGAATTCTGATCTGGACTCAATGACGCAGTGCCATCGCCTGCAACCTGGGGACGAAGATCTACTTAACAATCGAACGCGACGCATCCGGGAGAAATGCTTCGATTGCCAGAATTTTCTGCGGGACATGGAAGAACTCGGACCGCAGGGCCACAGGGATATTCCTGAGCTATTTCACCTCGCCGTGGATGAACTCAAGCGGCGGCGCATCCAGAATCAGTTTCTGCAATCAGACCTTGAAGCCCGCAATCGGGAATTCCAGTTTCTTCACGAAGTCAGCTCCACCATTCAATCTTCTCTCGACCTTGATGAGATTATTTCGCTGGCTCTGACAGCGATCACTGCAGGTCAGGGATTCGGCCTCAACAGGGCGATTCTTCTGCTTGTCGACAAAGAGCGTCGCAATCTCGAAGGTTATGTGGCCGTCGGCCCAAGGCGAAGAGAGGACGCATCGCGCATCTGGCAGGAGATTGAAGAAAACCGCTTCAGTCTTCAGGAGATGGCGCAACGTTTCTTTGAACAGAAAATCGCCTCGGAAAAGGAGGTTTTTCGCGACCTGCTTGACTGCCTGTCCGTGCCTTTGGACGATTCCGATCATCCATTTATCGAAACGCTCAACAGCGGAGAGTCCCGCCTGATCCATAACCTTCCGGAAGAACCCGGCATGCCGGCCGACCAGGTCGCTGCCCTCGAGGTGGCTGAAATCATTCTTGTTCCCCTCAAAAGCCGCAGCCGCCGTGTTGGGTTACTGCTCGCAGACAACATCATCAACACGCGACCCATCTCGCAGCACGACCTTGCTTCCCTGGAAACCTTCGCCCTGCCGGTTTCATTTGCCATCGAGCGCGCGGCCCTGCATGAGCAGCTTCAGGAAGAACTTGACAAGGCGAAAGAAGCAAACCGTCTCCTCGCAGAACAGCAGGAGCTGATCCTGAGGATGGAAAAAATGGCACTGGTGGGGAAAATGGTCTCCCACTTCTCCCACAATGTGCGCAACCCCCTGACGATCATCGGAGGGTTCGCCCGCTCTCTTGGAAAAAACATTCCGGAGCAGGATAATCGCAGGCATTTCATTGAATCCATCGTCCGCGAAACACGCAAGCTGGAAGAATTCCTCAACGAGGCGCTCAGTTATTCCGACGACCTTTTCCCGACCCTGGATGAATGGGATATCAACCACCTGGTGCGAACGGTTCACGGTGAACTGCGCGACGAACTCAACCGTTTGGGGATTAACTCCCGAATGGAGCTTGGCCAGGCACTGCCCCAGGTCCGCATCGATTTTAAACAGCTGAGTTACTGCGTGCGTGCAGTGATTAACAATGCTATAGATGCCATGCCCACCGGCGGATTGCTGACCCTGGCAACCTATCAGCAGGATCAGCAGATCTGCATTTTTGTTCAGGATAGTGGGCACGGGATCGGCCCCGAAGAATTGGAAAACTTCCGCAAACCATTTTCAACCCCGGCAGGTAAAACAGCGGGGCTGAGCCTCTCTCTCTGCTCCCGGATCGTTGAAAGCCATGGTGGATCTCTCCAGATCGAGAGCGAGCCCGGACAGGGAACCCGTGTCCGGGTTTGCATCCCCCTGCCTTAATTTTCGGAGCCTTTATGTCCGACCTGTCATCAATCATCATACGCCAGGCCGTCCCGCTGAAATGCGGTGATCTCGCCGAAATGATACGCCTGGTCCGATCACTCTATCGCCTGTCCCGGATGCCGGAATACCGCTCTGCCGTTCAATCCGAAGCTCCTCCGGTTGCAGGTTTCGACCCCGGTCACGATTCGGTCATGATGGGATATGATTTTCATGTCACAGAGCAGGGCCCCCGCCTGATTGAGGTCAACACCAATGCCGGCGGCGTACTGCCGACCTGGCTCTCGACTTCTCCTGAAAATACCAGTGAAAACGGCCTGAACAAATGGGCCCCGTCGCCGCGCAGACGCAATCAGTTGCTGGGAACCTTCGCCGAGGAATTTCGTCGTTTTCGCAAAGGCGAAATCAAAAAGCCGCGCCACATCCTTATCCTGGATGAAAACCCGCCTGAGCAGTTTCTTTATCCGGAGATGCAGGCCTTTGCCGACCTCTTTGAATCCTGGGGGGTCAAAGCGTCCATCGCAGACTCTGCCGCTTTGGATGCCGATGAAAACGGGGTCTGTTATCAGGGGGAGCCGGTCGATCTGATCTATAACCGCCATTGTGATTTTTATCTGGAAACGGACGAGATGTCAGCCATACTCGCGGCCTACCGGAACAGGCGCGTATGTTTGACCCCCAACCCTTTCACTTATGCCCTGCTGGGCGATAAAAGGCGCATGGTGATGTGGTCGGAGTATGAACGGATGAAAGCGGTGTGTGCAAACAGGCGAGTTCTGGAGACAGTGCAGCGCCAGGTTCCATACAGCTCCCTGTTGTCTCAACTCGGGCGGGATCAGGCCTGGCAGCAGCGAAAAGAGCTGGTTTTCAAGCCGGTTTCGCGTTTCGGCAGCCGCGGGGTTTACATCGGGGCCAAGATCAGCCGCAAGCGGTTTGCAACCCTGCCCGATCAAGACACTCTGGCACAGGCTCTGGTCCCTCCGTCGCAACTGACTCTACCGGGGAAGGAAAAACCCCACAAGGTGGACTTTCGTCTCTTTGCTTACCGAGACCGGATCCTTGCCGTCACCGCCCGCCTTTATCGCGGGCAGGTGACAAACATGAGTTCTGAGGACAGTGGTTTTGCCCCTGTCACCCTGACGTAACGATTCAGCAGTATATATAGCCCGCCTTTTGCTCTCCAGCTGCGTTGATTACTGTGCCCGTTCCAGCTTACTGGTAATGTTGTTGCGGATCCAGCTGCCATCCCACCATTCAATGGGATTCACAGGGATACCCGAAACAGTAACGCCGAAATGCAGATGATCGCCCCCTGCCATGCCGGTCGCTCCGGTTCGCCCCAGCGTATCTCCCTGTTTGATCCTGTCCCCCACAGCGACTTCGATCTGAGACAGATGAGAATAAATGGTCTGCAAACCAAGACCATGATCGATGATCACGCAATTCCCATAGATTCCGAAAAAATCAGCGAGAACCACAACGCCGTCATTGGCTGCGGGAACGAAGGCTTGTTGAGTTGAGGCCAAATCGATCCCCAGGTGAGTCTGCTCGTCGATTTTCTGCCCCTGATAATAATAGCTTCGATGATCCCCAAAACCCGCCATCGTGGCACCACTCATCCGCACAAAAGCTCCTTCCCAAAGAAAATCCGAGGCTGTCTGACGCCCGATTTCCTGCAGTTGTCGTCTGTTTTCACCCCTGAGTTCACGATTGACGGCCAGAAAGATGTCGAGAGGCGTCTGCGCTTGCGGAAACAGCTGCTCATACTGCACCATCTTGGTACTAAGAAAATTATCTGAAATATTGATGCGATCGCGACGAAACTGCCGGGCATTGGCGTGATAGTAGAATCCACCCCGACCTTCATTGCCGGCGAGGTCCACCGCAACGAGCCGGGGAGAGAAGTCGGAAGAAGACATGTCATGAGGAAAAGCGAACAGACAGGCATAATTGCCGTCCGCCAGGCGATAACCCGGGAAGAAAACCTCACCGGCACGAATACCGGATTTTTCGATCTCTTCATTGGCTGTATAGACAATGAGCCCGCTTCCCCCCTGGTTGATGTTATGGGCGGTACTGAGCACATTGACGCGCGGAGGCGTCCCGTCATAAGTCAGATTCAACACAACTTCATTGGTATTACCGGCACCAAAGCGATAAATAGAACGATCGGTCGCACGAATCCGCAGCTCCACAGGTCCATCGCGCAACTGTGCTCCCTGCAGGGAAAATTCCTCGGTGCTCTGCGCCACCCCGATATCAAAATTTTTAGCAAACAGTTCTTTTGTGACACCATTCTGACTGACCTCGACAAAAACATTTCTAAGTCCCGCGCCATCATTAAACTCGGCCCTCAATGCCTTATCGGACACATATGTAAGATCTCCATCCACAGTGATCTGCGGACCATCCGTGTCACGGAAATAGATAAAAGCTCCGGCAATCAATGCCAGAAAAAAAACAACCATCAGGAATGAGCGGGTTTTACGCATCAGGGATTTCATATTTAGTCAACCTTCTAACTGTTCAGATAAGGGTATTCTTCCGTAACCCTGGGTTGCTGCTGGATCAAATTACTCCCAGTGGTCGCCTCGCTTTCGGTGCAGTTCAATATTCAGAGATTCAACACGTCCGCGATCGTTGATAAAAGAGCTGAGCAGCCAGCTCACCAGACTGATGATCAGAGAACCGAGCAGCGCCGCTCCGAATCCGTCGACGATCAGGCCGCCAATGACGCCGGAGACCATGAGCAGCAGCAAAGCATTGATCACGAAAGTGAAAAGTCCCAGGGTCATCACGTTGATGGGCAGGGTCAGGATAAAAAGTACGGGGCGGAAAAAGGCATTCAGGATACCAAGCAGCGCAGCTGCAAAAAAGGCCGAAACGAACCCGGCCACGTGAATTCCGTCGAGAAAATAGGCGGCAACCATTATCGCCAGGGTAAGAATGAACCATCTCAGAAACAATCCGGCCAAAATCTTTTCTCCTTTTTTCGAAACGCACTGCGGCATCATTGAAATTCGGGGTAGTTTATCGGTCCCGAATCATTTTAACAACAAAAAGAGCGTTCGCCAGAAATCGCCCACCTCTCGCGTTGCCGTTGATCTTGGACCAGAACGTGAAGGACATCTTTTTTCTGCCCCGGATGTCAGCCTCTATTCGTGCCGCAAGGCTTCGATGGGATCAAGACGGGCCGCACGAATGGCGGGATAAAGACCAAAGACAATTCCAACCGACAGGCTGATCACCAGGGAAAGGATAAGACTCGAAATGGTCACCACGGTGGTCATTCCGGCAAACCATGTGATCAGCCAGGGAATCAGCAGCCCAACTCCAATTCCAAACAGCCCCCCTGCCGTTGAGAGAACCACCGTTTCTATGAGAAACTGCCCCACGATCTGGCCCTGCTTGGCACCGATGGCACGGCGGATTCCAATCTCGCGTGTTCTCTCCGTCACCGACGCCAGCATGATATTCATAATGCCGATGCCGCCGACCAGCAGGCTGATGCCGGCAATCGAACCCAGCACAATATTGAAGGTGCGCTTGGTGGCTTCCGCCTGGCGCAGCAGCGCCAGCGGCACCTGAATTTCATAATCCGTTTTACGGTGAAACCGCTCCAGCAGGGTTGTGATTCCCGTCGCGACGGATTCCACCTGTTCGGTCGAATCGACCTGCAGAATAATCTGGTGCAGTTCGACCTGCTCCAGGGAGCGACTACCCGATGTCATTCTCATGATCATATCACCGAAGCGATCCCGGGCCGTCGTCAGGGGGATGTAAATATCGTTTTCACGATCCGGAGCCTGGACTCCGCCATTGCCCTGGTTTTCCTGCGACCGGACCACACCCACCACTTCGAACACATTTCCATGAACGACGATCTGTGAACCGAGGGGCTTTTCGAGAGCCAACAGCTCTCGGGCGACCGCCTCGGAAACCACCGCGGCGGAGCTGTGTCCTTCGAGATCGTCCTGCCCAAGAACACGTCCGACAAGCAGGGGGCGCTCGACCAGGTCGAACCATCCCGGGTTTACCCCCATCACCCTGACCTCCATCGCCCGTGAGCCATAGCGTGCTTCCTTGCGAACGGCTTTAACGGGGACGACGCGACGAACCTGGGAGAAGGTTTCCTCGATGCGTCGCTGATCCTCATAAGTCAAACCATAGATACTGATGAAGGTGCGCTGCTTGGAAGCGCTTTCATCTTCCACCGGCTTAATGGATTTCAGCAGAATGTTGTCACTGCCGAGCCGCCGGATCTGCTCCAGGGCCTCCTGGCTGGCGCCCTCCCCTACGGACAGCATGGCGATGACGCTTCCCACGCCGAACACCATACCGAGCATGGTCAGAAAGCTGCGCAGGCCATTGAGGACCAGGTTCTTGATGCCGAGGCGGATGTTGCGGACAATGCGGAGCTTGCGCATGATTCACCCTTCGATCTGGTCGATGAGACCATCGCGTATGTGAAGACGCTTATGGGCATGCGCGGCAATTTCCGCTTCGTGTGTGACCATGATGATGGTTTTGCCGCTCTGGTTGAGGGAGACGAGAAGTTCCATGATCTGATTTCCGGTGGGTGTATCGAGGTTGCCGGTCGGCTCGTCGGCGAGAATCATGTCGGGGTCGTTGGACAGCGACCGGGCAATGGCCACCCGCTGCTGCTGCCCTCCTGAAAGCTCGTTGGGCCGATGGTCGAGACGATGCTCGAGCCCCACCAGTTCTGCCAACTCCTCCGCCCGCCGCCGGCTCTCGTCTGCTTCCCAACCAAGGTAATATAAAGGCAGTTCGATATTCTCCCGCACGCTCAACTGAGCGATGAGATTGAAGCTCTGGAAGATAAAGCCCAGGTGCCGCAAGCGGACCTCGCTCAGGTCATCGTCAACCAAATCGGCAATATTGCGCCCCTGGATAAAATACCGTCCACGGCTGGGTCGGTCGAGACAGCCCAACAGGTTCAGCAGAGTACTCTTACCGGAGCCGCTCGGCCCCATGATGGCCCAGAAACTGCCGGGCAGAAATTCGATGGAAACACCCGCCAGAGCATGCACCTCCTCGCCTCCCACTCGGTAGGTTTTCCAGACGTCCTCAAGCCGTATGGGGAGACCTTTGCGATCGGTCGGTGACAGCATCAGTCGTTCACCTCGGGCGGGGCGACCGGCAATTCATCCTCTTCTTTTTCGCGACGTTCGGAACCGGAAGCCAGCGGCGGGGAGAGCAGCACCATATCTCCCTCCTCCAATCCGTCGAGGATGTGCACCATGCGGCGGTTATTGCGGCCGACCTCCACCGGCCGGGGGACATATCCGCGTGCGCCTTCGATATAGACCACCTGCAGACCATTGAGTACCGTCACTGATTGTAGAGGCACGAAGAACGCGTCCTCAATCTCATCAATCAGGATCTCGGCCTGACAGCTCATGCCGGTCCGCAGTCCGGCCACATCACCTTCGAGGTGAATATCCGTGTTGTAAACCTTGAGATCCGGATTGAGCCAGACGCTCATGGCATCGGGCAGAGGCGCAATAGAGGCCACCCGACCCTGGAAGATCCGTCCGGGCAGCGCATTGGTGGTAATCCGCACCGGCAGTCCTTCTTTCACCTGGTCCAACACAGATTCATGCACCTTGATCTGGGCTTTGACCGAATCGGGCGCCGGAAGATAGATCAACTCCTGCCGCTCGCGGACCTCCTGCCCCTCGTCAAGGGGTTCCACATTGCCGCGCCAGTTAGCCTGGGCCGATGTCGCATAAACCACCAGCCCGTCTTTCGGGGCATACAGGCGTGTTTTTGCGATCTGTTGCTCGATCTTCTCCAGCTTGGACTTCTCCCGGCGGTACTCGGAATCCTTGGCCCGCAGCTCCGCTTCGGCCTGAACCACGTCGGCACTGGCTTTTCTCTCGGCACGTTCAAGGGCCATCGCGGTCTGGCTGACCTGGCTCTCGAGTTCATCCAGTTCCCGCTTGTTGGAATAGTTCTTAAGCAGATCCAGCTCGGCCCGCGCCAGTTCAAGGTCGAGCTGTGCTTTCTGCGCGGCCAGCTCATCCGCCTGCAGCTCGGTCTGGGAGATGTATTTTTCCTTGAAGAGCACCCGCGACCATTCCAGTTTTTCCTGGGCGCGCCGCAACTCCTCTTCACGGATCGTAATTGTTGATTCCGCCTCCATGAGCTGTTTGGGGTAGTCGCCTTCCTTGTATTTGCGCAGATCCTCCACCGCGAACTGGGCGTCAAGCCGGGCTTTTTCCACGTCACTGCGGGCCTGGTTGCGAATAACTTCGAGGTTTTCGCGGCTGCGGATGTAGGCGGCTTCGGCGTTCTGCACGCGGATCTGCTGATCCACCAGGGCATCCTGGAGTTGGCTTGCGTCGAGTTCGATGAGCAGATCGCCCTTACGCACATGGCTGCCCTCTTCGACCAGCGAAAGAATAGTCGTACGCCCCTCGACTTCGTTTTTAATCACCACCTGGTCGCGGGCCTGGATGGTCCCCGCCTCCAGCACGCTGATGGTCAGATCGCCCCGCACGACCTCGAAAACCGCGCGCTGCTCTGCCTCGACAGCGCCTGGCAGAGCAGACGGACCGGACAGTGCCATCCAGATGGTTCCAACCGCGATGATCACCACGGCAATGAAGCTGAATATGAGAGCTTTCCGCTTAGTCATGAGTCCTTCCGGTCTTCTGTGTTGAGGTCCGCGACAGGATACTCGATCCACAGTCCCTTTTCATTGACCTGCAGAACACCCATGTCGCGCTGGAGGGCGAGTTCGGCGATGCGGTAGTTCAGCAGCGCGGATGTCAATGCGTTACGGGCGCTGACCAGGGCTTCCTGCGCTTCAAGCAGGTCACGGATTTCGGCCCGGCCGGCCTGCAGAAAAAGGCTGGTGCTCTCGACCCGTCGCTGGGCGACCCGTACCGCCTGGGCTTGAATGCGCAACCCTTCGCGAAATTCCAGAAGGTCGCGCAGCCCATTGCGTACTTCGAGTTTGATCCGGTCTTCAAGCTCCTGGAAACTGCGAACCTGTCGATCAAGGGCAATCAGGCTGTTGCGAAAAGTGTTGCGTTCCGCCGTACGCTCAAATGGCAGATCCAGGCTCAGCAAGGCCGAATAAAAACCTTTTTCCGGACGCAGCTGAGCATTGTCGAGGCCGGCCGTCCCCAGCGAGCGCCTCTCACCGGCACGGGCGGAGCCGAGCAGGGTAAATTCACCACCCAGGGCATCGGCAGCGACCACCACCTTGCGCTGGGCGTCGTAGACCTGTTCCTGGCCAGAGCGCAGATCGAGCCGGTGCTCGAGTGCAAGCGCAACGGCACGCTGCGGCTCTATCTCGTAGGGCCCGGCAAAGCGCATGTCAGGCATCCGAAGTTCGATGGGCGCATCGGCGGACAAAGCGGTGTCGGCGTCAGGGGGCGCCTGTTCGAGTTCAATGTTCAGGCGTGCCTGCGCTTTTTCCGCGAGTGACTGCAATACATCCCGGTCCAGTTCGAGTTGCGCATCAGGGGGAAGTCCGAGAAAAATTTTGAACTGATCCAGGGTGCTCGCATAGGACTGGCGCGCGCTCACCCAACGGTTGCGGGCCCGCAGCTCGTCCTGGCGCGCCTGGTCGACCTGGATCTCCGGGAGGCGTCCTGCATCAGCGAGACGCCGGGCCCGACGGGTCGACGACACGAGGCGCCGATAGTTGTCCTCCGCATTTTCAACCTGGTCGAGCTGACTCAACACCCCCAGATAGCGTGTGGCCGTATCCACGGCGAAGGATCGTTTAAAGCGTTCAAATTCCCAGATGGCATACACCACGTCCCGCTCTGCCTGAACCAGCGGTTCGGTCACAATATGACGACCAGCCCCACGCCAAAGCGGAATGGAGATGGAGGCGTCGGCGATAATTCCAAGACTTGAAGGGCGCTCGGCAGTGAGCAGCTTGACCAGATCAAACGCCAGGCTGGTGGTGAGCGCTGCGCCGCTTTTCAGGGTGCGGGAGAGTGAGGTCGAAGCGGAGCTTTCGCTGCCGGTCACCGTGCGCGAACCGCCCAGGTCGGTGCTGATGCCACTCTGAGCTTCACCGGAGAAAATATTGCGGAAGGTATTCCTCTCCAGGTCCAGCGCCAGCGCGGTCTGAAAAACGCTTTCCTTGCGGTCCTGGAAATCACGACTGGAGGCGGCGGCAATCTCCAGCGCCTCCTGCAGGGTAAGCCGTATCGGGCCGTCCACCACTGGGATAGGCGGGGCAGCAGCCTCGTCTCGCGCGAAATCCTCGTCAAGGCCCGGCCAGTGTTCGATATGCTCCAACTCTCCGCGACCAAGAGACGCCGGGTGAGAACTCTGCAGATTCTGAGCTTCAAGCAGCCGTTTGCGCAGAGTTTCCCCAGCACTTTCAATGGTAAACGGCTCAGTGCGCCCTAATGCTTCCTGCTGCTTGCTCGCGAGGATCTCCCGGGCCACATCGTCGGCACGGGAGAGATGTTTCTGTGGACCGGCACAACCGGCGAGCAGAAACACCGCGGCGATGATCCCCGGGATAAAACGCAGAAGCCGTGTGTCGCGAACGTGACTGGAGAAATGAAACGTCATGGTGGGTTGCTAAAAGTCCTGCGGTCGCCCTGCGAATGAAAGATAATCGAAATCTGAAAATTATCCAACATCTTACCTGTTTCGGGGCATATTGTGCAACAGAGATCGGAAAGACAG
>NPIE01007318.1_pt1 | contig 10440 bp, 9 predicted proteins | sample 8637661 | NCBI WGS metagenome assembly NPIE01 (sample SAMN07420842, study PRJNA396082) | bioreactor metagenome | isolation source: sample BA12 brine-fed electro-methanogenic bioreactor BA | place: Japan: Kochi | collected 2016-12-09 | reverse complement strand
AAGTGCACCTACTGCGTGCAGCGGATCCGCACGGCCGAGATCGCCGCGCGCAAGGCCGACCGGGCGATTGCGGACGGCGAGGTGGTGACCGCCTGCCAGCAGGTTTGCCCCACACAGGCGATTGTCTTCGGCGACATCAACGACGGCGACAGCGCGGTGAGCCGCGAACAGAAAAAGGCCCACACCTACGGCATGCTGACCGAACTCAACACCCGGCCACGGACGACGTACCTGGCCGAGGTGCGCAACCCGAACCCGGCACTGGCCGGCAGAACGCCGGAAAAGAAAGCGGCGCCGGCGACGCAGCAAGCGCCCGAGCAAGCGGGGGAGAGCTAGGCCCATGGCGACGGAGGCGACGTCAGGTCGGATCCACGAGGTGATCGACCCCCGGTTGAACTGGGGCACGATGACCGACCAGGTCGTGGGGATTCCCTTGCGGCCGCGGTTCCCACGCTGGTGGCTGATGGCGGTGGGGGCGTCGCTGGCGTTGGTGATGATCGGGGCGGTCTCGGCGCTGGGGCTGCTGTACTGGGGGCCGGGTTTGTGGGGCATCAACATCCCCGTGGCTTGGGGATTCGCAATCCTCAACTTCGTCTGGTGGATCGGGATCGGGCACGCGGGGACGCTGATCTCGGCGATTCTGCTGCTCTTTCGACAGTCCTGGCGGACGAGCATCAACCGCTTCGCCGAGGCCATGACGCTGTTCGCGGTGATGAACGCGGGCCTCTTTCCCCTGCTGCATCTCGGGCGCTTCTGGAAGTTCTATTACCTGCTGCCCTATCCGAGCACGCTGGAGTTGTGGCCGCAGTGGCGCAGTCCGCTGGTCTGGGACGTGATCGCGGTGTTGACCTATGCCACCGTGTCGCTGGTGTTCTGGTACATCGGGCTGATTCCCGACCTGGCGACCATGCGCGACAGCGCCCGGGGCAAGTGGACGCGGCGGATCGCGGGGGTCTTTGCGCTGGGGTGGTGCGGGGCGGCGCGGCACTGGCAGAATCACCAGGCCGCCTACCTGCTGCTCGCGGGCCTGGCCACGCCGCTGGTGGTCTCGGTGCACAGCATCGTGTCGCTGGACTTCGCCACCTCGATGCTGCCGGGCTGGCACACGACAATTTTCCCGCCCTACTTCGTGGCCGGGGCAATCTTCTCCGGCTTTTCCATGGTGCTGGTGCTGATCCTGCCGGTGCGGGCGCTCTTCAAATTGCAGGGGCTGATCACCGAGCGCCACCTGAACGTGATGGCCAAGGTCATGCTCACCTCCGGGCTGGTGGTGGCGTACGGCTATGTCATGGAGAACTTCACCGCGTTCTTCAGTGCGGACGGTTTCGAAGTGTACATGGCGAAAAATCGGGCGCTCGGCGCGTACGCCCCGGTGTACTGGGCCACGCTGGCGTGCAACGTGGCGATCCCGCAGTTGCTCTGGCTGCGCTGGGTGCGCACGCGCGTCGTTCCGCTCTTTCTGGTGGCCATGGCGATCAACGTGGGCATGTGGACCGAACGCTACACCATCGTGATTCAGCCGTTGCATCGGGACTTCATGCCCAGCGCCTGGGGCTGGTTCACGGCGACGGCGTGGGACTGGACGCTGTTCCTCGGCACGCTCGGCCTGTTTGCCCTGGCGATGCTGGTTTTCATGCGCATTGTGGGCATGCTGTCGATGTCCGAGTTGCGTGAGCTGCTGCATCACAAGAGACGTCCGTCCGACGCGCCCGAGCCCGAGCGAGCGCATACCGGGGTCGGGCAGGCCGAGGGCGATTCAGGGGCGGTGGCTGCGGAGTCGGCGCCGGCGCACGAACTGGCTGACGACGACCTCTATGGATTGTGCGGGACGTTCAAGCAGCCCGAAGGCCTGGTCGCGGCGGCGCGGCAAGCGCGGGCGGCGGGGTACCGCGAAGTCGAGGGCTACAGTCCGTTTCCGGTGGAGGATCTCCCGCAGGCGGTGGGACTGGGGCCCACCCGCGTGCCTGCGCTGGTGCTGGTGGGCGCGTTGCTGGGAGCGGGGGGAATCTTTGCACTGCAAACCTACGCTGCGGTCTTCGACTTTCCCTGGAACATCGGCGGACGGCCGCCGTTCAGTTGGCCGTCGTTCATCCCACTGACGTTCGAGGTGGCGGTATTGGGCGGGGCGCTGTTCGGCGCGGTGGGCATGGTGGTGCTCAATCGCCTGCCGAAGCTGTATGACCCGGTATTCAACACGCCGGGCTTCGAACGCGCTTNNAGATCCGGCGTTCGACCGGGCGGCGCTGCGGACGCAGATGCACGGTTGGGGCGCGGCGGCCGTCGCGCCGACGCCCCTGAACCCGCCCGGGAGCATCCAGATATGAGGCGGACGCGGACAGAATGGAGGTCTGCGGCCGGTCGGCTGGCCGTTGCTGCGGCGGCATGGGCCGTGGCCGGGTGTGACGATCAACTGAACATGATTGAGCAGCCGGTGGTGCGGACGTACGAAACGAGCGAGGTGTTCGCGGACGGGGCGGCGGCTCGGCCGATGATGGAAGGCGTCGTCTCCCGTGAGGGGGTGTACTTTTCCGACGCCCCGGAGGCGTCGTTGCCGCCGCGTCCGGCGCTGACGGCAGAGCTGGTGGCGCGGGGACGCGATCTGTTCGACATTTCGTGCCGGCCTTGTCATGGAGCGGCCGGTTACGGCGACGGCATGGTCGTGCAGCGGGGTTATCCGCGCCCGCCGTCGCTGCACACGGAGCGTCTGCGCACGATCGCCGACGCGCACATGCTGCGCGTGATCACGCACGGGCTGGGCAAGATGCCGGCGTACGTGGACCACGTGCCGGCCGGTCGGGATCGCTGGGCGCTCGTGGCGTACGTGCGGGCGTTGCAGGTTTCGCAGCATGCGGCGCTGGCCGACGTGCCCGACCATGCGCGGGAGCGCCTGGACGAGCATGCGGGCGAAGCGCAGGACGCGGGGCCGCTGGAGAAGGTCCGCCGGCGGGCCGAGACGCCGGACAGGGAGCAGCCATGACCGCGGTGGAAGCGCGACAACTCAAGGGGCGTTGGACGCGCCAGCTTCTGATTGGCGGAGCGGTGTGCCTGCTGGCGGCGCTGGTGATTGCGCTCTTGAGGCCGGCGGCGTTTTACTATGGCTATACCTGTGCGTTTCTGCTGTGGGCGGGTCTGCCGCTGGGGGCGGCGGGGCTGTTGATGATCCATCATCTCACCGGCGGGCGCTGGGGCTGGAGCATTCGCCGGCCGGTGGGTGCGGCGGTGGTCTCCATGCCGCTGGTCGCGCTCGCGTTTGTACCCATCGCGGTGGGGGTGAAAACCCTGTACCCCTGGGCGACGCACAGTTTTCCGCACGAGCCGGAGTATGCCTTTCGGGCGTGGTATCTGCAATTGGATTTCTTCTATTTGCGGGCGGTGGTTTTCCTGGCGGCGTGGGTCTTCGGGGCGCTGGTGCTGCTGGGCCTGACGCGGCGCGGGGCGCGGCGCGACCGGCCGCCGGGCCAGGTGTTGCAGGGCGCGTCGGCCGCCGGCTTGATTGTGTATTTTATCACCATGAGCTTCGCGAGCGTGGACTGGATTCTCACGCTCGAAGCCGACTTCTACTCCAGCGTGTTCGGCCTGTACGTGATCGTCGGGCAGGCGCTGACCGCCCTGGCGGTGTTCATCATCGTGCAGGCGGGACTGGCGCGGCGGCTGGGCGCGCCGCCCCCGTCGGGCGCGGTGCTCAATGACCTGGGCACGCTGCTGCTGACCTTCGTCGTGCTGCATACGTACATGGCGTATTCCCAGTTCTTCATCGTCTGGAACGGCAACCTGCCGCACACGGCCGCGTGGTACCTCCCGAGGATGCACGGCGGCTGGGGCGCGGTGGCGGTGATGCAGATGGTGCTGCATTTCCTGCTCCCTCTTTTTGCGTTGCTGTTCAAGGCCGTCAAGCAAAACCCGCGGCGGCTCGTCGCCATCGCCGGCGTGGTGTTGTTTGCGCGGGTGGTGGATTCGGCGTGGATGGTGTTGCCCTCCGCGCGGGAGGCGAACTGGCTGGCGACGCTGACGGGCTTCGTGGCGATGGCGGGGGTCGGCGGCGTCTGGCTGGCGGTGCTGCTGTGGCGCTGGCCGGTGGAGTCGGCGGAGAGCGGCGCCGAGGGGAGGATGGCATGACCGACGCCGCGCGGCCATCTGAGGGCGCCTCCCGGGCGCACGAGCCCAACACGGCCAACGTCCGCGGGATCTGGTGGACGACGGCCGGTCTGCTCATCGCGCTGGCGGTGGTCAGCCTGGGCGTGTGGTACCTGCTGGGCGGTTACCGGGCCGAGCACCCCGACGTCCCCCCGCCGACGGCGTACCCGCAGAGCGCAGAGTCGATGCTACATTGGGAGAGTCCTAACGCAGATCTGCGTCGTTATCACCAGCGGCAGCATGGTTTGCTCCATGAATACGCGTGGCAGGACCGGGCGTCGGGGGTCGTCCGGGTGCCGATCGAGCGGGCGATGGACCTGGTGGTGCGGCAGGGCTGGCAGACGCGGCGAGAGGCCGATACCGCGGCGGCCCGGCCGACAGAGTGGGAGGCGGCGAGCAGGGTGGAAAGCGAGGTGACGCCGTGACCGGCCCCCTGGCCATGCTGGCCGACGTCCGGCCCATCGATTCCGGCTTCAAGGCCTGGAACTGGGTCGACTGGCTGCTGCCGGAGCGGGCGGCGCCGGGTGCGCGGCAGGTGGACATTATCTTCCTGGCCCTGATCGCGGTATCGCTGTTTTTCATGGTGCTGGTCGGCGTGCTCATTCTGCGCTTCAGCATCAAGTACCGCGCGGGTTCGCCGGCCGACCGGAGCGGCAAGATTCAAAAGACCTGGCGCTGGGAGATCACCTGGACGCTGATCCCGACGGTCATCGGGCTGGGGATTTTCGTGTGGGCGGGCTGGGTGTTCTTCTACGTGACCCAGCCGCCGAAGGACGCCCGCACGATCTACGTGGTGGGCAAGCAGTGGATGTGGAAGTTCCAGCATCCCGACGGCCCGGAGGAGATCAACGAACTGCACGTGCCCCGGGGCCGGCCGGTGAAGCTGCTGCTGCGTTCGCAGGATGTGATTCATAGCCTGTTCATCCCCGCCTTTCGGGTAAAACAGGACGCCTTGCCGGGGCGGTACACGGCGATGTGGTTCACGCCCGAGCGGACCGGGTCGTTCCACCTGTTTTGCGCGGAATATTGCGGGACGGACCATTCGAAGATGCGCGGCACGGTATACGTGATGGAGCCGGCGGATTTCGCCCGCTGGTGGAGCGCGGCGTCGCCGCAGGACAAGGCGCCGGGCATGCCCGGCACGCCGGGGGCGCCGCTGGCCGTCGCGCAGGATCCCCAGGCGCGCGGGCAGGCGGTGTTCAACCGGTTCGGGTGCAACGCGTGCCACACGCCCGACGCGCGGGTGATCGCTCCGCGGCTGGACGGAATCTTCGGCGAAGAGGTCCGCCTGCGCAACGGGGAGCACGTGATCGCCGACGAGCAGTACCTTCGCGAATCCATCCTTGAACCCAATGCCAAGATCACGGCCGGCTACGCCCATCCGTCGTTGATGCCCACGTACCAGGGCCAGGTGACGGAAGAGGAGTTGCTGGCTTTGATCGAATTCATCCAGTCGATCCGCGACGGCTGGCCCGCGCCCGCGGCGGAGTCCGCGGCGGAGTCGCAGCCGGCATCCGGCGGGCAAGGCGATCGCGCCGCGCAGGATCCGACGCAGGATCCCACGCAGGAGGACGGGCCATGACGACCATCGCGGCAAACACGCAGGGCAGCTTCGTGAGCCACGGGTGGGGCTGGCGCGACTGGCTGCTGACGACCGACCACAAGCGGATCGCGCTGCTCTATCTGTTCAGCGTGACAGGTTTCTTTTTTCTGGGCGGGCTGGCGGTGGCGCTGGTCCGGCTGGAGCTGATCACGCCGGCGGCCGACATCGTCGGCGAAGAGACGTACAACCGGGCGTTCACGCTGCACGGGATCATCATGGTATGGTTTTTCCTGATCCCGTCGATCCCCACGGTGTTCGGCAACTTCCTCGTGCCGCTGATGATCGGGGCGCGGGATCTGGCGTTTCCCCGGCTGAACCTGGCGAGCTGGTACCTGTTTATGGCCGGCGGGCTGCTGGTCGTGGGGGCGACGCTCTACGGCGGGGTGGACACCGGCTGGACCTTCTACACGCCCTACAGCACGACCTATGCGAACAGCGCGGTCATCGTGGTGATCGCGGGGATCGTGGTGGCGGGGTTCAGCTCGATCTTCACCGGGCTGAACTTCATCGTCACCGTGCACACCATGCGGGCGCCGGGCATGGGCTGGTTTCGACTGCCGCTGTTCGTGTGGTCGCACTACGCCACGAGCATCATCCTGGTGCTGGCCACGCCCGTGCTGGCGATGGCGACGGCGCTGGTGGCGGTGGAGCGGATCTGGTCGGTGGGGATTTTCGATCCCGCGCTGGGGGGCGATCCGCTGCTGTTTCAGCACCTGTTCTGGTTTTACTCGCACCCGGCCGTGTACATCATGGTGCTGCCGAGCATGGGCGTGGTCAGCGAGATCGTGCCGTGCTTCGCCCGCAACCGGATCTTCGGCTATCACTTCATCGCCTATGCCAGCATCGCGATCGCCGTGTTCGGCTTTCTGGTCTGGGGCCACCATATGTTCGTGAGCGGCCAGAGCGTGTACGCGTCGCTGATCTTCTCCATCCTCTCGTTTCTGGTGGCGATTCCCTCGGCCATCAAGGTGTTCAACTGGACGGCCACGCTGCACAAGGGCTCGATCCATTTCCGCACGCCGATGCTGTATGCCTTGGGGTTCATCGGCTTGTTCGNNNTGGCGGCGACGGCGGTGGACGTGCACGTGCACGATACGTACTTCATCGTGGCGCACTTTCACTACATCATGGTGGGCGGGGCGGTGATGGGCTACCTGGGCGCGGTGCACTTCTGGTGGCCCAAGCTCAGCGGACGGCGGTACAACGAACCGCTGGGGATCGTGAGCGCGCTGCTGCTGTTTTTCGGATTCAACCTCACGTTTTTCCCGCAGTTCATCCTCGGTTACTGGGGCATGCCCCGCCGGACCGCATCGTACGTGGAGGAGTTTCAGACGCTCAACGTGATGTCGACGGCCGGGGCGACGATTCTGGGCGTCGGCTACATCGTGCCGCTCATCTACCTGCTGTGGTCGCTGCGCAAGCCGCCGGACGCCGGGGCCAACCCCTGGGGGGCGACCGGTCTCGAGTGGCAGGTGGCTTCGCCGCCGCCGGAGGTGAATTTCCCCACGCCGCCGCAGGTCACCGACGAACCGTATGATTACGACGCGATGGACGACCCCATGATGCAGGAGAGCGCTCGTGCCTGAGACCGGCGTCGCCAACCAGTTCGACGATGCCCGCCAGCGGCACGCGGCCGCCACCCTGGGCATGTGGATCTTCCTGGCCGGGGAAATCCTGTTTTTCGGCGGGCTGTTCATCGGGTACACGGTGTACCGGTTGCGNNGTTCGCGGTAGGCAGCGCCCACCTGTACCTGTGGCTGGCCGTCCCCAACACGGCCATCCTGCTGGTGAGCAGTTGGCTGGTGGCGCTGGCGCACCACGAGGCCGGGGAAGGCCATCGACGCCGGACGCGGCGGTTGCTGCTGGGCGTGATTGCCTGCGGACTGGTTTTTCTACTGCTCAAAGGCATCGAGTACTACCTTGATTATCACGAGGGCATGGTCCCGGTGGTCCGCTTCGAGGCGGACAAGATCACCGGGGCCGAGCCGTCGCGGGTCGAGCTCTTTCTGGTCTTCTACTACATCATGACCGGGATCCATGCGTTGCACGTGTCGGCCGGGGTCGGGGTGTGGGCGGTTCTGGCCGCGGCGTTGAAGCCGAACGTGGACCTGGCCGACAAGCGTAACGCGATCGAGATGGCCGGTTTGTACTGGCATTTCGTGGATATTGTCTGGCTGTACCTCCTTCCGCTGCTGTACATGGTGGGCACGCGATGAGTGATACGGGGCCGACGAAGCGGGTTTACGGCTATACGGCCGTGGCGTTGTTCGTGCTGCTGGCGGCGTCCGTGGCGGCGGCGTATGTCCCGCTGGGCGGCGCCGGGCTGGTGGTGGCGCTGGCGATCGCGGTGATCAAGACGGCGCTCATCGGGCTGCATTTCATGCACGTGCGTTACAGCCAGCCCATTGTGCGGGTGTTTGCGGTTTCGGGGCTGGTGTGGCTGACGATCCTGTTCTGGCTCACGCTGAACGACTATTTGACGCGGGCGTGAGGGTGCGTCGGCCGACGTGCACGCAGGAAGGCGGGGCGCCGACCGGCAGGTCGAAGGTCGGCCGTCGGTTGGGAAATTCAAGTCGGGCTCCGAAACCAACGGTCTTGAGGGTCGATTAGGCCCTTTTGTGAGTCCATTTCCGAAACACTCGGACAGTCTTTTCGTGCTCCCCGCGGTTGCTTCCAAGAAGAACAGAATTCACGACGGCGGCACGCTCCGCCGTGATAAGCGGCGACCGGCCGTCGAGCCCACGCACGGTTGGGATGCAACACTTCCGGCGTCTGGGAATTCGCCGGGAAAGGTTCGCCGGGAAAGGTCGGCCGTGATGTTCCAAGGCTCTCCGCATCTCGGCTGTGCCCGATTGCTCGAAGAGGTTCTGGGACGGCTTGCAAGCAAGCCGACCGCTCCTCGACGAGAAGGGACCGGAAAGCGATATCAGGGACCGGGTCTCGGGAACCTGCCCAAAATCGGCCCTCCCGGCCGCGCAAACGGCGTTTTGCGAGATTCTGGAGCGGCGAGGTTGACGTGGACGACAAAACCGACGACGATACGGAGTGTAGTCAAAATCTCTGGAAACGGGCCGCGATCCCATTGAAGCAATTGTCGTTTCAGTCCGGTTCGCCAGGGGTTTGCAGAATGTAGAGGAAGTCGAGTCATGCCAGAAGGCACAGTAAAGTGGTTCAACGACAGCAAGGGTTTTGGGTTCATCGAGTCGAGTGATGGGCAGGATGTGTTTGTCCATCAGTCGGAAATTCAGAGCGATGGATACCGCAGCCTCACCGAGGGTGCCAGGGTCCAGTTCGAACTCGCTCACGGAGACAAGGGGCCCAAGGCCGTGCAGGTGAAGCAACTCGGCTAGTCGGCCGAACAATTGCAAAACGCACGATCAGGCATCGTCACACGCGTGGCGGTGCCCTTTTTTGTATCCGGAGACGCCCGGCCGTGCGGGGTGGATCACGCAGCCCCCCGGCCCCGCACGATCGCGGAGCCAGGCCCTGGGCGGGTTGGGGGCGGGTTGAAACGGACGCGCGGGCGTTGGCTATCTGCGTGCTGGCCGTCGGCCCTGCCAAGGGCGCCGCGAAAGGCCACAGCGGGGTGGTCCATCCGTACGGGACGCGACAGATGGCCACGCCCCCACGGGCCAATACATAGCCAAACGCAAACCGCTCCAGGCCGAAGGAAAGGGATGACCGTCCCTGATGATGTAGATGATGCGGGGGCCTGGACGCCTTCTCCGATCGCCATCCCCAACTGTTGCATTTCCCCAGCAGGTCATCGCCGAGTACGATGCGGCCATGACCGTCCAGCGGTACCATATCGACGGGCCCCTCTACGTCGACGAGCACCTGCTCTTCGCCGACAAAACCGGGCCCGCGGACCGCGCGTTCTACTACCTGCTGCGGGACCTCTACACCGTGGCCGGCCTGGCCGACGAGGACGGCAACGTGGTCGAAGCCTACGATTACGACGCCTACGGCCGCTTGAGCGCCTTCGCCCCCCAGGGCGACGTGGCCGACGCCGACCGCGACGGCGACGTGGACGTCTCCGACTTCGAGTGCCTCCAGCGCTGCTTCAGCGGCGCCGGCCAGCCGATCGACCCGGCCTGCACGGCCGCGGAGGTCGCCCAGCTCGACATCGACGCCGACGCCGACATCGACGCGGACGACATGGCCGTCTTCCTCGACTGCTGGCAGGGCCCGGACTGGGCCATCCACACCACCGGCGATTACGACGCGGACGGCTGGATCACCAGCGCCGACGTGGGTGAATACCTCAACTGCCTGGAGAAGGACCTCGTGCAGGATCCGCAGTGCGCGGTCTTTGATTTCGACGCGAGCGGGGCGCTGGACCCGGGCGACTACGGCACGCTGCTGGGCCTGGTGGGCCAGCCGGCGGGAACCCTGTGGGGCGGCTGCGTGATCCAGCTCGCCGGCAGCGCCGTGGGCAACCCGTACTTTTTCACCGGCCGGCGGCTGGATGCATTCCCGCTGTCCACCGCCGCCGAGCCTGTGCAGCTTTACCACTACCGCGCCCGAACCTACGACCCGGTCCACGGGCGGTTCCTGCAGCGGGATCCGGCGGGGTACGTGGATGGGGGGAATCTATTTGAATATGTTGCGAGTAGGCCGTTGGGCCTCGTTGACCCATCAGGCGAAATCACCGTTGATACGCTCCTCGACTTTGGCTTCCTAGTCCTTAGCCAAGCGTGAAA
>NPIE01002201.1_pt1 | contig 10440 bp, 6 predicted proteins | sample 8637661 | NCBI WGS metagenome assembly NPIE01 (sample SAMN07420842, study PRJNA396082) | bioreactor metagenome | isolation source: sample BA12 brine-fed electro-methanogenic bioreactor BA | place: Japan: Kochi | collected 2016-12-09 | reverse complement strand
TCTTGGAAAAGCTCCTGATAACATAGTCTGTCCTCTCTGTGGATCAGGAATGGTACAAAAACTAGGACGAGGAGGTATATTTTTAAGCTGTGATAGGTTTCCAGAATGTCATGGAGCACGAACAAAAGACGGGAAAGAAATACAACCACCAAAAGATACCGGAAAAATATGTCCACGTTGCAAAAAAGGAACACTTGTTGAAAAAGATGGAAAGTATGGAAAATTCACTGCCTGCAGCAAGTATCCAAAATGCACCTACATAGAAAAAAATGAAGAACAAGAAAAAGAATATCTTGAAAAGTATTCAACAGGAATCACTTGTCCTATCTGCAAAAAAGGTCACATGGTTGAAAGAAAGGGTCGGTATGGAACATTTTATAGCTGCTCACAATATCCTTCTTGTACCTACACAACAAAAGCAAAACCTCTCAATAAAATATGTGGATACAAACGAGAAGATGGAACAACATGCCAAGCGCTCATGATGGAAGGAACAAAAACAATTCCCCAGCGATGTAGTGATAAAACATGTCCAAACCACAACCCTCATAAACTCTAACCACCTATGTCTCTCTCACAAATCCTTGAAACATATCGAACATGGTTTCCTGATGATGCAGATGGCATTGTCCTTATTCAACAGGCATACCTCTATGCAGAAAAAATACACAAAGGACAAGAGAGAGCGAGTGGAGAGCCATACATTACTCACCTTGCACACACCGCCCTACAACTTGCACAGTGGAGACTTGATGCACAAACAATTGCAGCAGGACTGCTTCATGACAGCATTGAAGATAAACATATTGCAACAGGAGAAATAGAAAAACGTTTTGGAAAAGATGTACTCTTTCTCATCCAAGGAGTAACAAAACTTTCAAAGATAAAATACAGAGGGCAGGAACGAAGCCTTGAGTCCCTAAGAAAAATGATTCTTGCCATCAGTAAGGATCTCCGTGTCATTTTTATCAAACTAGCCGATCGTCTTCACAATATGAAGACACTCCAGTACCTTCCTCCTCAAAAACAAAAACGTATTGCGCTTGAAACAGATGAAGTGTATGCACCCCTTGCGTCACGACTCGGCATGCAACATGTATCAGGAGACCTTGAAGATCTTGCATTCCCCTACCTCTACCCAGATAAATACGAATGGATAAAAGAACATATACAAGAAACATACGATGAACGAAATAGGTATTTAGGATACGTGAAGCCAATTGTTGAAAAACAACTTAAAAAGATGGGAGTCATCCCTCTTCGTATCGATTATCGAGCAAAACGAATCTCAAGCTTGTATAAAAAACTTCTCAGATATGAAATGAATCTTGAACACATTCATGACCTTGTTGCAATGAGAATTATCGTAAAAACAATTGATGACTGTTATCTTGTCTTGGGAGCAATACACCAACTCTGGAGACCACTCCCAGGAAGAATAAAAGACTATATTGCACTTCCAAAACCAAATGGATACAGAAGTCTTCATACAACAGTATTCTGTTTAGAGAACAGACCAACAGAATTTCAAATACGCACACAAGAAATGCATGATGAAGCTGAACACGGAGCTGCTGCTCACTGGTTCTATGAGTCACACAGAGGAACAAAACAACATAAAAAAGGAATTGGGACAGCAATACAACAACAAGAAAGCTCTATTGTAAGACAACTTAAAGAGTGGCAAGAAGAATTCCCAGGAACAAAAGAATTTGTTGAAGCGTTAAAAGTTGATGTATTCTCAGACCGCATCTTTGTTCTCACTCCTCAAGGAGAAGTTATTGATCTTCCTCAAGGAGCAACCCCTATCGATTTTGCATACCACATACACAGTGAAGTTGGAAACTCATGCATCGGAGCAAAAGTGAATAACAAGATTGTTCCTCTCGATCACCAACTCCAATCAGGAGACTATGTTGAAATACTCACTCAGAAAGGAAAAAAACCATCATCATCATGGCTTGATACTGTACGAACAAACTATGCACGAAAAAAAATACGCCTTTCCCTTAAAAAGAAAATGTTCATCCCTAAAAAAACTGAATTTAAAATTACCTGTGAATCTCGCGTTGGAATGATAAAAGATATCTCCTCAGTGTTTTCACGAAATAAAATATCAATAACAAGTCTTCAAACAATCGAAAATGAAAAATATCCTCTTATAAAAGCACTTGTTGATATTGATAACAGAACACGAGCAGAACAAATACTTCTCAAGCTCAAAAAGATAGAGGGAGTAAAAGAGATATCATACAAGCTTATCTAACATCTGTCCAATCGAAACAAGTCTCTCATATTTCACGCTCCTTTCAGGACGAACAGGAGCACCAGCCTTTATCCCCCATGCACCAATCCCTACCGCAAGATCCGCAATAAAGGTATCAAGTGTCTCTCCACTCCGATGTGAGGCAACTGCTCTCATCCCATGTGCATACATATATGAAACAACTTCAAGTACTTCAGTTATCGTTCCTACCTGATTTGGCTTAACAATACATGCATTCACCGCTCCCTGCTTGGATGCTTCTGCTACACGAGATAACTGTGTTACTGTTAAATCATCTCCAATAAGTAAAAGATCTTCATGTTTTACCTTCTCAAACAATCCTGAAAATGAAGCAAAGTCATCTTCATGAAATGGGTCCTCAAGAAATAAAAGTGGATAGGTATCGATAATGTGCATATATTCAGACAATAACTCCTCCTTTGATATCTCTTTCCCCTGATACAGATACATACCATCTTTGTAAAATTCACTTGCTGCAGCATCAATCCCTATCCCACACGGATAGTGATATTTCTCAATAAGGTCAGAGAAGATATCAAGCACCATATATGGAGAGTCAAAAGGAGCAGAAAATCCAGCCTCATCTCCCATGGCGATATCTACATCATCAAAATATGAAGACAGCTTTCTTCTTATCTTCGAATAAAACTCTTGGATAAGACCAAGCCCCACAGCAACATCATCAACAAGAGGGATAACATGAAACTCCTGAAATGAAAGTGGAGATACATGAAATTGAGACCTCCATGCAGAAGAAAATGATCCATGAGCACCTCCATTTACCAAGTTAGCAACAAGATAGGGAGATTTCTTTTGGGCAGAAGGGAAAAGAGGAAGAAATTCTTGATATAGATACTCAAATACCTCTTGCTTTTTTTCTCGTGCCATGAGACGAGCATATGCGATAGAAAGAGCAAGCATCGTATTAGCCCCAAGCACATGCTTGTCATCACTCCCATCCCATTGAGAAAGAAACCTGTCAAAATCCTTTTGAGAAGAAAAATCGTATTGATACAACTCTGTACGTATACGATCAAATGATCGCAGTGCTTCTTGAAACGGAAGCGCAACCGCTTCATGGGAACCAGTACTCTTTCCATGAGGAACACTCGCTTTTACAGAAAATCTCTCCGAGGTAAGGGTAACCTCAAGCGTCTGTTCTTTCCGAGAATCAAGAAGTGGACGAAGGTGAGCTGTATGAATATACATACTATGATTTCTTTTTGCTCTTTTTTACCGACTGAAGATACGAACGTGTCTTCATAACGACATCAGGGTTAAGAGACATACTCTCAATCCCTTCATTAACAAGAAACTTCGCAAACGAAGGAATATCAGAAGGAGCCTGCCCACAAATACCAATATATTTTCCTCTCTTCTTACACGTCTCAATAACAGAAGAAACACTCTTTTTAACAGAGGGATCAGTTTCATTTGCAATCGTTCTAACCGCACCATGTCCATCACGATCAATACCCAACACAAGTTGAGAAAGATCGTTAGAACCAATACTCATACCATCAAATACATCAAGAAAGGCATCAGCTTCAATAACGTTGGAAGGAATTTCACACATCACATAGACCCTCAACCCCTTTGAAAGAAGACCCTTTGATTGAATCAGTTTTTTAATCTTCCTTCCTTCTTGAGGAGTACGACAGAATGGGACCATCACATGTACATTATCAAATCCCATAGTGCTACGAACCTTCTCTATCGCATCAAGCTCAAGCATAAACGCATCTTGAAAATCAGGATGATAATATCGAGAAGCACCTCTCCATCCAAGCATAGGGTTTTCTTCTTGTGGCTCAAAAAGTTCTCCTCCTATTAAATTACGATACTCATTTGTTTTAAAATCAGAAAATCGAACAATAACTTCTTTTGGATAGAATGCTGCAGCAATACGTGCGATACCGTAGGAAAGCCTATCAACATAAAAATCTGTTGGCTTCTCATCTCCAATATGTGTATCAATGCTACGAAGAATCTTTTCTAGTGTTTGTTTTCGAGAAGATGATGCTTTTGAAAGTTTCTCATATTCTTTTTTAAGTTCTTTGTATCGAACAAGTGCCATTGGATGAATACCAATATCAGATGCAATGATAAATTCTTCTCGAGCAAGACCAACACCGTCGTTAGGAATAAATGACTTTTCAAATGCACTCTGTGGTGTAGCAATATTCATCATAATCTTGACTGGAAGCTTTTTCCCCTTCTTGACCTTCTGACGAGACACAGAAAAAGGAACACGTCCCGCAAGCACAACTCCATCACTTCCCGTGCTATCAACAGTTACAACATCTCCTGTATGAATATTTCGAGTAGCAGTTTCTGTTCCCACAATACAGGGAATACCAAGTTCGCGAGATACGATAGCAGCATGCGACGTTCTTCCTCCCTTGTCAGTCACAATAGCTGCTGCACGCTTCATAATTGGTTCCCAATCAGGATCAGTCATATCGGTAACAAGAATTTCACCATCTTGGAAGAGATGCATATCTTTCGCATCTAAAATGACACGCGCTTTCCCACTTACAATGTAACTCCCCACTGACGCTCCTTTCACAACAAGCGGAGCATCACCCTCCCGAGTATAAGTAACAATAGTAGAAAAATCTTTTTGAGATTGTACTGTTTCAGGACGAGCCTGAACAATATAGAGTTTCCCATCATTTCCATCTTTTGCCCATTCAATATCCATAGGGGTCCAGTCTCCACGTCGCTTGGTGTAATGGTTCTCAATAGTAACCGCAGCTCGTGCTAATTCAAGTACTTCTTTATCAGACAGTGTATAGGTACGTCTCTTTTCTTCTTCAACAGTTTCAATACGAGTAGGTTTTTTACGTTTCTCCCCATACACCATACGACGTTCTTTTTTTCCAAGTGATTTATGAATAATAGGAGAAACCCCTTTCTTTTCTAAAAATGGTTTAAACACAATGTATTCATCAGGAATAACCTCTCCTTGCACAATCATCTCCCCCAGACCCCATGCACCATTAATAAGAACAACATCAGGAAATCCACTTTCTGTATCAATACTAAAAAGAACACCCGAAGAAGCTTTGTCAGATCGAACCATCTTTTGTACCCCCACTGAAAGCGCAACTGAAAAGTGATCAAACCCTTTATCCTGTCTATATGAAATCGCTCTATCGGTAAATAAGGAAGCAAAACAATTTCTCACTGCTTTAATAAGCGCCTCTTCCCCTCGAATATTAAGATAGGTTTCTTGTTGTCCTGCAAATGATGCATCAGGAAGATCTTCAGCAGTCGCCGAAGAACGAACTGCAACATCAACTCCATTTCCATAAAGTTTCTCAAGTTTCTTATATGCCTGAATAATATCAGTAACAATATCCTCTGGCATATGAGCTCGTTGTATTGCACGACGAACAGCAAGCCCCTTTCTTTTCAAACTTGCAATGTTACGAGTATTTACAGATGCCAATGTTTTTTTAATAAAATCACGAAGTGACATCTTCCCTGTTAAAGTAGTAACCACACTTGAATCAAGAATATGCCAATATGCATCAGCACTCACTGCAAACCCTCCAGGAACACGCACTCCCTCATCCTTTAATGCCGAGATCATTTCTCCAAGCGATGCATTTTTCCCTCCAACACGAGGAATATCATCAAAAGAAAGATCAGAAAATGGAATAACATACTGTTTTTTCATACAGTATCATTGTAGCATATCTTCCCTTTTCTTATGAGCATGCATCTGTGATGAGAGCACCTCCTAAAAGCTGTCCCTTTTTACTATAAAAAACACATGATTGTCCCTGTGCAGGAAACGTCTGAACAGGAGAAGGAAATACAACAGAAAGCCCTTCCTTTGCAACAAGTGTCCCTGTAAGTGAAGGCTGTCGATATCGAGTCTTTACATACACAGGAACTTCACCTTTTTTTGCAAGCTGATGTTCTGTTTGTACATCTAATATATTTGGACTCTCTAATAATATTTCTGAAGTATAGGTAGAAGCATGATTAAATGGTGCCACATACAATGTATTAGTAGCATCATTTTTTGACACAACATAGAGTGGACCTGGACGATCATGAGTGAATCCATGTCGTTGTCCAATGGTATACAGATGCGTCCCCTCATGTACTCCAATACTCACCCCTCTCTCATCAACAACAGGCCCTTCTTTTGTACCAAGGTGTTCTTTAAGAAAGTCTCGAAAATGAAACTGCCCCAAAAAACATACTCCCTGAGAATCTTTTTTGTCTGCGGTAGGAATAGCATGCTCACGAGCAATACGACGAATCTTTTCTTTTTTATATTTTCCCACAGGAAACAACAATGAAGGGAGAACGTTCTTGTTAATATCCCACAAAAAATATGTCTGATCTTTATTCTCATCTTTCCCTTGATAGATACGATGTGTATGTCCTCGATGAGTGATACGTGCATAATGCCCAGAAGCGATATGCTCAGCTCCCAGTGAAGTCATCTGATCATAGAGAAGACCAAATTTAATCTCCCGATTACACACCACATCAGGGTTAGGAGTTATTCCCTTCCGATATCCTGTCAGTAAATAATCAACAACTCGTTTCTTGTATTCTTTCTCAAAATCAAATACATAAAATGGAATAGAAAGAGTACGAGCAACAGCAGCTGCATCACGCGCATCTCTATCCTGACACCCATCAACGTTATATCCTCGTATAAATGCCCCAATAACAGAATATCCTTTTTTCTTTAACAGAAGAGCAGCCACAGAAGAATCTACTCCCCCAGAAAGAGCAACTAAAACTTTAGGCTTAAGTGTGGTATATCTATTCCAAATACGATTCATGCAAAAAGGTCAATTTTTAGTGAATGAGAGCCATATATTGCATGCCATTCACTAAAATTACAGGTAATTAAAGTCTCTATGTACTAATCTTCTTAGAAAATAGCCGGTGTTTATACTCCTTTCTCTACTCTCTCAACGTATTCTCCTGTCTCTGTATTAACTCGAATAATATCCCCTGTCTGTATAAAAAATGGAGTATTGACTCGAGCGCCTGTCTTTACCGTCACTGCTTTTGATCCTCCTGAAGCAGTATCTCCTTTTATACTTGGAGGAGCTTCAATAACCTCAAGATCAACTTTTGCAGGAAGTTGAATACCAACAAAGGTACCATTAAACCACACAGAAAGAACTTCAGTTTGCTCAACAAGATACCGTTTTTTCTCTCCAATCTGTTCCTCTGAAAGTGAAAATCTATTTTGAGGATTTCCAACTTCATCAAACCACCACTCTCCTTTACGAGCATACAAAAAACGAGCACTCATCCTCTCAAGATCAGCTTCTTCAATATCATCACTTGGCTGAAATGAAAGTTCTTTTACCTTTTGAGCAATAACGTCGCGAAGCTTCACCTTCATAACTGGCTTTCTCTGCTGCATACGCAAAAAAGAAGCCTCAAGAACTTCATAGAGAGTCCCCTCAAAAACGATAAACATGCCTGGACGAACTTCATTATATGAAATCATAGATAGATATAGTAATTACGTATATATTATTTGTCTTTCCCTAACGCCTTTCGAATAACATCTTTTAACTCTTTAACTGCTGCTGGCTTTTTCTCCTTCTCTTTACGAGGTTTTTTCTTTCTCTCATCTTGCTTTAATGTTTCAGCAAGAGACCTCTCTCCTTGTCGTGCAATCATGTCAGCAACACGCTGATGACTTCCAGCATATTCTTCTTGAATTTTCTTTTCAACCTCTCTACGAGGAAGCGTAAACTTGTCTCGAGAATATTCCAAGATAACATCGTAAAGCGACTGTTTGGGGAGTGGCGGAGGAGGCAATGTCCGAGCTGAGAAAGGACGAGATGATACTCCATCAATCATTAGACGAATATAAATATAGGTGTTAGGAAGATTCACAAAATCACTTGCTTCAAATTCTTCAAAGAATTCTTTTTCTAAAAATTCTGCATCATCTGCTCCTACCCGAAATACAATCATCGTTCCCACGTTACCAAAAACAGCAGATTTCACCCGTTCATTATCATCAAGCTGATCAATATACTGATGGGCAAGAATCAAACATAATCGATACTTTCGCGCCTCAGAAAGAATTGTTGCAAACGATTCTGTTGCGAAATTTTGAAACTCATCAACATAGAGATAAAAATCACGCCTCTTTTCCTGAGGAGTATCAACACGAGACATTGCAGCAAGTTGCAACTTTGTAATAACCATAGCCCCAAGCAGTGCAGAATTATCTTCACCAATTTTTCCTTTAGAAAGATTCACCACAAATATTTTCCCCTCGTCCATAATGCGTCGTGCATCAAACGATGAGTGTTCTTGTCCAATAATATTTCGAATGAGTGGATTGGAAACAAACTGTCCCACTTTGTTCTGAATTGCAGCAACAGCTTCTGTTTCTAATCGTTGCGTATAGCGAGCAAACTCATCAGCCCAGAATGAACGAACGATAGGGTCCTGAAGATTATCAACAATATTTTTCCGATACTCTTTATCGGAAAACATCTTCATAATCCCAAGTAATGTTGAGTTAGGATATTCAAGTAATGCAAGCAACGTATTATTGAGAATATATTCCATACGAGCAGACCACGCATCAGGCCAAATCTTTTTAAACACAGACATGAGCCCAGAAGCAACCAAATGCCTTTGTTCAAAATCAACACGTTCAAGTGGATTGAAGGCAATAGGATAGTTTGTATCAGCAGGATTAAAATATACCACATCATTAACTCGTTCTTCTGGAATAAAGTGAAGTACTTCTTCAGCAACCTCACCGTGCGGATCAACAATACAAACCCCTCTCCCTGCCTTAATATCAGAAACAACCATGTTCAAAAGCAGCGTACTTTTCCCAGTACCAGATTTTCCAATAACATACATGTGCTGTCTGCGATCAGCAGTTTTTATCCCAAATACCCGTTCTTCATTTCGAAACGTTGTTTTCCCAAGATGTAGAATGTCTTTTTCGTCCATAGCGTAACTATATCACTATTCAAGTGGCAAATTAACTGGAGGCGTACCTTTACGAGAATCAATTTTCCCAAGACGAGGAGCACGAACCGATGAAAGAGGAAAGTGAAACAGCGTAGCTAACTCTTCTGAAGAAAGTATCGGAAACGTCTCATCAACTAAACGATTCGTATATCCAAAACGTCGTGTTTTAAGGTAATCAAAAAGAATGCGTTTCTTTCGCAACATCGTCGTTTTCTTTATCTTAGGAAAGAGCTTCATCTTTATCCCCCCCGCAACGGTAATTAACTTATCAGGACGAAGACTATTCATGTGTTGTGTATTAAATTGTTGAAATGATCCCATAACAGATGAGATGTTAAGAAAACTAAAACTATCCTTCTTATCAATATAAGCAAACCGAAGATTAGTTTGAAATACGTGTTTTGATGCTTTGTTCTCAATTGCATTGATGACATCTCTATCTCCCCCTGTTATATCAGATTTTCCCTCTTCATCTTTCTTCTTTTCAATGATAGCTTTAATCTCTTTTTGGGCATCATCTTTGATAGATACGCCTGTCGCAGGACCTGTTGGACTTATAAGAAGCTGAATACATACCATCTCATCATCTTTCAATTTTGACATTGCTTCAAACAGCGGAGCAAGAGGATCAATACGTTCCTCTTCTCGTGCAAGTTCATGAAAAAAATCATGATAGGTACGAATAGGATAGACACTATTTTTTACAAGCGTAAACCCTGTCCCCCACAAATCATACGTATCGTTAGGAAGAACTGAAGGAAGATCATCCATATAATCTGTTGTCTCAGATATTTCAGCATCAGGGTACTGAGCATAGAGCGCTGACTCTACAAGGTTCCGATAATCCTTTGGTGTGCGAACATAAAAAGAAATACCTCCTCCTCGAGCAACCATTTCAAAAGAGATCCATATATCTACTTTCCCATCAAGGTACTTATTCAACGCAGGAATTCCAAATGAATAAATACCAAACAAACTCGCAAATACTTGCTCCATTGATTTTGGAGATCGTGCCTCTCCATGAGGAATACGAATCTGCAACATATTCCATTCAATACTCTGTATAAACTGATATCGTTTATAAAAAAGCCGCATCTTCCAACAAAGAACAGCGGCAAAAATAGGAACAACAATCCACAGAGCAACAGAAAGTGCTT
>NPIE01002144.1_pt3 | contig 10444 bp, 8 predicted proteins | sample 8637661 | NCBI WGS metagenome assembly NPIE01 (sample SAMN07420842, study PRJNA396082) | bioreactor metagenome | isolation source: sample BA12 brine-fed electro-methanogenic bioreactor BA | place: Japan: Kochi | collected 2016-12-09 | reverse complement strand
CGCGACATCAAGCCCGGCAACATCATGCTTGACCGCAGCGGGCGAACCCTGCTGACCGATTTCGGCATCGCCCAGGTGCAGTACGGACTCGCCGAAAAGGGCTCCGACACGATCATGGGCACGCCAGGCTACATGCCGCCGGAGCTGTTGCATGATGGCAGATCCGACCGCCGCGGCGACATCTTCGCGCTCGGCGCGGTGTACTTCGAAATGCTGACCGGGCAACGGCTGATCGAAAGCCGTGATCTGAGCGGGTCCAACAAGAGCTTCGCCGATCCGGAATTTCCCCGGCTCGACCCGATTCGAGAGCAGTTCGGTGAGCTCGTCTACCGCCAGCTTGGCCGGATGCTGCATCCTGACCCGGCCCAGCGCTACGCGGACTACAAAACCCTGCTCGAAGAGCTTGCTCCAGAGCAGCAGGCTGAGGTCGAACGAGCGCGCGAAGCCGCACCCACGGCCGTGCTCAAGCGCGCCACCACCACGGATACGCCGGCGACAGTTTCGCTGGATACCAAACGTACGGCATCGCCGCCAGACACGCGAACCGTATCAATCGACGATGGCCGGAGGCTGCGTCGCATCGGGCTGCTCGCCGCAACCGTCGCCGGAATCGCGGTCATCGGGCTGGCAATTGCGCTGACAGCGGGTACGGGCGAGGACCCGATTCAACCGTTGGCCGACCTGCCGGACACGGCACCGACAAGCGGACAAAGCGCAGAGGAACCGCAATCAGCAGCGCCACTTTTGCCGCAGCGTGCCGCTGACCCGGACGACAGCGCGGCCGCATCAATGATGCGCTCATCCGCGCCCCGGGAGATTGCCGCAGCGCCGAGTGTCACAGCGCCGAGTGTCACAGCGCCGAGCCCCGCGACGCCAGCACAGGGCCGCGCGGACATCACAGAGAACGAGACTGCCCAGGTCAGCGCGACCGCCCTGCTTCGGCAGATGCGCTCGAACCGTCCGGACCGTGAGGATCCGGCAGGAACGATATCCGCTGCAGCAGACGACACGCGACTTGCTCTGATTGACAGCCGCATCGCCGAAACCCCGACCGCGATCGCCGAAAACGGCCCGGTCAGCGCCCCGTCTCGAGCGGCGGCCACACCCCGACCCGCAGCCGCCCCGGCCGCAACCCGGATCGCCGTGGTTGCGGTCGGTGATCCGGCGATCGCCGGCCCGATGGCCAGTGAGGTCGAATCCGCGCTGCGTCGCGACGGCCGGGCACTGGCCGATCGCCGCTTCATCTCAGGCTTTGACCAATACCTGTATGACGACGGCATCGACCTGGCCGGTCTGGCCGAGCCGGCAGCGGAAGCCGGCGTGCGTTATGTGGTAATGGTTCGCGCCGTGCCGACCGGCAGCCGCGAGCTTTACTACTATGGTCGCTATGACACCGCCTGGGCGGTGCAGATCGATGCGGTGACTTATGACCTGCAACGCGCCGACCAGATCGGGTCTTCCGGCGTCGATCAGCTCGAATACACCAGTCTCAATGCCGCCCAGAAAGCACGCGATGCCGTGGCGCCCTGGCTGGCCCCGATCAGCCGCCAGTTCGGACGCTGACACGCGTTCATCGCCAGTCGGCACAATAGCGGGATGCGCAAGCCCTCATCCCGCCGTCCGGTCATCGCGTGACGCATGTCCCGGCGCCACGCCTGAACCACTTTCCTGACGCCGATCGCCGGCGCGCGCTGCACGCACTGGCGCTGCCAATCATCGGCGGCATGATGTCGCAGAACCTGCTCAACCTGGTCGATATCGCGATGGTCGGCCGGCTTGGCACCAATGCACTGGCCGCGGCCGGGCTGGGATCATTCGCCAACTGGCTGGCGATGGCCTTCATTCTTGGCCTGTCGACCGGGGTGCAGGCCATCTGTGCGCGCCGCGTCGGTCAGGCCGCGCACGGCGAGGTCGCGCTGCCGCTCAACGGCGGCCTGCTGCTGGCACTGATCCTCGGCCTGCCGCTTTCGATCGCGGTTTTCCTGTTCGCACCGGTCTATCTGGCCCTGCTCAATCCGGACCCTGCAGTGGTCGAGACCGCCACGCCCTATCTGCAGGTGCGGCTGCTGGCGCTGGTCGCGGTCGGCATGAACTTCTCGTTCCGCGGCTACTGGGCCGCGGTTCATCGCACCGGTCTGTACCTGACCACGCTGCTGATCATGCACCTGGTCAACATCTTCCTGAACTGGGTGCTGATCTTCGGCAACCTGGGCGCACCGGCGCTGGGCGTGACCGGTGCGGGACTGGCGACCACGCTGTCGGTGTTTGTCGGCACGCTGATCTACTTCGCCTTCGGCATCCGTCATGCCTGGAGCGAGGGCTTCCTGCACCGCCGGCCCAGCGCGCGGATGCTGTTCGAACAGCTTCGATTGTCCTTGCCGGCCAGCCTGCAGCAACTGTTCTTCGCCGCCGGCATGGTCGCGCTGATCGTCATCGTCGGCTACATCGGCACTCGCGAACTCGCTGCAGTCCACGTGCTGTTGACGCTGGGCCTGATGATCGTATTGCCGGCGATCGCTTTCGGCATGGCCACCGCGACCCTGGTCGGCAACGCGCTCGGACGCGAGGATCCGGTCGATGCACGGCGCTGGGGCTGGAATGCGGTGTTCTACGTCGGCGTGCTTGGTACTGCGATGGGTCTGGCCGTTATCCTGTTCGGCCGACCGATCCTTGGCCTGTTCATCACCGATCCGGCAACGCTGGAGCTGGCCTGGATGCCGATGCTGATTACCGGCTTCGTGATCGGCATCGACACCGCGGGTCTGACCGCGATGCATGCCCTGCTCGGTGCCGGAGACACCGGACGGGTCATGCGGATATCGCTGGTGACTCAATGGCTGCTGTTCCTGCCGATCGCGGCCCTGGCCGGTCCGGCACTCGGACTCGGCCTGACCACGGTGTGGCTGCTGTATGCGGCCTGGCGCGTGCTGCAATCGGCCTGGTTCGCCTATGCCTGGCATCGCGGCGAATGGGTCCACATCCGGCTCTGACTTGACGCCGCTCTGCGGCTACACTCGGCAGGTCATCGGGAGCCACTGCATGAGTCAATTCATCGGACTGTTCGGAATCGTCGCGCTGCTGACGCTGGCCTGGTCCTTCTCCGAGCATCGTCGTCAACTGCAATGGCAGACCATCCTGGTCGGCCTGGGACTGCAGCTGGGTCTGGCGATCTTCGTGCTCTGGGTGCCGTTCGGCAAGACCGTATTCGAAACCCTGGGTGCCGGCTTCGTCAAGCTGGTCGGCTTCACCCAGGTCGGTTCGCAGTTCATCTTCGGCGAGTTGGCCAATGCCGACAGCTTCGGTTTCATCATCGCCTTTCAGGTGCTGCCGACCATCATCTTCTTCGCCTCGCTGATGGCCTGTCTGTATCACCTCGGTTTGATGCAGAAACTGGTCGAGGCGATGGCCCGGGTGATGGTTCGCTTCATGCAGGTTTCGGGCTCGGAATCGCTGGCCACCGCCGCCAATTCCTTCGTCGGCCAGACCGAGGCACCGCTGGTGGTGCGGCCGTTCATCGACGGCATGACGCGCTCGGAGCTGTTCGCGCTGATGACCGGCGGCATGGCGACGATTGCCGGCGGCGTGCTGGCCGCCTATGTGATGCTGCTCGGCGGCACCGATCCGGAGACCCAGGCATTCTTCGCCAAGCACTTGATTTCGGCCTCGATCATGGCTGCCCCGGCCGCCCTGGTCGTAGCAAAGATCATCCTGCCCGAGGTCGAGCCCTCCGAAACCATGGGCCTGGTCAAGACCACGGTGGAGCGCGAATATACCAATCTGATCGAGGCTGCCGCCGGCGGCGCAGGCGAGGGACTGAAGCTGGCGCTGAATGTCGGCGCGATGCTGCTGGCCTTTTTGGCGCTGATCGCGCTTTTGAACTGGCCGCTGGGCTGGATCGGCTCGGTCACCGGCCTGGAAACGCTGGTTGGACAGCCGATCGAACTGGCGCTGATCCTGGGCTGGATCTGCGCCCCGCTGGCCTTTATCGTCGGCGTGCCGGCTGACGAGGTGGTCACGGTCGGCGGCCTGATCGGCCAGAAGATCGTCGCCAACGAGTTCGTCGCCTATGTCGCGCTGACCGAAATCCAGGGCGAGCTCTCGGATCGGGCCGTGCTGATCTCGACCTACGCGCTGTGTGGTTTTGCCAACTTCGCCTCGATCGCGATCCAGATCGGCGGCATCGGCTCGCTGGCGCCGGCTCGACGCCCGGAGCTGGCCCAACTGGGCCTGAAGGCCATCCTTGGCGGTACCATCGTCAGTCTGCTCAACGCCGCCTGGGCCGGTCTGCTGGTCGGATAAGCGACTTCGAGCTGCAGACAATGGTCTGCCGCCCGCAGCGGGGCGGGCGGCATCGGACCTGCGGCAGTCCTCAGAAGCTCAGGCGCAGATTGGTGCGGAACACGTTGGTGTCGAATTCAAAAGTCTCAACCCCCGCGCTCAGGCCGAGCGTGTCGTTGAACTTGAACAGCAAGTCGGCACCGAGCACGATATCACCGCTGGACCCATCACCCTGATAGCCACCGTAGATGCGGCCCTCAGCGCGCTTGCCGAAGCCATGACGCAAGCCGATATCGGTACGAAAGCCATCGTCGTCGAACGGGCCGACTTCGAACGCAGCGTAGGAAGCCTCGAAGAACAGGTCGGTCGACTGCTGCAGCGAATAGCGATAGCCCGCGCCGATCCGGTACAGGTCGACGTCGAATGAGTCAACATCCCAGCTATCCCACGCACCCTGCAGGTAGAAGCCATTGACCAGATCGGCCGAAAAACGCACATTGAAGCCGAGCTCCGTACCCGAAAAGCCATCCGGGTCCAGCCAAGAGGTACCACCCTCGATGAAGCTGTAGCTCATGTCCTCGGCCGAAGCAAGCTGCGGCAGACCGGCAGCGATGACTGCAGCAAGCATTGCCGCGTTCAGGGTTTTTCGTTTCATGTATGTTTGCTCCTAATTTTCAGTTGTTCTGACAAATCGACCATATTGAACACGCGCAGACATGCGCTCGCTGGAGCGAAAGACGTTCAACAGATGCGCCAGGGTGCGCTACTTGCGAGGGATCGACGTAGATTTTCCGGCCGACGAGCCTCCCCCGAGGCGCATGCAGGCCACAACCGTTCATCGCGACCGACCTACCCTCCAACGGTCGGAATTATATCATGCGACAGCAGATCGTTTTGAGCCGGACTAGAGGTTCGGAGAGGCTGCCGGAACCATAGCCGTGGCGTTGTCAGCGATCCGATCCGATCGCCCGATGAATCCGGTCGATCAGCGCACTGACGGACAGCGAATAGAGGCTGACCAGCCAGACCGCAAGCCCGGCACCGAAGAACAGCACCAACCAGCCGATCGGCCCGCCCTGGAAGGTCTCGCTGCCGAACGCCCACGAGAACAGACACAGCCCGACACCCGCGGCTGCGGCAACGGCGGCCCGGATCAACTTGCGCCGGAGAGGCAGCGGCGGCCGCGCGCCGAACCGCGCCCGCCAGATCATGCCCAGCAGCCAGCCGACCAGCGCGAGCAGGGCCCAGGTCCGATAGACCCACGGCAGAATGTCCTCATCAGTGAAATGCAGTGCGCCCGCGGCATCGGTCTGACCGAACCCGGTGTCGTCGAACGGCCCGAACAGGCGCTCGGCGAGCAGCAGCGCGCGCTCGGTCATCGGCATCGCGACATCCTGGAAGTTGATCAGCGCCAGCGCTGCGATCATCAGGCCGAAAAAAGCCCAGCCAGCCAGCATCGGCAGGAACTGGGTCCAGCGCAGATAATCCAGGGCGAGACCTGCAAGCTGACGCGGGATGAACCAGCGGTCCTGGCTGGATGAATTCGGCATCAGGCCGTCCGGCCCGGATTCATTTCCCGAGCGCATGGCCCAGATACTCCTTGAGCGCTCGACGACTGCCGTCCAGCGCTTCACTGTCGGGCAACCAGCGCAGCAGGCCGGGCGGCTCATCGCCGACCTCGTGATCGGTCGCGGCCGGAATCACCTCCAGCCCAGTGTTGTCGAACTGGCGCAACGCTCGCCGCATGTGCAGCGCGGAGGTAACCAGCAGAATGCGCCGCGCACCCCGGCCGCGCAGGATTTCGGCACTCAGATCGGCATTCTGGCGCGTGTTCAGGCTGGCCGGCTCGATCAGCACCCGCTGCGCCGGAATACCGAGGTCGACCAGCAGACCCAGTGCGGCCTCAGCCTCGCTGGCTGCCGCATCGGTCCACGGCAGCGCGCCGCCGGAGATCAGGATTTCCGGCGCCCGGCCGGCGCGCCAGAGCCGGAACGCATGCCAGTAGCGATCGGCAGCCCGGCCGAGATCGGGGAATGGATTGCGCCGGTGCGACGGCATCAGGCCGCCGCCAAGCAGCACGATTGCATCGGCGCTCGGCATCCGTGCCGGGTCCTGCGGCGGAAAGCGGCGCTCGAGGCTGAAGCGCAGCAGGTCCGAGACCGCCGGGGTGGCCAGCAGCCACAACGCCAGTAGCGCGCCTCCGCCCAGCCAGGGGCCGCTGCGCCAGCCGCGCCAGGCCAGCAGCAGGCCGAGCGCGGCCAGCAACAACAACCCGCCCGGCGGCAGCACCAGCGCAGTCAGGATTTTTTCGCCGTATTCCATCGGGTCAAACGCACTCAGCCGATCAGGATGCCGCGACGCTTCAGGTAGGCCAGCAGTTCATCGACGCATTCATCGACGCTGAGCTTCGAGGTGTCGACCAGCATTTCCGGCGCCTCGGGCGGCTCGTAGGGCGAATCGATGCCGGTGAAGTTACGGATCACGCCGGCCCGTGCCTTGGCATACAGGCCCTTGGGATCGCGCGCCTCGCATACCGCCAGCGGCGCATCGACATGGATCTCGATGAACTCGCCGTCTTCCATCAGCTCGCGCACCAGCGCACGATCGGCGCGGAACGGCGAGATGAAGGCCGAAAGCACGACCAGGCCGGCATCGGCCATCAGCCGCGCGACTTCACCGATGCGGCGGATGTTCTCGACCCGGTCTTCGTCGCTGAAGCCCAGATCGCGATTCAGGCCGTGACGAACGTTATCGCCGTCGAGCAGATAGCTGTGATGGCCGCGCTGGAACAGCGCCTTCTCCAGCGCGTTGGCAACGGTCGACTTGCCGGCACCGGAAAGGCCGGTGAACCACAATACCGCCGGCTTCTGTGCCTTCTGCTGCGCGCGCTCCCGTTTGGCGATCGTCTGCCGGTGCCAGACCACGTTGCTGGACTTGTCGGCCAGCGTATCGGTGACCGGCCGCACCACCATGCCGGCACCGACGGTCAAGTTGCTGACCGTGTCGATCAGAATGAAACTTCCCATCCCCGGGTTGGCCTCGTAGGCGTCGAAGGCCAGCATCCGGCCCAGGCGCAGGCGGCAGTAGCCGATCTCGTTGAGTTCGAGCTGTTCAGCCGGCCGATGTTCCAGCGTGTTGACGTCGATCCGGTGGTGCAGTGTCTCGGGCGTGACCCGCAACTCACTGCAGGCCAGCTTCATCTGATACTGCCGCCCGGGCAACATCGGCCGCTCGTGCATCCACACCACGCGCGCATCGAGGCAATCGGCGACCCGCGGCAGATGGTCGGCATGCACCAGTACATCGCCACGGCTGATGTCGATCTCGTCGGCCAGGGTCAGAGTCACGGCCTGCCCTGCGCGTGCCTCGGCCAGCGAGTCGCGATGCAAGATGATTTCGGTGACCCGGCTGCGCCGACCGCTGGGCAACGCCACGACCTCATCGCCGCAGTTCAAGCGTCCACTGGCCAGCGTGCCGCAATAGCCGCGGAAGTCGGACCGGGTGCGGTTGACGTACTGCACCGGGAAGCGCAACGGCCGGTCGAGGTCATGCTCGCGCACCGGCGCGGTTTCGAGGATGTCCAGCACCGTCGGACCGTCATACCAGGGCATCTCCTCGCCCGGCCGGGTGACGTTGGCGCCATTGAGCGCACAGACCGGAATGCAGCGGAAATCCTCCAGCCCGAGCTGCCTGGCAAACGCGGCGTAGTCGTCGCGAATCGCCTCGAAGCAGACCTGATCGTAGTCGACCGCGTCCATCTTGTTGATCGCGACCACGATGTGACGGATTCCGAGCAGGTGCGCGATGTAGCTGTGGCGCCGGGTCTGGACCTGCAGACCGTGGCGTGCATCGATCAGCACGATCGCAAGCTCGGCGGTCGAGGCTCCGGTCACCATGTTGCGCGTGTACTGCTCGTGCCCGGGCGTGTCGGCAATGATGAACTTGCGCTTTTCCGTGCTGAAATAACGGTAAGCGACATCGATCGTGATGCCCTGCTCGCGCTCGGCCTGGAGGCCATCGACCAGCAGCGCCAGGTCCGGCGCCTCACCGGTGGTGCCGTACTTCTTCGAATCGCGCTCGACCGCGGCCAGTTGATCCTCGAACACCTGCCTGGTGTCATACAGCAGGCGTCCGATCAGGGTCGATTTGCCGTCGTCGACCGAGCCGCAGGTGATGAAGCGCAGCAGTTCCTTGTTGCGGTGCTGCTCGAGATAGGCGTGAATGTCCAATTCGGCCGTGCTCATCAGAAATAGCCCTGCTGTTTCTTGGCCTCCATCGAGGCGCCGGCATCCTTGTCGATGACCCGTCCCTGACGCTCGGAGGATCGCGCCAGCAGCATCTCGCGGATGATCTCGGGCAGACTCGTGGCGTCGGACTCGACCGCGCCGGTCAGCGGGTAGCAACCCAGCGTGCGGAAACGCACCCGCTTCATCTGCGGCGTCTCGCCCGGCTCCAGACCGAGGCGATCATCGACCACCATGATCAAGGCGCCATCGCGGGTCACGACCGGGCGCTCCGCGGCGAAATACAGCGGCACGACTTCGATTCCTTCCCGTTCGATGTACTGCCAGACATCCAGCTCGGTCCAGTTCGACAGCGGAAAGACGCGAATGCTTTCGCCGGAATGAACCCGACCGTTGTACAGGCTCCACAGCTCCGGGCGCTGGCTCTTCGGATCCCAGCGGTGGTTGCGATCGCGGAACGAGAACACCCGCTCCTTGGCTCGCGAGCGTTCCTCGTCGCGGCGCGCGCCGCCGAAGGCGGCATCGAAGCCGTGCATCGACAGTGCCTGCTTCAGCCCCTGGGTCTTCATGATGTCGGTATGCACCGCCGAGCCGTGCGTCATCGGACTGACGCCCTGGGCGATCCCGTCCGGGTTGATGTGCACGATCAGATCGATGTCCGGATCGGCCGCGACCTTGTCCCGATGCGCATACATCTCGGGAAACTTGAAGGTCGTGTCGACGTGCAGCAGCGGAAACGGCAAGCGGCCGGGGTGGAAGGCCTTGCGTGCCAGGTGCAGCAAGACCGCGGAGTCCTTGCCGATCGAATACATCATCACCGGCTTTTCGAAGCTTGCTGCAACCTCGCGGATGATGTGGATCGACTCGGCCTCCAGCGCTTCGAGGTGAGTCATCCGGGCGCGAGCACCCGTGTTGCTCATGCCGGTTGCTCGCGTTGGACCAGGTACTGCGCAAAGGCATCACCCAGCTCGGGATGCTTCAGCGCATATTCGACCGTGGCCTTGAGATAGCCCAGCTTGCTGCCGCAGTCGTAGTGCGTACCGGTGAACTCCCAGGCATCCACACCCTGCTCGTCAAGCAGTCGCGCAATCGCGTCGGTCAACTGGATCTCGCCGCGCTTGTCGGGCGCGGTGGTCTCGAGCAGATCGAAGATGCGTGGCGTCAGCAGGTAGCGCCCGACCACGGCCAGATTCGACGGCGCATCGGCAGGATCGGGCTTCTCGACAATCGCCTGGATCGGGGCCAGCGGACCCGGCGCGTCGCCGATGTCGACCACGCCATACTGGTCGGTGCGCTCCTTCGGCACCCGCTCGACGCTGATCACCGAGCGACCGGTGGCCGCGTATTTCTCGGCCAGCTGGCGCATCACCGGGTGGTCGTCGGCATCGATCAGGTCATCGGCCAGGATCACGCCGAACGGCCGGTCGCCGACCAGCGATCGTGCGCACAGCACCGCATGCCCGAGCCCCAGCGCCTCGCGCTGGCGCACGTAGACGCACTGGATGCCTTCCGGCAGCACGTCGCGGACCTTGTCCAGCAGCTCCTGCTTGCCGCGCGCGGCCAGTTCGGTCTCGAGTTCGTAGGCCATGTCGAAGTGGTCCTCGATCGAGCGTTTGGTGCGTCCGGTCACGAACACCAGGGTCCGCGCCCCGGCGGCAATCGCCTCCTCGACCGCGTACTGGATCAAGGGCTTGTCGACGATGGGCAGCATTTCCTTGGGGCTGGCCTTGGTTGCGGGCAGGAAGCGCGTTCCCAGACCCGCCACCGGGAACACCACGGTGTCGATCACATTCGGATTCATGGATTCGGTTGCCGATGCAGTAAAGTCAGAGCCCGGATTTTACTATCATGGGCCGGTCCGTAGCCGGTCCGCCCGATCCACCAGGAAAATCATCCCCTTACCTGATTAGGTATGAGACTCA
>NPIE01000448.1_pt1 | contig 10447 bp, 4 predicted proteins | sample 8637661 | NCBI WGS metagenome assembly NPIE01 (sample SAMN07420842, study PRJNA396082) | bioreactor metagenome | isolation source: sample BA12 brine-fed electro-methanogenic bioreactor BA | place: Japan: Kochi | collected 2016-12-09 | reverse complement strand
GCCTAACCCCATGAAAAACAAAGATTTTTTCAGTCCAAAGCACGCCCTGAAAACCGGCCTCAGCCCGCACGAAGCGGCGGCCGGCCGCCGCTTGATCGGCGGACAGATCGGCAGAATCCGCCAGCATTTCAAGGACTTGCACAAAAATCGCGACCCGGCCGCGCCCGGCGCTCCGGACCTGGCCGACTTTGACCAGGTACTAAATCACTGGGGAATCACAAGGGCTCAACTGCCTCAAGTCATCAAAGTCTTAAAATTCGAGATGTGGCTTTATCTGTTTTTTTTGATCCCTGGCTTTTGGCTCTTTTACCTGTTTCTCCAAAACTTCAATTTCTTCTTTTTAACCAGCTCCTTGCTTTTGATCATTATGTCCAGCACCGTTTTCGTGTGCAGGTGGTGGCGCGTGAAAGTGCTGCAAGAACAGCAATTTATCTTCTTCAAAGACTGGTTTTTGGGGAGGGAGCCTAAATCATGAGTGAAGAAATTAACAGCAGCCTGTTTTCCCAAAAAATCGAAAATTCGGACCTCTCAGGACAGATTTTGAAGGGGCTTTTCGGTGAGAATTGGCAGTCTCTAATCCAGGGCGTGGAAGGCGGAGCGGCGGGGCCTGGGGCCTCGCTGCTCTTAACCATGCTGCAAGCCGTCTCAACTGTCGCCCTGCTAATCGCAGCAATTATAATGACTTACACGGTTTTCCTGGGCGTTCTCGGCACGGCCACGGAAGGCCGCCCGGCGGGGAAATTGAGCACAATGTGGGTGCCGGCCAGAGCCGCGCTTGCCGTGGGAATGCTTATTCCCACGGCTAAGGGCCTGAATATACTCATGATTACAATATTAACTCTCGTCGGCGGTTCAATCAATTTTGCAAATTATTTAGCAGGAGAAGCTTATGAATATTTAAGAGAATCTGGCGGGCGACTGACTGTAACAGCGCCTGCCGGGATGCAGTCAAATGCCGAAGAACTGGCCGGCGAAGCCCTTAAAAACCTTACAATTCAACATTACATGACATATAAACTCGGTCAAAGTTTCGATTCTCTTTACATAGTCACAGAGCCGAACGAAAAATATAATTCTTACAACTTGATCTTCATGCCGTCAATTGAATCAAGTATGCAAAGCGGGGATCTTGGATCTATCACAATTCCATGTTCAAAGGGTCCAGGATCTGAAGAAATATGTAAAGCAAGGGCCGCCGGCGTGGTGCGCATGATTGAAAGCCTGGTGCCCACTGCTGAAAGTCTGGCTTCACAGGTCATGACCCAAGCTGAAAGACAAGAAAACGCAGTACCAGAGCCCAGAACGATCAATGACAATGCAATTTTAAATGCCGTTGATCAATACATTCAAACTGTTGCACCATACATCCCTGCTCTCACAAAAGACACAGACCCGAAAAGAACTGAAGATCTGAATGAATTTATCAACCAAGCCAAGAAAGACGGCTGGCTAATGCTGGGTTCGTATTATTGGACAATCTCAAGATTCACGCAGCACCAACACGAAATTTCAGGCTCAATGCCGCATGTCAACCCGGCCAACTATAGGAGATTGCTGGAAAATTCATGGGAGGACCCAGCATTTCAAGCCCTTTACCAAAGCACTGAAAAACGCGCAAGAGATCAGATCAGAGCCAGCCGCGACGCGGCGACCAAAGGCGAAGAAGGCGTTTTTGCCAAGGCGACCTTGCTCATCAAAAAGCATGTTTTCCCGGGGCTTTCGCCCGTTGAGCTGGTGGCAGACTCGATGAGAAACGGGGATCCAATCGCAGAATTGACAAATTTCGGACACGGCCTGGTCGTAAGTTCTGAAGCCCTGGGCGTGGCGGCGTTGGCGGCGGGCGCGGCTTCAAGTTTCGGGGAAGGGGCAGCCAAAGGCCCCGTTGCCCAGGTCTTAACCCTGGGCGGCAGCGCCGGGGCCGCAGAGTCAGCAGGATTCCTCAAAAGCGCACTCATGCTACTTGTAAGTACCGTAATTATAACACTTTTTTCGGCAGGGGCGTTTCTGGCCTTCTACCTCCCCGCGCTGCCTTGGCTTCTGTGGATGGCCGCCGTGATCGGGTGGCTGATCCTGATCGTTGAGACCCTTTTTGCCGCCCCCCTTTGGGCCGTGGGCCACATGCTCCCCGAAGGCGAAGGGGTAGCCGGCCAGCACGGGCGGCAGGGGTACATGATGTTGCTGGGCGTTTTAGCGCGCCCTCCCTTGATGGTCGCCGGGCTGTTCAGTGCCATGATTTTGTTCAGCCTGGTCGGAAATCTCGTCGGACATTGCTTCATGATTTTTTACCAAAGCACCAGCGGGGCGCGGCTGTCAGGAATCGTGACGATCATTGCCCAGATCTTGATTTTAAGTAGCTGCATGATCGTGTTCGCCCACAAGATTTTTTCATTAATAAACCTCTTGCCTGAACGAGTGATCGGCTGGATCGGGCAGCAGCGGCAGGACCTGGGCGAATCAGATGACGTACACAAAACCAGGGGCGTGTTCATGGCAGGCGGGGCAAAGATCGGCGTGGGGGCAAGTCGCATTTCAGATCAAGCAAGTCAAGCTGCTGGCAAAGTGAAAAGTGATAATCAACAAGATCCTGCAAAATCCAAAAATGTCACTCAAGACCTTGTGTAAAAAGAGCCGACCTGGGACCCGGCCAGCCGTTTTTTGGCTGGCTGGGGGGAGGCGACAAAGCAGCTCAAGAGAAGCAAAAAAGGCGACATGGGGATTTTCTCACACCTGACTCACCTTTGTGCAAAACGGTTTTCAATAAATTGTGCGTCAAGCTCAGTGTTCTAGCGTAAAGCGGCGTAAAACGTAAAGCCCCATTTTGTTTTACAGTAAAAATCGAGAAGCCAGTGTTTATGCGTAAAGCGGCGTAAAGCGGCGTAAAACAAAAGGGGTTCGCGACTGTAAAGAGATTGTTTTACAATAAAAGAGTGAAAAACAGACGATCAAACAGAAAAAGAAAGTGTTTTACACGAAACAAGCAAAAGCCGGTGTTTATGCGTAAAGCGGCGTAAAACAAAAAGGAGGTCAAAAAATGGCAAACGTCAACATCAGGATCGGCGAGCAAGACTATCTTACAGTTAAAAAAATTGCAGAAAGCAACGGTGTCACAATTTCTGATCACATCAGAAATCTTCTCAAAGAGAGCAGCGAGCAAGACAAGCTCTCACAACTCGAAGAACGAACAGCAGCACGGATAAGGAACCTCGAAACTCAACTGTCAGACATCCAACAAGTACTTGATCAAAGAATCGGCTTGATCGCACAAGCAGTCAAAGTGATTAGCGTTGAAATAGGTAATCTTTCAAAGCAGAAAGGGGCGCAGCAATGAATAAAAAAACCGAAATGACCCAACCAAGAGACATTCAAGGAACCGCCCTGGCCTGCTTCACTTTTTTTCTTCTTTTTGGAATTGCAGGCACGGCAGCAATCGCAAAGCTCATCAGCATGAACCCGGTTTTTGCTGAAAACGGCTGGTCAACTCTTTACATATTCAAAGCGGCCGCCGGATTAGCAACAATCGACCTGGCCGGGTCTGTCTCAGAATATCAGACAATGAAAAGTTTTGCTTTCCCTTACAATTTCGCCCCAGCCCTGGCACTGGCCGGCGGCCTGCTGCTGGGTCTGGCAGGCTGCTGGCTCGGGTGGTGGCTCACCAAGCCTGGGCCAGCCGTTCAGCACCTTGCAGGCCGGCAGCTAAGAACCGGCAAGCAGGCTTTCAAAGCACTCAAAAAAGAAATGAAAAAAGAGATCGGCAAAGGCGCGCCAGGCGTTGATATTTATCCTGGAATTCCGATTAGTTACGACCGTGAGACCAACCATATCATTGCGATTGGCGGGTCGGGCGCAGGCAAAACAACGGTGATAGAGCCAATCGTGCACGAAGCAGCAGAGCGCGGCGACAGAATTTTGATCTACGACAACAAAGGAGAATGGACGCAAAAATTCAACGGATTGCTGCTTGCCCCCTGGGATAAGCGTTGCGTGGCCTGGAAAATCTCAGCGGATTTGCAGAACATCGCGGATGCAAGAAGTTTTGCCCAGGCGTTGATTAAGGATTCCTCAGACCCTATGTGGAGCAACGCCGCCCGCGCCATTCTCACAGCGGTTCTTGTCTATTTGATCAAAGAAAAAGACGACTGGAACTTGCAAGATGTTCTGAAGGAAATAGCAAAAGGTTATTCCCACCTTCGATCCATCATTTACAAATACACGCCGGAAGCCACCGGACTTGTAGAAAGCGAAGAAATCACAAAGACAGCACAAAGCTTTCTGGTTGTTCTTAGCTCTTACATGTCAACGGTTTCTGATCTTGCCGCCGCCTGGAATGGCAAAAAAGAAATTTCAATAAGAAGCTGGCTTTTGACAAACAAAGAATTCAAACATAAAAAATCAAGAATTATCATTCTTCAAGGAAATGAACGATACAAGCAGCTCGAACAGTCATACATTCAATCAATCCTTTCCGTAGTCGGTGCAACAGTGTCAAGCCCGACGATGGATGAGAGCAAAGAAAGAAGCATCTGGTTTATTTTTGACGAGATTGCACAAGTCGGGAAAGTTCCAACACTTACCAAAATGCTTGAGGTCGGCCGAAGTAAAGGAATCAGAATGGTTCTCGGTATGCAAAACCTTTCACAGATAAAAGAAGTTTACAGTGAATATACGGCTGAAAATTGGGCTTCAAACGTGGGAACCTGGTTTCTCGGAAAATCACAATCACCATCAACCCGAGTATTCCTCACAGAACTGTGCGAAGATCAAAAAATCAGAAAATACGTGCCGAGTTTCGCCGGCGGCGGAGTGGCCGGCCAGACGGCCGAGCAGCGCCAGGACGCTTGGCAAGAGGTCGAAGAGCCAGTCATTCGCCCGGATGAATTCTCTCAACTCGGAGCCAGGCCGCACTTGAAAGCAGTCGAACTCGTTCTGCTAACTGGCTCAAACAATGTCTATAAAATGCTTTGGCCTTTCAAGAACACTGAAAGGATTAGGAGATCAGAGATCCCCGCAGCATGGACAAAACGCAAAAAGGTAAAGCAGATCACCGACTATCACAAAGAACTCAAGCAAGAGCAGGAGAAAAAACAGAAAGGCGGCAGCAGCGGCGGCGCTGGCGTTGAGCAAGAAGAAAACAAGCACGATCAGCAGGTCGAGGAGCAAGAGCAGGACCAGGAGCAAAAACCCGATCCGGCCCCCGCGCAGGAGACGGCCCTCGCGCCGGAGCCGGAAACCGCGGATTTCCTGCCGCCGCAGATCGAAGAAGAAGATTCGCAGCCGCAGCAAGAGCAAGAGCAAGAGCAAGAGCAGATCCAGGCGCAGGAGCAGGACCAGGAGCAGGCCGACAAAAAAGAAGAAGTGCAAGAAGAAGCCGCAACCGAACTGCTTGAAGAAGCGGTTGGCGTCGGCTCGGCAACGGAAATCGGAGAAATCGCCGATCTCATGTCAAGCCTGACAAGCAGCAACAAGCAAAATGCTGCTGCTGGGCAGCAAAGCAGCGTGATCATCATCGACGACGACGAAGACGAAAGGGAGGCGTAAAATGCTCAGCATAGCAGCAATTCATAATCTCGATTACTACTCAAGCTTAGCTGAAGAAGACTACTATCAAGCCGGGGGCGAGCCCCCCGGCCAGTGGCTCAGCGCCGCCGGCCTGGACCTCGCAGGACAAGTCCAGGACAAAGATTACCAGCGGATCTTCGCTGGCTTCCACCCGCAAACTGGTGAAAAACTCGTGCAAAACGCGGGCGATGAAAAGCGCCGGCCGGGCTGGGACTTTTGTTTCTCAGCACCAAAATCCGTCTCGGTCGTCTGGTCTCAAGCAGACCAAGAAACACAAAAAGCGATCCAGGAGGCACAGCAAAAAGCAGTCAAAGCCGCGCTCGATCATCTTGAAAAGCAAGCCGTCGCCCGGCGCGGCAAAGGCGGCGTTGAGCGTGAATCGGCGAAGCTGGTCGCGGCGGCTTATGAGCATTCAACAAGCCGTGCGCAGGACCCTCAATTGCACACACATCTGCTGGTCGCTAACGTCTGTCAGCGGCCAGATGGCACCTATGGCAGTCTCGAAACAAAAAAAATGTACGAACATAAGATGGCGGCGGGGGCAATCTATCGTGCTGAACTTGCAGCAGAAATGCAGAAAATGGGATTCGCCGTTGAGCGAGAAAGCGACAGTTTCAGGATTGCCGGATCCTCAAAAGAGCTCGAAAAAGAGTTTTCAAAGCGACGTGAAGAGATCGAAAAAAGCCTGGAAGAAAGCGGCTTTAAAAGTGCCAAAGCCGCAGCAGTCGCGGCGCTGGACACGCGCACAAAAAAAGAGGTGCGGCCGCGCCAGGAGCTTTTTGCGGAGTGGCAGGAAATCGGCAAAGAGTTTGAATTCGACTTTGACAAATTGAGAGAAGCGCAAGCAGAAGAACCACCGGAAATGATTGAAAAAGAAGAACTTTTGCTCAAGCTCACGCAGCGCGAATCGGCTTTCAAGGAATCGGAAATCTGGAAACACGTTGCAATAGAAAGCCAAGGCGTTTTTGACGCTTCAGAAATCGCACAATATGTCGAAGACCTGAAAAACTCGCACGAACTTGTCAAATTGACGAGGGAAAACGGCGACGAACGCTGGACTACACGCGAGATGATCAAGCTTGAAAAAGAAATGGTCAGCACAGCAGAAAGCTTGACTCAAAGGCACAGTCACAGTGTTTCCGAAGCAAGCATAGAGAAGGCAAAAGCTTCAAGAACGCTCAGCGATCAGCAAACCTCAGCGCTCCTGCATCTTGCAAAAGCTGAACAAATTGGCGCAGTCGTGGGGATGGCCGGGGCAGGCAAAAGCTATTTGCTGGGCGCGGCGCGGGAAGCCTGGGAAGCCGAAGGCTTCCAGGTGCGCGGCGCCGCGCTTGCTGGCAAGGCAGCGGCGGGCCTGCAGGAAGACGCAGGAATCAAAAGCCAGACAATTCATAGCTTGCTTGCAGAGATCCAGGAAGGCAAAACAGAACTCAACGAAAAAACCGTGCTGGTGATAGACGAAGCCGGCATGGTCGGCAGCCGGCAGACTGCAAAGCTTATCAATCTGGCGCAAGAAACTGGCGCAAAACTGGTGCTGGTCGGCGACGACAAGCAGCTTCAACCTGTGGATGCGGGCGGGGCTTTCAAAGCGGTCATGCAAAAAACAGGAGCATGCGAATTGACCGAAATCCGAAGACAGAAAGACGCCTGGGCGGTCCAGGCCACTCATAATTTCGCGGCAGGCGAGGCAGGCCGGGCTCTCAAAGAGTACCACGAAAACGGCATGCTTCACATTCACGAAAATCGGGACGAAACAAAGCAAAAGATGGTCGAAAGCTGGCATTCTCGCTTTTCAGCGCACGATCAAAAAGAAGTCTTGATGCTCGCAGCGACCCGCGCCGACGTTGCCGACCTGAACAAACTTGCAAGGGATCAGATCAAAGAAACCGGAAAACTCAATATAGGCGCTGAAATCACAACAGAAAATCACGGAAAGCTGGAATTTTGTGAAGGCGACAGGATTCTTTTTGAACGAAACTCGAAGATGATCGACGTTAAAAACGGAAACCTTGGAACAGTCGATACGGTTATTCAGACAAAAGACGGCTTTAAATTAACTGTCAATCTTGACGACGGAAGAAAGATCAACTTTGACACTGACAAGTATAGTCACATCAGCCACGGCTATGCAGTCACGACCCATAAAGCACAAGGCGTGACCGTCGATCACACTTTTGTACTTTCTGGTAATATGTCAAGCCGGGAGATGGCTTACGTTCAAATGTCAAGACACCGGCACGAAGCACATATGTTCATAGACAAAAAGCAAGTTGAAAACGACATGAAGCAAGCCTTCGCTGATCTTCAACCAACGGAAAAGATGACGAGCTATGCTGAAGAACTTGCAGATAAGCATGACGTATCCTTACCGTCAGACTACAAAGAAGACTTTTGGTCATGCAGAGAATTTTTGAATACATACTCAGAAAAAGAACTCAACTCAAAAGAAGATGCTGCACAACAGAAACAGCAAAACGAAGCAGATCAGCTTTTCAAAGATATAGATCATGCAGTCAAGCAGATGAGCACGATCAGGCAAAAAGAAACCACGCTTGACTATGAAGAGAGTGAAAAGCCAGTTGAACAAGAAGTTAAACAAGAAAAATTCGAGATTACACAAGAGCTTATTGATAAATACGAAATCGACATTGAAAATGACTACTTCTGGAGCGATGAATCGTCTATGTGTGAGTATTTAGCTTGCGGCGAACCGTCAGAGGAATTTGCAAACGTCATCAAGGCCAGACTTAATCAACTCGCGGAAGAATATAATCAAGAGGCTGGGGCCGGCGGCGATTATGACGAAATCCCGCTGCCGGAGTCGGAGCCGGAGCCGGAGTCGGAATTGGAATTTGAAGACTATGACTATGACTATGAGCCGCCGCCGCCGAACCGCGACGGCTACACCTACGATGAAGACGAAACTTTAAGCCCATCCGAAATCATGAATCGTGAATACTTGGACGACTTGAGGAACAACAGAGAAATTGAACTTGAACTGGAAATAGAACCCGACCTTTAAGCGCAAACCCGCAAAAACAAAGGCCCTGCCAGCACCGGCGGGGCTTTTGTTTTGCGCCAATCCGAGTCAAACCAAGCCAATCCGAGTCAAAACCCCTGTCGGAATTTGAGCCAAGGTGAGTCAAACAGGTGCGGCCCTGGCGGGCCTTGTCTCGCGAATCCCGCCTGGCCTCGTCGCTTCGCTCCCACGGAGGCGGGAACCCTGCTCGACCCGGATTCCCGGCCTGCTTGAAATCGGCGGCGCTGCTGGCCTTGAGCTTTTTTAAAGGCGGCATCGAAGGGGTGGTTAAAATTGTGTGGCTGCGGTGCTAAAATCCCCACCATTCATCAAGATTAGAGCGGCGGGAGCCACCCCTAAAATTAACCATCCTTCCTTAAAGAAAAAAAACATTAAAGCAACAAACAGCCCAGTTTAAAAACCATGCCAAGTCTTGCAAGTATCCGTTTTGACAGCAGTTTCGAGCAAACAAAAACCATTCCATCGTAAAATACAGAAAGCTGAATATATCCATTTGATTACAAGAAAGCGCCCCTCAACCGCCGGTCGATTTTTCACCACAGCCCAGGCCCAGGGCCGCGCCGCCTGGCTGATCAGCGCCCCTTCGATGCCGCCTTTGACTTTGACCTCCGGCCCGTGCAGGGCCGCTTCCCCTGCCGCCGCCGTCAAGCACGGACGATGATTTAGGAAATTGTGCCCGCTCCGGCCTGGACAAGACCTCAGCCCAACATCTTAGCCAGATCTTCAGCCTTCAAGTGCGTGTATCTCTTCAGCATCACAAGTGTTTTATGGCCGGTGACGGCGGCGACTTGCATTGGATTTAAGCCTTTTTCAAAGAGTCTACTTGTCGCTTCATGCCTGAGATCGTGAAACCGCAGATCTTCTATCTCTGCCGCCTGGCACGCCTGGCGAAAGGATTTTGACACATAAGCGCCACTGATCGGGAAAACCCTGTCGTCTCGCAATTTTCGCGGTTGGCGTTTTAGGATTTCAGCCGCACGGGTTGAAAGAGGTATATCCCGGGATTCTCCGTTTTTAGTGTCCTGAAGCCGGATTGCACGGCGGTTGAGGTCAACATCTTTCCACTTTATTTCAAGGATTTCGCCACGCCTCGCGGCGGTTTCAAGTGCAAAATGGACAACAGGCCGGACTGCTGATGGCAAGTGCTTCAGCAAAAGCTCTTCTTCTCCAGGCCCGAGCCGTCGATCCCTGCCTCTGGGTAACTTCGGGCGGGCGACCTTTGAAACAGGATTGCTCAGCGATTCAAAGCCCCATTCTTTAGAGGCTACAGAAAAGAGATTGGACAGTAAGATAAGTTCGTTGTTCACAGTAAAGGGGCTCAGGCCCAGGCTCAGTCGCCTATCTCTATATTTAGCAACGTCCGTGCCACGAATCGTCGCCAAAAAGCGGCTTGCAAGCTCTGATCTTTTGAAAAGGGCGATTCTTAGCCTCTCCTGCGCGGCCCCTTTTTTGCGCACTGTCTTTTCTGATTCATAGCGATCAAGAGCCTCGGCAAGCGTGGTTGATTCCGCTTCTTTTCTTGACACGAAGATCCCATCATCCATCTCACTTTCGATCTTCCTGGCCCACCGCGCTGCGTCCTCATAAGTCTCAAAGGTCCTGGTCTGCTGAGGGTAGCCTTTTTTTCTGATCCTGGCCCGCCACTGGTAGTCGCCACGCTTGACAATAGACGCCATTTTTGCCCCCTTTTTTGGCCCCTTTTTTTGGCCCAATGGTCCAGTGATTTTTTGATCGAGTGGCCCAAAATTGGCCCAAAAAGGATTTTTTAGCAAGAAAAATTTCAGGAGGGAAAATGCAAAAAGGCTGTAACTTATTGATTTTATTGGCTGGCGGGAGCAGATGGGAATCGAA
>NPIE01006350.1_pt2 | contig 10448 bp, 15 predicted proteins | sample 8637661 | NCBI WGS metagenome assembly NPIE01 (sample SAMN07420842, study PRJNA396082) | bioreactor metagenome | isolation source: sample BA12 brine-fed electro-methanogenic bioreactor BA | place: Japan: Kochi | collected 2016-12-09 | reverse complement strand
GTTCAAATCCTCCCCCCGCTACCAAACTATTCAAGGGGTTAGCGGCGAAAGCTTCTAACCCCTTCTCTTTTTCCCTACGCTATACCCTACGCACAGCTATTCTCTTCAAACAGCGAAAAAGCTTGTTTTTCTGTCAAGGCGCTTAGGCTTGCAATTGTTTCTCTAACAAACTAGAATAGCAAAAAACTTTACTCATGTGCATATTGTCGAATTCTTCTTAAGCAGCTAAATAGTGATGGAAAAATGAAAGCAAACTACAAGGTAGGCTTTCTAAGGATTTGGATCTTGGTTTCAACCACTTGGATTTGCTTAAGCCTTTTTCTATTTGGCCCAGGAGTCGCAAAAACGATAAAAGACTTACCAACAGAGAAACATTTCGAACAAGCTTATAACTATTCAAAATTTCTCAACTATATGTATCACAAAGAAAATAAAACTGACATATTTGATGAGATAGATGCTGAGAGAGCATTTGGCGTTGATCCCGAAATAGCCAGAGAAGCAATAAGAAGAAAATTAATACCAAACATAATTATATTAGAACTACTTGACGATATAGAATCTAATGAAAAAATCGAAAATGAACCTCCTATAATAGTAGAATTTTTAGAGGAAACTATTAAATTCCCCGCTAAGACTAACGCTAAGCAGATGTGGGAAAGATACAGACCAATCATAGATAATTATTATAATAAAAAACAAAACGAAGCGATCATCAGGGTATTGAGCATAGCGATTTTACCACCACTTTTTCTTTTAATAGTTGGAGTTTCACTTGCTTGGGTAATTTCAGGATTTAGAAGTTCAAAAAATCATTAATAATTGGAGAAACAAATGAACGTTAAAATTGTCAACAAGAAAAGCGGAAAAATTACAACTACGATAACCATTTTTTTTCCTGGAAGAAGCGAAAAAGAACTTAAATATGATGCTTGGAAAGAAGCAGTTGATGATGGAAACGTAAAAGCTGATGATTGGGACCAATATGATTTCATTTTTGAAGAATGAAGATGATTAAAATTATCTCTTTATGGAGCATAATATGATCATAAAAGAGACAATCGCAACCAGATTGTTACATAAAAAAATTACAAAAACGAAAACTTAGAAAAATAAGGCAAGTATTTGATAAGGACTTTTATTGTGATTCATTTACCAGATATGGGAATAAAATATATTCTATAATTCCTTCAGAATAACCATCAGACCAATATGATGGACCTAAATCACTTCTGACAATAAATTGATCTTCATCACGAGTATTAATAGAAATTATATCTTTTTGGAATAGTCTATGAATCGATGACCAAACTGGATTATATCCTATTTCAATAGATAATTTAGTCCAACATACCATTTCTTTTTTAATATCGATATCGTTAACATTTATACAATCAAAAACGGATATTATTCTATTCAACCCATTTTTGGCAGTATTTAACAAAAATGGAACAGAATCATAAAAATTATCAATTTGCTTTGCATCATTTTCCCAATTTAAAGATTTTATACGTTGCAATTCTGTTTCTAACCATTTTTTTTCATCTGGCGATAGATTAGGGATTTTTTTGTTATATCCTTCAATTACTAAGTGAATTGATTTCGCCAACCCCAATCTGTATTCTCGGTTATTCCATTTAACCCCATCACCATTAACCAAATCATTAATACCTGCCCCGCAACATATTTGAACAGGTAAGATTAGCATAACTAACAACAATACCGTTTTCATAATCTGCCTCCATTTTTTTCTTAGAATAACCTTATAATTATCTGGTGTCGAGCTAATTGATTGTCAGGTAATCATGGCTTGTGTTACAAATAGCCGGGTCCCATCCGGTGCGGAAAGTGATGGATTTTCTTTACTGCGACTGCCCGGCTCAGCCCCAGACCGTTCTCTCCAGGCCTAAGAGCAACTCTTAGGAGGTGGCTGGCAAACGGCTTCCAGCGGGTTATTTCGATGAAGGCGGGACACCCGCTGGTGGTCCCCCGGAGCGTGGAAAAGAACACGAAAAACACGCTCCTGTGGTAAGCTTACGACCGGGCCGCCCTCGTCCTCTTAGCCTCAGTCACTTGCTTCTCAGACCGGCGAGCCCGCGCCCGCTCCTTGCACTGATCCAGGTACTCCCGGACCAACTGTCCATCGTCGACAAACACCGGCTCGTCCTGTTCGTTCTGCCGGACTTCCCGACCGTCGCACTCGACAATCTGGCGATGCCCGTTCTTCCGGCAGACCCCGCGCCATCGTCGGCGCTCAATATCTCGTTTGTCGTTGGCTTCCACAGGGACCAACGCGGCCTTGATCCTCTTCCGGATCTCATTGATCTCGGCCTCGATGACGATGACCTCGGCTTGCAACTCGGCTATGTCCGCCAAGTGTTTGTCCTTCGGCTGTTCGGGATCGTCGCGGCGCAGCGGATCTTGTTCGCATTTCTTTTTCCAATCCGCCCAAGCAGCTTTCAGCCTCGATTTCGTCCAGGCCAGTTCACCGGGAGTTCCCGACTCAAGACCATCATCGGTCTTGTCCTCAAGAGCCCGCTGAAGGCCGGGTAGATCTCTGGGCGCGACCTTCCACACAAGCGTATTATCCGCTGGCCGTTCCCCGTTGAACCAGATGGACTTTTTCCGCAGCAGGTACTCTTGGCGCATGGTTTCGAGTTCCAGCGGGGTTTTCTCGCCCATGTTCTTTCGCGAATCCACCGGCTCGTACTTGCCGATGAAGTTGCCTAGCACTTCCGGCTCACACTCGATTATTCCGCCAGGACGGACAACAACGGCCTTCCCATCGATCTTGAAGCGGTGAAGTCCTCCGGCTATTCTCCTGAATTTCATTTCCGCCCTCCTTTGTCAAACAGTCGCGGCGGCACATACGCATCATCGGACTCGTCAAGCAGGTCCTCAACGCCTTTGAACAATTGCAGCGGCATCAACGGCTGCTCTCGGTCGGCCTCGCCCTGATCACCGCCGGGGAACAGGTCCCCGAAAGTTTTCGGCACGTACGGTTCTTCGCCCGCTGGTTCGCCACCGCTGAGGGCGATACGGACCTGGTTGTACGGACGTTCGGCATACTTTTCCCAATAGCGTGTGATAGGTTCTTGCTTCATGATCTTACTCCTTTAAAAACTGTTGATAGATCTATGGCCCTGACCGTCAGATCTTCAGGACCGTTTGCTCCTGGAAACGCCCTGCGCAGATCCAGGTTTCTGTAGAGATTTTGACCGTCGACAGTGGTCGTACCCCACGTACCGACCCGCCGTATTCGACCGGGCATTACCAGCACACCGGCGACGGCATTTATCAAGTCGTCGTGTCCACCGGGGGGATGGTCGATGCTGTCCCGGCCACCGCGGGCGGTTCGCCGTTCGAGCGCACAGAGTTGGTTGACAACGGTTTCGTTGTCGAGCAGTTGGACTTCACCGGAATTCAGCAACGGGAGAAAGTCCCTGTATATTTCGCTCTTGGACCGATCGGCCAGGATGTAGTCGATGCCGTGGACCCGCAGTCGTTCCCTTGGCCATTCACCACCGAATCGATCCCCGACGACAGAGCGCACGCGATAGCGACGGAGCAGGGCGGTAAATTCTCCGACAGCGGCTTCCGGCGAGAACGGCGGGCGGATCTCCCGGACGGCATCGACAACGTTCAGCGGTCCCTCGTTGTGGGCTATGGCGAGGGTCATGCTGTCCGATCCGCTGCCGCCAGCGGGATCGATGAACGCACGGTAAGCCAGGCCGGAAATCGGCGGCAGTTCGTATCGTCCGGGGGCGACAACGGCATCAACGACCTCCCGAGCCACGAAGGTCTCAATGTCCGACCGGAATTCAGCATCGTAGTCGGCCTTGGCCGCTTCAGGATCTTCCTTCCGGGCCTGGTCGATGACCTTTGCGGACAACGTTGGATTCATCGTCGTGCTCGGAGCCCGCCAGACGAGTACAGGCGATCCATCCCGGCCCCAATGTCGTCGGAACGTCCCATAGAGTTCACCGCGCTTGGCGTAGGGCGAACCGATACAAAGCAGGGGGCCACCGGTCGTCGTCAAGCGGGTTCTCAGCGCCCGGACAACCTCCTTGTCTGGCTTGCTGCCTTCAACATTGAGATAGGCTATTTCGTCAACGATGCACGCAACGGCGGTGAAGCCCCGGAGTGATTTGAAGTCGCTGGAGATGACCGATATGGCAAGCCCGTTATCCAGCAGGATCTCTTCAGCGGTCTCGTTCTGGACGTGTCCTTTGAGTATCGGGTGGTCGTGGAGGAAGCCGCTGACGTAGTTCTTGATGATCGTTGCTTGCTTCCGGGTCGGGGCGACAATTAGCACATAGCCCCGTTCCCCACGGTTTAGGCGGTATCGGCGGAAGAACGCAAGGAACACAGCTAGAATGGCGATTATGAAACTTTTCCCCCCGCGCACACCTATAGGCAGCCACGCCTCCGTCGATGGAATTTCTGGCCATTCTGCGCGTCCGGTACAGTCGGAATAGACCTGTTTGTCTCCCGGTTCCGGCGGCAGGGCGAAAAACGCCCGGAGAAAGCAGAACCACGCAGCCCAAGTCCGCTCGTCCTCGATGAATAGCCCTAGCAACCGCCGGTCACGCAGGCACTCGATGATGTTCAATTCCGGTCGTTGTCGCTGTCGTTTCATCGGCTCGCCCTCTCAAGTCCGGACAGGTACTCATCCAACGACGGGGGCCGGGTCTCACCCGTTTGTCGCGCCAGTTCCTGTAGGTCCAGCCGCAACGAGTTCGACAACGGCAGGTAGTGAGCGGCCTCGAAATCGTCCGGGTTGTCGAAGTTGTTCGATTGGTACAGGCGGAGGCGCAGCACCTTGTAGACGATCTGGGTGATGAGCATGTCGGTGATGACCGATCCCCGCCCGACATAGGCTTTCAACTCCGCGTGGATCTCCTTGGCAGCGCGACCAAGGCGGGTTCGACCATCCAGCGTTTCGAGGTCGATTTTTCGATACAGGCCGTGTACCTCGGGGGCAACACCGTCGTTTCCAATCATATTCGGCCTAGATTGGCCGGTTTTCGCACTGGTATTCCGCGTCCTTTTTCGCATTGAGTATCCTCCTCGACGGCTTTCACTCGGATTATCCGGGTCCTTACCCCGAAAGGCTGGACCCCACACATTAGACCTATCAACTTGTTATTATTAGGCTGTTGTCGGTTGGTTCGATCTTGATCGGTGCTTACCCTACGCTATTCCCTACTGATCGACCGGAAACGGCCATTGCGCCATGTAAAGGATAGGCAGCGGAAACGGTCAAGTTCGTTCGGCCATCCCCTCATCGACCGTGCACGGCGCCATCAGTCGGGGTCGGAGTCAGTTATTCCCTAGACCGGAAGCCCGGATTGATTTATCCGGCCAACAAGTATTTATCGATCAATCCGTCGTTGGTCCGTAGCGAAGCGAAGGACCAAGCGACACCGGGGAAACGATTCTAGGATCGTACTCCCTTGTCGAAAGCGGTAGCTTTCGACGGATAGATTGATATTCTTTTCTTTCTGACTATCTTTTAATTCGTCGTCCCTTTACCGATCCCAAAATGCGGTTCTCTAAGGACACGGGGCTGTTTTTTACCCGTCACGAGAATCATCGTAAGATTATAGATACTTAGGTCTACCAAGCAACTCCGGCCAGCCTTATTTGACCCCATACTTTCTCCACGTCAAATAAAGGTGCAAATTTCGTCAAATTAAGATCCATATTTGACCTCGAACTCCTCTTTCCATCGTCGCGCTTTGCTCTCTGTTAGGAGCGTGTATGGTTTTCCCGGCAACAATCGTCGTCGTTTGGTCCGGTTCATCGAGCATTTCCCAATAGCGAAATACCTGGAAGTAGTTGACCCCGATTTCCGAAACGGCAGCAGCGCGCCTACCCTGATTGCCGCCCGGAGGTATTCGTTGTACGTTACCTTCGACACGTTGAGCAGTTCAGCCATCCTTCCGGGGTCGGGTCTGACCAGAATCAACTGCTTTCGGTCGTCGCGGAGATCGGCTATGAACTCCTCATACCGTTGACGACGGTTTAGCCTTATTCGCTTCACCACTGGCAAGCCCAAATGTGCTCGAATCTCATTATGACCGAGCCCGGCTATCAATCCTGGTGTAAGGTCTCGGCTATCCCAAACACCCATCCTGATATTCCAAAGCTCATCGAGTAGGCGCGTCACGTTCCATACTCTTTTAGAATCAATTTCCTGGTTGATGGCCCGAAGCCACTTCTTTCCAGTGAATTCCTTGTTTTCGACGTGATAATGCTCCAGATCGATCAAAGCCCTGCGAATGAACGACCGGAGTTTCGGAACATATCGGTTTCGCACATACTGAAAATCTGGATCTTTCGAGTTCCAAAAAGCATGATCCAAAAGCTCCCTGTCTCTTGAATCAAGATCGTCACCCTCCAAGAACTCAATGAGACCAATGTAAAGGGCCACAAGTTCCCGCTTCCGACGTTTCCCTGATTGATCGCTGTCCATGCCCGTACCCCGCCGAGATCATCGTACCCAAAGCAATTTCGGAGAAGGCGGGCGGTACGGGAACCCGCCTTGTCAGCAGTGGGAGCGACCCACTGCCTATCTCCGAAACCATTTTTCAATTGGACTGTCCGCTATTTTTGTTCGGGCTCGTTTCCATTCTCGAAAAGCCTCAACAACCCTCGCCTCGGTTGGCGTACAGGCTTTAATTTGCGTTTCTCAGCCTCAGCTTTACGTCTCTTAGCGCGCAATTCTTTATATCGGCGCTCACGCTCTAGCTGGGCGTCGATCCATTCAGGACTTGGCTGTAACATTTCCGGAGGAAATAATTTTCCGTTGTGCCACGGGGAACTCTTTTGATTTTGATTCTCTTTTTCTGCGACCGTTTTCACCCTCTTCATCTTGCTCCTCCTTACATGATTGGTTTTGCCTTCGGCTGATTTTCGATATACGCCTGGATGTCTTCCGCCGTGTATCGAACTGTACGCTTGTTGATGATCCGGTAGGTTGGCCCTCGACCCTTGTGCCTCCAATTTCGTAGCGTCTGCACATGGAGGCCGAGAATCTTTGCCACCTCTGTATCCCTATAAAGTTGATCAATCATCGTCCTCCTCCCAGGTGATCGCTTTCGGGTGGCTGCTGAGTGCTTTCAGGATCGCCCGCTTCTGCCTCTCCGAGGGTTTGTGGTACCCCCGTTCAATTTGAGAGATCAGGGCTTGGGACACCCCCACTCTCTTCGCTAGCTCGTATTGCGTCATTTTCCTAATGGACCGCGCCTCACTCAATTTCATGTTCTCCTCCCGGTGTACTTTTGTATAATTTGCCTTCATCCTATTATACGGAGGAAAGTGAAAACATTTGGGCAAGCAATCAGGAAGAAATCTTATCTTCCGGACAGAAGGAATTTATTTACGGACAGGGTTATCTGGAAACAAAGATATTTTCAGGAATCAAATCACAGGAGGGCGCTTTCTGGTAACTATGTTAATTTCCAGACATCCAACGAGCGAGAAAGAAGAGTTGGATATTGAGGGGATAATATATCGCCAGAGATATTGGATGTCTGAGTGCTATAAATTTTGATATATTTTTTTACGAAAAATTTTATTTTACCAACCGCAATATGTTGGCCTTCTCTTCGAATAATATTCGAGCCTTTCCCTTACCTGATCCGCATGGTAAGCGTTTTTATCATCAACAAAGACCGCCGCGACAAATTGCGCAATTATTTCATTCATCTGATTAAAACGAATATTTTTCGGAATACTCGATCCTTGAAGACTCCGCTCTTCTATTGGCAAATTGATAACTGTTCTTTTAATTATCAATGCCAAGGAATATATTAAACTATCTTTCGCTTGGTTGTCAGACCGCCTTATTCTCTTATTTGTTGATTGATTAATTAACATCGGGCCTTGTTTTACCGGTATTGTACCTCTTAATCTTCTAATTCCCATTATTTGCTTTTTATTCTCAATTATCAGCCCCCTTAATGCTTCGAGATGCACTGTATTCGAATTATTTCCTGTCATATTATTAGATTTCAAAACCTCTATCATTTTTTCATCGGACTCAATAAGCCTTATTAGTTTTTCAACAGTCTTGACAACATCATTGTAATACTTTACTCTGGATTTTTCTCTCGCCTTCCTCTCCTTTTTATCATTTTTCTTTTTAATATCTTCCTCTATATAGTAACAATGGGAATTATAGCAGTTTTCAACAATCTTCTCAGATAACTTCTTTGACGATTCTTCCGATACGTTCCACCTCTTCAGAGCCTTGTTTAATTTATCAAAAAGATCTTTATTGCTTGACAAAAAATCATCTCTCCATATTTCAAATTCATTCATCATAAGTCTCCTAATATTACGACCGCTGAAAACCCTCTTGTACCTAACTCGACAATCTATCTTCTTCGGGGATCATTCAGCCCTCTCATAGACAATCGAGTTACACTGACCCGCTATCGGCTCCAAATGTTTCTCAGGCCCATAAGCGATCTCGTCCGGGATTCCCTCTGGGAAAGCTCGACAGTAAACACACTCAGTGAGTTCGGTCCCGTCCGGTTGGAGAACCCCGAGGTAGTGAACACATCCTCGCAAGTAGCAATTAGGAGGAGCTATCATTCTCCCGCCTCCTTCAGCTTGACGATCTTCGCGGGCTTCTTCACGCTGGCGTTCACTATCTCCCCGGCCAAGTTCGAAGCCTGAAGAAGCGTTTTATTGATGAGATGGGCATATCGCATGGTCATTGCCGGGCTCTTATGTGTTAGTAGCCGCTGGAGTGTATAGAGGTCCACCTTTCCCGAATTGGCAAGCATAGAAGCAAATACGTGGCGTAATCCGTGGAGTGGTCGGAACCCTTCCGGCAGTCCAGCTGTTTTTCGAATAGCATCCAGGCCGCGCTTAACATCGGTTCGTTGCCGACCGTTCCGACCGGGAAAGACGAACTCGCTGTCACGAGGTAGGCCGTTGATTAGCTCCCGTGCACTTTCGTTCAAGGGTATCTCCTCCTTTTGTCCACCTTTAGGATCGACCAGGCTGATGGAGCCGTCCTTCTCGTTGATATGTTCCCATTTTAGCTTCAACATCTCACTCCGACGCATCCCGGTAAACAACGCCATCTTCATCATCGCACCGACGATTACGTGCGGGCTGTTATCAATCGCTTCGAACAGTCTGGCGATCTGCTCTGGTGACAAGTTGTCGATAACTTCGTTGTCGACCTTGGGCATCTCGATCTTGAAAGACAACTGGTCACATAGGTTACGCTTCGAACCGTAGTTGATTATCCGGCGGAGTAGTTCCAGAACGTTTCGCACGGTAGCTTGGGATTTCTTCTTCAGCAGGTTGATCCGCAGCCGATCCACATCCAGAGGGGCAATCTCAGACGGCTCCTTTTCGCCAAACTCTGGCTTGATGTACAGGGTAAACCGGCTTTCATCGGTCTTGATTCCCTTGATTGTTCGGTTCTGCTTGTAACTTTCCCACAGGCGCGAGATAGTCCACCGGTTCTCCTTGGCGAGCTTTGCTGCCTTCTCCTCTTCCCTTCGTTCGCGGGGACTTTTGATTTTGCCTGCCCTACGTAACGCAAGATAGTTGTTAGCTTTTATGGCAGTAGTACCCTCATGCTGCCGGCCGACTTTCTCCTCCACGAGTTTTCCGTTAACCCGGGCATAGATGTAGAAGACTTTATCCTTTTCGCCCTTGCGTACCCTACTATCAACCTCATAGTATATCACTCCAGGGTAGGTCGTTGTGTGCCTTACTTTTTTGTTTTTACTTTTCTTTTTCTGATCGTCCATGGCCTCATCCTTGTCTGAATTTACCCTACGCTATACCCTACGGACAGGGGCTATATATAGGTATTTTACGGTAAGACCGAGGAAAAGTAAAGAGGCTTATCTTTTTGATTTTATATGATATAGTAGGAATTAGTAAAAATCGGTAAGATTATCAATCCGGGCTCATAACCCGAAGGTCGGAGGTTCAAATCCTCCCCCCGCTACCACAGAATACTCAAGGGGTTAAGCGAGGCGCATCGCTTAACCCCTTTTTTATTTCGTTTTTATTCTCCAGACATTTCGAAATCGGTTTCCTGCCGCCTACCAGGCAATGCGAAGAAACGCCGAACGTACTGGTTCCAACCGACAACCAAAGCTGAAAGCCTGCTCTGAGAGCACTTCTCAAGTAAAGCCTGTTTCGATCCAGGCAAATATGGTATAATCAGTTTATGAAAAAAACCTCGCTTCTTGCCACCAACAGCTATCTCAAGGATCCCCGTGACCGCGACCGCCTGCTGCGCAGAACAGTGATCAGCTCAAGCGCCGTCGAAGGTGCCCAAAAGGCGGCAGCAAAGGCCCTGGACGTATCTCGGAAACACTCATTTGCTACCCCTGCCGCACAGTCCGTCGCAAAATCGATCTGAATACCTGTTCCATCGGCGCATAACCCTACAACGCAAATTAGTA
>NPIE01003316.1_pt1 | contig 10450 bp, 11 predicted proteins | sample 8637661 | NCBI WGS metagenome assembly NPIE01 (sample SAMN07420842, study PRJNA396082) | bioreactor metagenome | isolation source: sample BA12 brine-fed electro-methanogenic bioreactor BA | place: Japan: Kochi | collected 2016-12-09 | reverse complement strand
AATTTTTCTTTGTCTTGAGTAAGTATAATAAGGCTCCATTTCCGCATCCGATATCTATCACATTGCTCCCATCTTCAACCCGCTTATAAGCTTCTAATAACTGGGGCGATCCCAAGTTTAATCTTTTCTGAATTTCGTCTACGTTAAATAGCTCTGGGAAGTCATTTTCCCTGTGCCATTCATTATAGTGTTCTGACATGCTCTCATCCGTCATATTTATCTGCAGCTCCATTTACCTTTTTAAAACTTCCTCATATACGCCCAGCATTTTTTTTGCGACCTCGTCCCACGAATGCTTTTCCGCAGTCCGCCTCCCATTTCTGCCCATCTGCATCATCATCCTCGGACTACCCAATAATAAGCTTATTTTATCAGCAATCTCAGAAGAATCCGTAGGATCCTCCAGTAAAATCCCGTCGTGTCCATCCGTGATTAATTCAGACGCACCTGCCAGTTTAGATGTTATTACCGGCAGACCCGCACTCATGGCTTCTAGAATTACAAATCCGAAGGGCTCGTATAGTGTAGGGAAGACGAAAACGTCTGATGCTGCGTAATACTCTTCTATATTCCTGGACAAACCTGTGAAAATTATCCTGTTGTCAACGTTCAATTTGCTGGCCATATTTCTGAAATAATTTGGGCCATCTTTTCCCACAACTAAGAGCTTAACGTTCTCTTTCAGACTGGGCAGAGACGATATTATATATTGTAGGCCTTTTCTGCCGAATTCGTGCCCTGCAAACATCAAAACCGAATCGCTTTCATTTATACAAAGTAGTTCTCTTGATTTCTCCCTCATTTTGGGATCCATTTTAAACATATCTAAATTTATTCCATTATAAATGGTTAATACCTTCTCTTCTGAAACATTATAGTTGCTTAGTATTTCATTTCTAACCCGATTTGAGTTTGCAACAATCTTTTTGCACCCCCTCTCTAAAACATGCTTTTCTATGGGCAATACAACGTGATCTAGAGGGTTTATGGAAAAAGGCCTCCCTTTACCTCTGTTGTACTGCTTAACCCATTCTTTATGACAACTTGGCGTCCTTAAAACGTCACATTCGGGAGATTCGGCTCCTTGGGAGTAAATTATGTCAATATCATATTTTGATTTAATTTTTCTCGAATATTTCCTATTATAATAAGCATTTGATCCAATTTTGAGCCAAAAGGGTCTCCTTATTATAGGCTTTTTATGGATGAATAACTCTGGAATTTCATAATCATAGTCGGTTACTAGCAGATGTACTTCGTGATTTTCGACGAATCTTTCGGCCAATTCTACGGCATATCTTGAAATTCCACCGTATTTATTAAAGGATCCTGCAATTATTAGTATTTTCATTTTTATCAGCTCCGCTTCATGGCGAAATATTCTGGCTTAAAAAAGCCAACAAAAAAGTAGTAGGATGACTTGATGTCACCATTCCGCAAATAACCCATAATATGTCTTAGAGAGAAAGCGCAAAAGGTTATGGAATTAATTTTTCCAGTTCTGAAATATCTAAGAAGTGCCTGAGAGTGCCACATGATCTTTTCGCCTCCTCTATCATATGCTGCGATGTGATAATGAGCACCAGGGTCGACTGGAACTACAAGCCATTTGTATCCTCGTTTTATGACATGCTGCGATAAAAACCAGTCTTCAAATGCCTGACAATCTCTTATATCAGCATCTAACACAAGTTCCCTCCTAATAAGTGTTTCTCCCGTAAACGCCCGATCGAACTTTGGGCTGAATATATTTGGACACAGACAATATGGCTGATCGCGCGGCTTACACATATCCCTCACCTGAATTGCCCCTGCAAACAGGTCGTTGCAGTATTCAACCACACCGTTCCATTTTTCGTCGATGATCATATCGCTATCGACAAAGCCGATCCATTCGGTCTCCGCATTCTCGGCACCTATTGCCCTACAATTCCCCTAAGGGGGGCATCAGTTTGGATGATTTTGCACCCGTGCGCTTTTGCTATCTTCACAGTTTCATCAGATGAATACTTATCTATGATGATTATATTGCCAGGATTTCCATAGTTTTGGATCGCTCTAAGACATTCATCAAGTGTATTCCCTGAGTTGTAAGTAGGAACTACGTAATCAATTATCATTTAATTCCTCGCTAATGACCTTTTCATAGACTTTTATCGTGTCCTCAACCATTTAATCGACGCTAAACATTTCCACGGATTTTTTCCTAGCATTATCTCTAAGCGTTCTTGCTAGATCCTCATCATCTAAAATCTCGGAAATTGTATCGTTCCATTTTTTAAAATTCTCTAGCACCTATTATCAGTTATTCTAACGCGTTTTGCCATTTTTCTCACTCAATGGTCCTATCTTTAATGACTCTTGCAGGAATGCCAACGACAACTGAGCATTTTGGAACGTTCCTAGTTACTATAGCACCAGCACCGATTATCGAGCATTTCCCTACTCTGATATCCGGCAGAATAACAGCATTTGTTCCAATGTGAACGTTATTCTCTATAATAATACGTCCCCCTATATGAGGATTCTTCCAAATCTCGTAATATGGTTTGTAATAATTTGTTGATGATATCATTTTAACGCCGGGGGAAATAAGAACATGATCTCCAATTTCAATACCATTTCCACATAAAAATGTACAAAATGGATTGACTTCACATTCACGTCCGATTTTTAGATATCCTTTTTGGTTTTGCATGGTAATATAAACAAATGGTCCCATCCATGTATCCTCTCCAACTGATAGATTGGTAGGATTATCTATCCACGTTGGATTGTAAATCTTCCAACCTTTAATCTTCAGACCTTCTACCCTCTGGAAAAACTCCATTAATTTGGATAAAATAAAATTTATAATCATTCTCCGATCAGCCTCTCATACTCACTTATTGCCATTTTTGCTATTCGACACCAATCGTATTTTTTAATAATTTTTTTAGATGCGTTACCCATGGTCACAATCAGATTTTTATCATATATCCTTAAAACTGCACTTGCTATCGCTTCTGGATCTGCTGGTGGAACTAAGAAGCCATTTTCTCCGTCTTTAACTGCTTGTGGGACTTCGGATACGTTACTTGCAACTATTGGTTTTCCTGTTGCCATTGCCTCTAAAATAACCAGTGGCAGACCCTCATATAAAGTTGGAGTCACAGAAATATCTGCTAACGTATAAAGCTGAAACATTTTCTTAGAGGAAATATCCTTAAAATGAATCACATCTTCCCCTAAATTCAAAGATTTAATTTGATTATTTATTTTCGTTTCTTCTGACCCTTTCCCGACAAGGATCAATTTTACGTCGATAACTTCATTTAATAGTTTTAGCGCGTTTATCAGATTGGGCACACCTTTATTTGGTTCTAACCGATTCACATTAATTAAAACCAAGTCTGCATCTTGGATATTCAAATCTTCTTTTGTTATCTCGACATTTTCTGTATATTTATTTACTTCTTTTAAAGAAACACCATCAGGTAAATAAAATATACGTTTTTTTTGAACTTTGAATAAATCAATAATTTCCTGAGTCTGTAGTTCTCCTTCCGAGGCTATGGAGTCAGCATGTCGCACGCAAGATACTTTTGGACTTCTTATAAAATAATCCAAGTAAAATCTCCTAATTACATTCTCTTTACTTATATGCTCGAATTCTTCACTACCGAATGGCTGAACGATTACAGGATTTCTGTCCATAGACTTCAAATAATGGTACGCCGTTATTCCATAAGAATGGAAAATATCAAAATCAGTATTACTAAGGTATTTCGCACAATTTTTAACAAATCGCTGATAATTTATTGGATTAGTATATTTATTATTCATAACAAAAGGCAAAAATGTGTATTTTAATTTCCCCATGTAGTCTACATTTTTGTTGCTTGGTGTGGTGGTGATCAGCTCAACATCTAGCCCATTTTCCGCCAGATATTTGCCCAGATAATAAGCGTACATCTCCATACCACCATATCCATGAAACGGGAAGATAGAACGTGATGCGAAAACAACCTTCATGTTTAGTCCCCTTTATATTATATATTTCACAATTTCTTTAATTGTTTCGGGCGTTAATTCTACGCTACTGGGCAGATTGATACCTTTCCTTGATAAATCCTCCGCTATCGGCATTTTTATATCATATTTATAAATTGGCAACACATGCATTGGGTAAAAGAACGGCCTGGTAAAAATCTCACAATCACCCAATTTTTTAATTAACCCATCTCTACTCATGCCAAACCCCTCTTTAATTAAAATACAGTACATCCAATAAACACACTTTGCCCAAGGCATTCCCGGATGTAACTTAATCAATTCCCTATCTTCCAAATCTTTTAATTCTTCCGAATACCATTTTGCAACTTGTCTTTTTTTCTCGATGAATTTGTCTAATTTGTTTAATTGGGCTACGCCTATTGCAGCTTGTATATTTGTCATCCTGTAATTAAATCCAACAATATCATGCCAATATCTCCTATCTACAGTCATTCCATGATCTCTTAAAGTTCTCATTTTTTCTGCCAAGTCTTCGTTAGAGGTTAAACACATACCGCCTTCACCCGTTGTTATCATCTTATTCCCATAAAAGCTAAAGCAACTCAAATCACCAAAATTACCCACTTTTTTTCCTTTATATTCAGCACCGTGCGCCTCAGCAGCATCTTCTATCAGATACAAGTTGTGATCTTCAGCAATATCTTTTATTCGATCCATATCACAAGGATGCCCATATAGATGAACTGGTATTATCGCTTTAGTATTTTTGCTAATTTTCTCTTCAATCTTATCTGGGTCGATACACCAGTATTCTGGGTGAGAATCAATGAAAATGGGCTTCGCATTGCAATAAGTTACTGCATTGGCAGTAGCAACAAAAGTCAATGCTGGAACTAAAACTTCATCACCTCGTTTGATCCCTAAAGCAGTTAAAGCTAAGTGCAGTGCAGTTGTACCATTCGAAGTTGTAACACCACATTTGGGTCCGCAATAATTCGCGAATTCTTTCTCAAATAGCTCTATAAACCTACCCTTTGAAGATATCCAACCGCTTTTCACAGCTTCAATTACATTTTCGAGCTCCTCTTTACCTAAAGATGGCTCTGAGACCGGAATCATATCTTTAAGCCCCGTGTTATTATCTTAGCATCGCTTGTATAATTGGGTGCATCCCACGGAAACCTCTCTCCCTTTAACCACCGGTTCCATCTGTCCAAATCATCATTAACCATTAATATTATAAGCTCATCACTCTTCACTTTTGGCACCCATCCCAGTCTTTTTTTTGCCTTGGAATAATCTCCTTGTAAGAAATTAACATCTAATGGCCTGAAAAATCTGCTATCCACTTTAACGTGTTCTTGCCAATTCAACCCGACAACATCGAACGCTTTTTCGACAAAATCTCTCACAGATCTCGATTCGTTTGTTGCAATTACATAATCGTCTGGTTCTTTTTGCTGAAGCATTAACCACATAGATTCCACATAATCGGGTGCGTAGCCCCAGTCTCTTTTCGCCTCTAAATTTCCAAGTCTTAATTCAGTCTCCAAACCGAGAGCTATCTTGGCAACCGCATTGGAAATCTTCCTCGTTATAAATTCCAGCCCCCTTAAAGGACTTTCGTGGTTAAACAGAATACCATTGCAAGCAAAGATGTCGTACCCTTCTCTATAAATCCTTGTTGTCCAGTATCCGTACAACTTCGCTGCAGCATAGGGACTTGCTGGTTTGAAGGGATTATCTTCATTTACTGCTTTATTGCTACTGTTTCCATACAGCTCACTTGTGGACGCCTGATAAAATTTTATCTCATTATCTATTTGTCTGATAGCTTCTAAAATTCTCGTTACTCCTAAACCAGTCATCTCACCAGTTCCAATTGGTTGCTCAAAAGACGCGCCTACAAAACTTTGCGCAGCTAAGTGATATACTTCATCTGGTTCGGAAATTTTAACTGCCTCTAACATCGATCCGGCGTCTACTAAATCTGCCGGAATTAAATTCAATTTATCGAAGATATTTAAATATTGTAGTCTCCAAAAGTTGGGTGTCGAAGTTCTTCTGTATGTGCCAAAAACTTCGTATCCTTTATCCAACAAGAATTTTGCTAAATATGCCCCGTCTTGACCGGTTATGCCAGTGATTAATGCGTTCTTTGACATCGTTAGAACCTCTCACAACAATAATATTATAACTCTGATTTCGTTTTTATATCCAATATAAAAACCACATGGTAAAGATTTTCAGAAATTAAATAACAACGATTTATTACAAATAGCTTTGACATCGATGATAAAATCAACTTGAGCGGATAACCTTCTTTTCCGACCTCCCAGTGATGCTCCCCATCGAATTCGTGTACTTTATGATACGGTAATTTTAACAAAAATATCCTCTCATTAAATAATGGAATTTTGACACCCAATCTAAATTTGATTCCAAAATGCGGCAAAGATATTATCACATACTTTTTGGCCACTTTTTGCATTTCTGTTAAAGCCGCTTCGAAGTGCTTGAAAGGTATGTGTTCTAACACTTCCGCACATAATATTGTGTCAAAAGAATTCTCTTCAAGGTACTTGCTAAGCTCTGTTACGCTGCAAACATAATCTGGTTCTAAATAGGGATCTATATCTACAGTCTTAACTTCAATACCCTGATCTTTTAAGTAATTGCTGACCGTCTTATTTCCAACACCGATCTCCAAGACGTTTTTGGGTTCTGTTTTTAAAACTTCATTTATTTGATACCAGTAGCTGATAAACCGCTCCTTCGTATCATAGCCCTTAAAGTAATGCTCTCTTGGAACTTGAGGTTCAAAAGTCATTTTATCTTCCATTACCGCACCTTTCTTATATCACAAATCTTCATAAACTTTGTCCGTCATTCTCGCTATACTTCCCCAATCATATCCATTGAAATCTTCTTTTATGGATCTTCCAAATTCCTTTTCAACCACTCGCGCCAGCTCCTCCACCGAGATTTCCTCGAGCTGCACCGACCGAACGCCATCGAACCATTCCGCAAACTCCCCGAGGCCCCCCTCGGCATTCACCACGACCGGAGCCCCCGCAGCCAGAGCCTCCAGAACCGTCATCCCGAAGGCCTCGACGCTGGAGAGGTTTATAAATACATCGCAGGTCTTCATCCACTTGTACTTATCCTCCTCAGGAACAAAGTCGAGGAGCTTCACCCTATCGCTCAAATTCAATCTTTCTATCAGGCCCTTAAGATCTTCTAGATATGCTCCGGTCCCTCCTATGTAGAACTGGAACTCCTCGGGGAGGCACTTCATCGCCTCGACGGCGCGATCGACGTTCTTGTACCTGTCCAGCCTTCCGATGTAGAGGATCAGCTTCCCATCGTGCTCGAAGGGCTCAGCTCTTCTGATCTCCTCCAAATTTATGCCGTTAGGTATGACCTCGATCTTATCCTCAAACCCGAAGTCCTTTATAACAAGCTCCCGTTCGTAGTTGGAGACGCAGATTATCCTATCGGCCCTTTCGAAGATCTTCGACCCGATCCTCTTGTAGGGCCTGTTGAGGATGTCCCGAAAAGGAGTGCTTCCGACTCCGTGGTAGTGAGGAGTGAAGACAAACTTTTCGTCTTTGCTGGCAAGGGCAGCGAATAAGGCAGGAAAGGCGTGATAGTTGTGGGCATGGATCACGTCGAAACTGGATTTTTTTATGTATGAGTATATCTGGGGGGCGACGAAGTAGGCGTCGCCCGGCGAGATCGATCGCAAGCGCGTCACCTTGACGCCGTCGATCTCCTCGGTTCGAGGGCCACCAGATAGATCTGCAGAGATCACCTCGACGTCGTGCCTCTCGGCGAGCCTCTCGCTTATCTCCTGGACGTGCCTCTCCACCCCGCCGACGTTGGGATAGTATCGGTGACAAATTTGGGCGATCTTCATCTTCAGCCCCTTATGTTCGCGTCCGGCTCCCAGTAGACCGTCGCTTTATTTGAGATCAATCGATACATACCTTTTAAAAGGAACTGCTCTGTCTCCAGCACCGTTCCACCTCTGACTTTTAATGCGACGAGCAGCAGGAGGAGAGGAGATAATATTATAGGAAGTATTATCATAACAAAAAAATTAAACGGATATACGATCATACCGTACTTTCCGTACTTTGGATTGAGAAATAGAATTTTATTCCTCCATAAAAGTCTAACCAAACCGGAGGCCCTTCGTATTTTCTGTTCTTCTCTTCCTTCTTCTGAAGTCTTTTCATAAAATAGTATATCAGGATTTAAAATACATCTATAACCCTGTTTTCTTATCTTTATGGATATCTCACTATCATCTGCAAGTGAATCCTCATCTATCGGCCTGAATAATTCTCTTCTGAAGGCTGTAAAAGGACCATGTGCGATCAACGTGCTATCTATCTTTGATTCCCATTCTTGAATTCTCGTATTTATATCCCTATATTTTTTCTCTAGACCGCATCCAAGTGAAAATGGCCTTCCTGTAACACAACCGATCTTTTTATCGCTGAAGGAGTTTAATGCATATATCAACGCGTTTTCATCGAGCAATACATCGGCATCCGTCCTCACAATAATGTCACCGGATGCTAAAGAAAAACCGACGTTATCGGCATAAGATACCCCTTTTCTCTCGTCTTCGTGGTGTATGATTAGTTTGACATCTCTCCTTTGGCTAAAATATTCTTTGACCAATTTAACGGTTCTGTCGCTCGAGCAATCTGAGATCACTATTTCCATATCTTCTTTTGGATAATACAGGCCAAGTGTATTTTCCAGCTTCTTGATTATGGTATTCTCCTCGTTGTACGTCGGAATGACGATAGAAACCTTCAATTCTTCAAACCTCCGCCGCCGGATCGATCACTCAAATACAGAACGCTTCGCCTCATCTGGAATTCTCATTATTTATATACCACTTGTTTGCCAGCATCAGATCTGCTGGGGTTCCCACGTCGATGTGTATCCCGTCTATCTTCTTGTAAAGAACCCGTCTCCCCTGATCTATCGCCACCTTGACCGAATCCGTAAGCTGGTACTCTCCCTTGTACCCAGGCCTAGTCTCTATGATGGCATCAAAGATGAACTTCTCGAAGACGTAAGCTCCTATCGCGCCGAGGGTGCTGGGCGCCACTTCAACTGAGGGCTTTTCGATTATGTCTTTTATCCGGTTTCCCTCTGGCATAATTATGCCGTGACGGGTGACATCCTCCACTTCAGCGACACCGATGGTGGCGTCGGCCCGCTCGCTTAAGTGATAGGTTATCAGCTCCCTCAAGAACTCCTTCGGACGGAAGAAGTTATCCCCCAGGACGACGACGAAGCTTCCATCGATGGCATGCTCTCCAGAGAGGACGGCATCCGCAAGCCCCTTCCGCTCGTCCTGGACTACGTAGGTGAGGTTTACGCCGAACCTTCGGCCGGAGCCGAGGTAGTCGGAGAGTCCGTGCTTGTGAGGACTGACGACTATCACTATATCCGTGATATCCGCCAGCCTCATAGCTTCAACTACGTGCTCGATCACCGCCTTGTCCCCCACCGGAAGTAGTTCCTTAGGGATTGCATTGGTGAAGGGGCCGAGCCTTGTGCCGCCGCCAGCCGCAGGTATCAGTCCTTGCATATCAGTGCTCCATCTCGAATGTAGTTTCCGATCGGAATCCAAATTACCAGCATATCCCCTCTGCATCCTTGCACGACAGAACTCGTCTGCCTTCCAAAATCACCCTCGACTTCATCAGATCGAACTCCTCATCAAGGCTGCTGAACTCGGGCCATTCTGTCATTATAAGACAGGCATCAGCGTCCTTCAGAGCTTCAGCCGCGCCTCTGCAGTATTTGACGTCAGGAACGTCAGGAACCACCTTTCGCATGTTGGGAATTGCCAGGGGATCGTAGGCCCTGATCTGGGCACCCCTCTTTTTCAGCTCCAGGATCAACTCAATCGCCCTCGAATCGCGGACATCGTCCGTATCATTCTTGAAAGCCAACCCCAATACGGCGATCTCTCTTCCTCCGAGGTCTCCGATCTTATTCTCGAGAAGCTTCACCAATCTGTGCGGCTGACGTTCGTTGATCTCGATCACGGATTTCAAGAGAATAGGATCTTCTCCCAGCGACTCTGCCAGGCGTATCAGAGCTGAGACGTCCTTTGGCAGACAACTCCCCCCAAAGCCCGCCCCTGCATTGAGAAAATGGGGGGATATCCGGTGATCGAGGCCGACGCCGCGCATCACCTCGTAGACGTCTATTCCGAGATCTTTACATATGTTCCCTATCTCGTTGGAGAAGGAGATCTTCGTGGCTAGCATCGCGTTGGACGCGTATTTTATCATCTCTGCAGCTTTGATCCCCACCCTGTGAACGGGCGAATCGATCCCGGAATACGCCGATTCTACGAGATCTCCAGCCCCGTCCTTCGAGCTTCCGATCACTATCCTGTCAGGATGCATAAAATCGT
>NPIE01004494.1_pt1 | contig 10454 bp, 3 predicted proteins | sample 8637661 | NCBI WGS metagenome assembly NPIE01 (sample SAMN07420842, study PRJNA396082) | bioreactor metagenome | isolation source: sample BA12 brine-fed electro-methanogenic bioreactor BA | place: Japan: Kochi | collected 2016-12-09 | reverse complement strand
CAAATAACCCAGTCTCCGAATGACTCCCCGTTCTTAAGTATGCTTATTACGGCACTGGAGAGGTTGTCGAACCAGATGACTTTTGGTACCCTGTCCATATACTCGAAAACAACTTTCAGACCTGTAAGAAGTGATTCGGTGTTTGTACTCTTAAAAAGCTGAACATATGAGGAATTACTGAATGGGAAAGACAGATTGAATGTGTAGAACTTCTTCTCTTTGCCTTTTTCAATGACCAGTACTTCTCCGAAATCTGCCTGGGCTTCTCCTCCGGGATGTTTGAGTGGAAGGTATCCTATTTGACCGTAAAGCTCCCTCTTCTTCTGAGAAACGTATCTTCTCACGGTCCTTTCCTTTACCTGAAGCTTGTCAGGATATTCTTCCAAGAGTCTTTGGTATATTCTTACTGCTGTGTGTCTTTGCTTTCTGGGATGCTTCATGTCTTGGATCAGAATCTCATCTATGATCTCTTTAACTGATTCTATCTTCGAAGGTTTATTCCTCGTCTGTCTTTCATTCCAGTCTTGCTTTTCAACATACTTCTTCACAGTTCTAAAGTCAAAACCAGTTTCCTTTGAGATTGAATTCAGGGATTTGTTCTTTACTTCGTATAGATATTTGATATGATGTGCTTGAGTCATTGTTAGCATCCACTCCTTATCTCCCCTCTATTTGTTTAACCACAACTAAAGGGTATTCTTTCCCCGGATCACTGGCAATGACTCTTATGTATTTTTATCTGTCCGTTCTATGTATTTCTATTCTGCCAGAAACATACGGATCGAGAAGCTGTACGTCTATCCCTTTGCTCCTAAGAAATCCGTACAAGTTGCTGTGATACGAACCCGTAGCTTCCATTCCGATAATTCACAACTTTGATGCAATGAAGACAAATGGCATCTGAAAACACTGAAAAGAGGATAGTTGCCATGAAAAGACTTCCGTTTATCTCTTAGACATCCGCCTGTAGCGGTTAATTATTTTACTGTAAGTAATGAAGCTTAATCAAAGAATTGGCTTTAGGAATTCAATGACTCTACTTCTGTCCAAATAGCTATGAAACAACTGATTCGAATAGTCTCTTAAACAACCATAACAGCTGGCTCTACCGTTGTCTTCTTCTCCGCATTTGCAGTTCTCAACTATTCTAAGTGTCTCCTTAAGGACTTCCATCAGCTTGTTTTCGCTAATTATTCTGTTGACGTGTCCTGCTCCTCCAGGAACATCATCAAAAATTACCAAAGCTGGCGAAGAATTAGATTTGTACCTTAATACGCCGTTTATGTCATTCCTGGCAATTTCAAGAGAGCTGCTAATGCCTTCAATAATCCCAAAAAGAAGAGAATACAAAAGAGAGGTGTCGCGTATTATTCCAGAATTCGGAAATGTGATCTCAAGAATATCAGTCGGGAACTCATATCCTAAAGATAGTCTTTCTTCAAAGCTGCCTCCGCAGGACTTTCCGAAAGGATCCTTATGAGTTATTTGTGGACTACTTGAACCAACAAGAGCAAATCCACAGTTGCGACAGATAGAAAAGCCATTCCAGCCGGCACTGTTAATCACTGCTAAACGTCCCTCAAAAGATCTTAGGGTAAGAGTCACGTTCTTTAGTCTTTCCGTCTGTTCTTGTTTGTTAACGTTGTTGTGGTTCTGATTTCTTGAAGAGAAGAAGTACCTGGTGGAAAAGGTCTTAGATGGTTTTCTTGGGGTGGCCTTTCTTGGAGAGTCTGCAATCATGCCGAACTCTGGAGTAACGTAGGTGCCAGTCTTTGAGAATCTATTACCACAGATTGGACATAGTTTTGGAAGCTCTTCCTCAGAACGCTCTTTCAAGCAACTGGAGAAAAAACCGCAGTCTCTGCAAACTACATAACTATACTGTGGAAATTCTTTACCCGGGATTTTCTTTACATATCTACTAGTCCAGAGATAACCATCAGCTATTACCTGACTGCCTGGAGCATATTCAGAAAGAGCGATTTTCATGTCTCTGGAAAGATCAATAGTTCTCCCTTGCAGATGGTGGTATGTCTGTAATTCAATTACATCAACGGGGAATCCATACTTTGGAATGACATTATTCTGAGACAGATATCCAATTACCTGTCTTTCTTTGAGTGTTCTAATTGTCTTGTTAAGTCTTTCCGCTTGCCAAAAAACTCTATTTTCACTAGCATTTTTTATGGTATCTTCTAGAGCATGGATGTCTCCTATCAGCTTTTCTGTAGCCAACGACAGGATACCATTTTCATCTCCGAGTAGGTCTTCTACCCAACTCCAGTTTTGCACTCCAAGGACTTCTTGCAAGTCTTTGGGAACGATCTTTATCAATGCTTCTTGAACTACCTTTGGTTCTCCTTCAAGATACTCTCTTAAAGCTTCTTTTCCCGGTTTGTTGTTGAAGAAGAATTCTTCACATGAACCAAAATACTCTGGTCTTTCTTTCCAAAATTCGGCTATTGCTACTGAATACATATGTCTTCTGATTATCTTCAGATTTTTTATCTCAAACCTGGGCGGCTTGATTATTCCTGCTACCATGCGTATTGGATCTCTGTAATAAAACAAATCGTGTGGTCTGCGCCTTGCATAAGTAAGAGAAAAAGCCGTTGAGTCACTCCTTCGCCCTGCTCTACCGGCTCTCTGTATATAATTCGAAGGTGTTGGTGGAATATTTCTCATAAATATCGTTTCTAGCTGACCTACATCAATGCCCAACTCGAAAGTAGTAGAACAGCTTAGAACGTTTATCTCGCCCTTATAGAACTTCTCCTGCTTTTCTGCAGCGCTTTGGGAAGTTAATTGGGCAGTGTGCTCAGAGACTTTCATTGCAAGTTGCTCCAAATTTGTGTAGAGTCGCCGGTAGTGGTTTTCCGCAAGATCAATATCGGGTACTATCTTCGTGAGTTTCCCTTTGCATTTGTAGTGAGGGCACAGATTCAATACTGATGAAGTTGTAAGCCGTCCACATTTATCACATCTATACCAATTGCTTGATTCAGTACCCAAACCAGGAACTAATTTCCAGAACTGATATCTGGCTCTGAATACTATCCCTGAGGTAGGTTCACTGCTTCCTACGAATAATTCTTCCCACGGAGAAGGCCCTTCTCTGAAAACCTGTTTCTTCCACATCATTTCTAGGAATTCGTTTGCTTGTTGCTCAGCATTTTCTACTTTTAGCATCGAGAACAACCTAGTAATATAGTCTAATCTTCTGTTGGATAAGTATTCTTTCGAAGGCAGCCAACTTCTAACATATGGTCCTTTCCCCTTCAATTTGAAGGAATACTCGTGATTTCTAGGTTCAAAGAAATCTTCAGCTGGGCTTATCCCTTCTGGATAGACCACCGCTTCATAAATACGAAAGGAATCTAGAAGAATTCTATACACATCTGCAATTTCAGTTTGAGAAAGTCCAATTCCGTTAAGTCTTTTTGGAACTCTCCAGTCTTCTGGCAAGGTGAAGGTGTATCCCAATATTCCCAAATCATGTAGGCTATTTCTTCCACCAAGTCCAAGGAACTCGAAGAAGACCCAACGCCAACACTCGTTCCTGATCTCTTCTTTGCTTTCTCCTTGATGGAAGAGTTTTATCTCTTGCACGTACTTGGCTAAATGTCTAGCGAGGTCAGATAATGTCCATTCATTTTCAATTATTGTGTGTCCATTTGTCTTCAGGACTTCAGAGATAATTCGTTTTCTAAGGATTTGCGAATAAGAGTCATCTAAATACGTCGAGAAAAAAGCTGCGTCTTGCCTGCTATCGGAAAACGTGAGAAGTCGTCTCGTAGTATGCATGGGTTTTTGTGTACGACCGTAACTTACAAACTCTTCACCGTCTTTTTCGATGGGTTCGCTTTTTATTTCTTGGCAGTGTCTGTATAAAGAAGTAGCTAATACACTAGTAGCAGATTCATCTCCAACAATCAAACGTCTTACCACTGAATATTTGGTGTTGGTTCTGCCACATCTTAGGCATTTGTGAACTTCACCATCAGTTGTTTTTGCCTTTCTCACTTTTATTTTGTATTGCGAACCACAATCACATTTATCTGTCAGCAAATCACTTCTCTGAATTGATCCGCATTTGACACAAAGCCTGTATTCATTGTCAGAAGACTCTTCTACTCCTTCAATTTCATCTTCATCGGAAACCAGCTCATTTTGGTCTTCAGTGATAAGCATGTAGTATTCAAGTGATGCATTGTCATCAGTTGAAGTAATTTCAGATTGAACAAGCTTGTCATCAACTGTGTGTCCAACCAGGTAGAGCTGACCACAATTCTGGCATATTGCTGCTTCAAACACTGGATACTGTTTGGAGTTGTAGCTTACGTAATTGTGCTTTTCTAGAAAAAGCCTCTTCTCTGGGTAGAATGAGATAAAAGCACCTTCTAGTGTCTTGATGAACAGATGGTATCTAGCATGAAGAAGGGAGAGATTCTCTCTTGAACGTCTTATTCTATTTGCTAGAGCAACTAATGAAACAAGCTTTTCTTCTTGACTTAGAGAATCTCCGAATACTTCTGAAGCTGCTTCGTGTATCTCTCTAGGACTTTCCTCAAGTATTCGCCGCAATCGAATGACTCTTTTGTCTCCAGCAAAAACATTAAAAAGGAGGTTTGTGTAACCAGGATTATTCATATTGGCTTCTAATAGAACAGCATCAGGAACTCCGTTGTCTTTGAGAATTTGCATTAATCGCTTAATACTCTGCTCCTCATTCTTATCGAGTTCATCAAGGAGGGCTTCGTAAACTGAATCGTCTGGAATTCCCCACCCTTCATGATTTGGTTCCAGTTTCTTTCTTGAGCCGAGAATCACGTCTTGTTGAGAAAAATCATTCTCATGCCAAGAGAAATTCTCCCCGAAGAGATCAGATGCAAATTTTGCAATATCCTTAAGAGTCTCTGTGTCTCTTTTTCCTCCAATTGTCGCGCTTGTTGCAATGCATTTGAGTGATCTTCTACTGAAGGTAGAAATTCTCGCTTTTAGCCTTCTAATAAGCATTGAGGTTTCTATTCCTTTTGCGCCAGTGTAGGTATGTGCTTCATCTAAGATGAGAAACTTCCAGTATCTTGCATAATCCCCATCGAAGAAAACATTATCGTAAGGTCTAAGAAGGAGATACTCCAGCATCGCATAGTTCGTTATCAAGATATTTGGTGGGGATTTCCTCATTACCTCCCTAGATTTAAGTTCATTTGAAAGAGAAGGGCTCTTGTGAATCTTTCTGAATTCCTCCTCAGCAAGGTCATTTTCTGACTTTGTCTCGCCCGTATATATGCCAAAGGTTATGTCACTCTGTTTTGATAAAAGTGTTCTGAGCCTCTTGATTTGGTCGTTGGCAAGCGGATTCATAGGGTAAAGAAGCAGAGCTCTTACTCCGGGGCAAAGTTTGCCAGACTCCCTCTCCCTGAAAAGAAAATCAAGAACTGGGATTAGAAAAGCTTCTGTTTTTCCACTACCTGTTCCAGTTGCTACAACAATATTCCTATCTTTTCCGACAACTTTTCTTATGCTTTTTTCCTGATGCAGATATAGATCACGATCAATATCTAACTCGTTCTTGCCAAATCTAAGGAATTCCTGTGAGAGGATTCCTTCATGCACTAGCTCCCTTATCGTCCCGCCTGTTTCAAATGGAGGTGTTGCTTCAAGAATTGGCCCTTTATAAAGCTTTTCTTTCTTGCCTAGCAAAGAGCTTAGTTGCTCTTCAAGAATCTTGTCCGAAAAGTCAAAAGTAGTCCTCAGATATCCTAAGTAGTTTTCAACGATTTCTTCAGTTGCTTTAATAGGGTCAAACATTTCCTTCATCCCCGAATATGACAGTTGCATTATCAACTAGAATATGATGGACTCTGTGCTCTTCGTCAATGTCATCCCAGAAAAGCCTTCCGCAAACTGGACAATACATTGCACCGTCACCCCCTGGTTGATCCACAAGCATAGTAATTGTCGTTTCGCTGAAATCTATACAGAAGTAGCAATTTCCAAAGTCAATCTGCTTGTTTCCGAGGTACTTAAAAACACTTGCTGAGAAAAGAACTTCGCTTTCCTGTTTTACGGGCCTATCTCTAATTGATTTAATATAGAATTGCTCATTTTCGTTGACTGAATAACTAACTTCTTCGAGTCGATAATTCCCACCAACGAAACTCTTTATCTTCAGGCCTCTAGCTTTCATAGCTTCTACCAATCTCATGTTTCCGCTCAGCTCTAGATCAAATACAAGATCGGGATCAAAGCTTTCTTTTTGATCATCAACAGAGAAGTAATCATCCTCAATGCTGAAAGCCACGAAAGATGGATAAAGATCTAATAAGCCAGAATCAATACTAAAACAAGCGGTATTCTCTTGAGCATCAAGAGATTCCTTCTTGATCAAAGTCGCCTCGTCTCTATTTCTTATCCAAAGTGAAATCGCTCGATTCTTTGGAAAACCCTTTTCGGACCATTCAATCCTTAACTTATCCTCTTTAGAGGAATTACTGATATTGTAGTTGAGGTTCTCTATTTTCCACTTGTGTCTGATCTCTAATAAAGGAAAATCTAAGTGTTCATTATTTCTTACATTTATTGTTGATAAGACAACTGTGTGGACATCTACAGAAGTATCGTTTGTTAAAGAATCGTAGAAATCGAGTAGGTCAAAATATAGTATTTGATTCCTTGTAGTAAGGGAAAATCTTTGTTCAGTTCCCTTAAGCAATATCTCTACTCGATTGTTCAGAGTTTCTGGAATCTGAACAAGGATTTTCTTTAGATTTTCATACCATACTTCTTCAATTCTGTGATGCCAGGTGTTTTCACCTTCGAATTGCCATCTTACAGCAGGAACATCAACTCGAATACTGAATTTTTCCCCATTCATCGAACACAAAGTTGCATCAAAATGTGATATTGAAGGTGGAAACTCAAGGGTTTTGGTCCCTGAAAGCGTTGAAAATGACTCTTCCTCAAAGTGAAGAAAATACCCTGATTCTATTCTGAATTCTACTGAACAATTTTGCGTCTCTTTTTTTGGAAGAAAGAAATCCTCTGAGAAGTTCGATTCAATTCTTGGGATGTACCAGAATGACTTATGCCAGATATCCCCGTGAGAATGAGTTACAGTAAGAGTTACTCTTCCGTATTCTCGAATTAGCTTTTCCAAGGATATTATTAATCTCCCGCTTTCAGCGCAGTCACTATAGACAGCTAGTGTTCGTAATTCTTCTGGGCCCAGAGTTCTCCTACAATTTTCGGTCACGGCTTCAATCGTTAGTTGTCGCAATTCTTCGGGGTTGTTTGTAAACAGCTGTATTTGTGGGGGGGTGGGCCCAAGAAATGGTCGTTCTCCATCTACTGAAATATTCTGATTCACAGAACCCATCAGCCTGGCGGGTTGAAAGTCTTCGCCCGTGATAACATTGAAAAGTTGTGACCCCCTTTTTAGCTCGATACGATAACCATTCGTGCAATGAAACTCAAATGCTTCGAGGTTATCGTAGTTACTGTAAATACGGACTACTGAATTGAAGCCTTCGTGTTCTAGTGAAGAACCGCTTGGTATTAGTAGAAGATGAGTTTCGCCTTTCACAATCTTGTCGACAAGCTGCCCTTCAGAATCTAGGATGATGTAGGGTCTTGAATCTGAAATCAGATCAGCGTGCCAACGAGTGTGGGTAACTCCATCGATAATTAAATCAATCGTGATACTAGTATTCAGTTCAGATATTTCAACCGTAGTATCAACAGTATATATTCGGCCACCTTTTCTTCGCAAATCTATGTTAGTCTCATTTTTCCAGCTATCAGATGTGATTAACAGGCTAGCGCTTCTTTGACCATTGTCAACGAAATACGATTCTGGCATTGTGACTGAGAGCATTCCTGTATCCCGGTTCCAGTTTGTCAAAGGAGTTTGAATCCAAGTTCTGTTTCTATGAGTCGAGCTCCGGTTTTCTTTTACTGTAGTCAGATAGTATCTCTTTGGGCTGATTAGTTTGCGAGATTTCGCGGGTTGTCTGACTGAATGATTATCTTGCCCTTCAAGATCCATGTTTTTCTCTTCCCACCAGAGCTTCAGAGCTTCAACAATCCTTCTTGAGAGTACTGAGGTATTAATCTTCAGATCAAAAGTTCCATTCTCGAGACCCTTCAATAACTTTAGACACTCGTACACGAAATTGTCTGCACTCTCACCCCCAAGCAAAAGGAAATATTTCGTTGACTGATTCAAGTATCTTAGGGGAGGAATACTATAACTATCGGCTTTATAGGAGCGAAGTGTGCTCTCAAGATCCTCCCTTTTCCTTCGTATAGAACTGATTTTATTTTGTAGGGATGAGTAGTTCAAAGTATTGGTCGTCATGATTGACAGGGCTGACAAAACATCATCTTTCTCAAGCCCAAGTTTGACGAACTGCTCCACTAGTTCAAATTGGTTTACAAGGATTTCCCAGCCCCTGTCAGCATTGCCCTTTCCGAACTCAGTAAGATTTTGAATCAACGCTCTTCTATGCAGCAAGATTTTTGTGTGGCTTATACCCAAAAGTTGCTGGCATTCCAGAATTCTAAGTTGGTTCTTACTGGCTCTTCCATTTGCTATAAGATCTCGCTTTCGAAGTTTATCTATCTCGCGCATAATCTCAAGAATTGCTTTCATATTGATTTCATGAGATTCTACGAGTCGCTTCATGGGATTGCTCCTCTCTTGGTTCTTTCTGAAAGGCTCCCTATGGATTTGCGTTCTTGTATTTACCAAGCATATTGTCTTTCTAATTACGTTAGGGGAACCACTGCTGCACAGCAGAAGTCTGGGATCTCTTGAGAACAAGAGAACATCGTTTTGAACTAACACACGAAAGTTAGCTAAAGCGTTGCACAACTTCTCGTTTATTGCTTCGATTTGCTTCATTAAAGTGCTCTTGTTCTCTAAAAGCTCTCCATAGTCAAGCAGCCATTTCGCAAAAGGCTCTCCCTTTCTTAAGATTTCTAGAATGTCATTCTTGTGATTACGAAGCTCTTGGGCGTACAAAAAGCTATCTTGTAAGATATCATTGTTTTCTGCGATTATAAGTAGATACTTCTCCTGTCTCTCCAGCTCGCTTAACTCTAATTCGATTTCTTCTTTCTTAGAAGTGCAGAAGTAATCACTTCTCATGTGCTTCAACAAATCATCAACAAGTGTCGGAGATTCAAGACTTCTCATGGTATGCTTATAAAGTTTCAGCAAGAAGGTCTCAAAAAAATCATCTAGGAATTCGTTCGGGACCTTGCCGTGAGCAAGAATTGGAGTAACGAACTTCCTGGTTGACTCCCTCATTTCGAATTTTTCGAAAATGAATGTATCAAGTGTTTTCAGAAACGAAGAGCCTAGTACTTTTTCCATAGTCGCAGGTAGCTCAAGTGCTTCAAGAGGTTTTTTCCAGAAGCGGTTTTCACTGTAGTTCACAATTCCGTGCCAAACCAAGTACAGTGCGAATATCAGTGGATACTTGTCGAACGAACTAATAATAGCTGTTTCGTATTTAGAATTACCGTCCACAGATGACCGCAATTCATGAAAACGAAGCTCCTCTTTCAGGAGTTGCTCAATCTCCTTGATATCTTCTTCTTCGTATTCAAGATTGCTAATTATTGAGATTGTATTGTGGTTTAGCTGGTCTCTCAATCTCTTCTCTATTTCCGAAAGATTTCTGATCATTGAAGGCCTCACTTTAGTGAGTAAATACGCGTTACTGACCAAGCACACGATTCTTGTGTATTGACTACAAAACATATATTACAAGTACTGTTACACATAGTCTACCATAGTTAACATTGAGATCAAAGAATCATCTGCCAAACACGGATTTGTTATGGGCTCTGAAATTCAAAACGGAGCTTTTCAAGCACCTGCTGGTCTCATGTGGAGCTGTACCTGTTAGCAAAGCATCCCCCAATTCGTAGAGAATACTCGAATTGACTTGACTAGAAAATCGAGTCTGGCATTTTGCAAAGAAACTGATCGGAAACCTAGAACAGAAGAGAGACATGAAGATTATCGATCGTTAGTATACTATAAAGTGTAATAAGCAGGTGATTCGTGTCTCCCCGTCAGCCTACTATAAGGTTCTTACTTCCCAGTTCCCCTGGAGGCCGAATACGTTTCTGGAAAGCTCAGATCCTGAACAAGAGCACGCCAGTGACAAAATAAGTTCGTTCTGATCAGATTCGCCTTCTTCTCGGTATCTTGATCTTCTTACAACTCACACTGGAACTTGCAACTGATTCCTTGTTCTTCCTACTCTAGCTACCCCCCGCCCCGGGTCCATAGAACACCCCTCTTTCCTTCACATCTTCCTTCGAAGAAATCGATCGATCTCTTCAGTATCGTCTTCTTGAACAATATGGAGGTAAGATGGCCGGAAGGCATCCAGCGAAGTGTCGAATCCGGTATCTTCTCCGAGAGTTCCTTTGTG
>NPIE01010212.1_pt1 | contig 10462 bp, 10 predicted proteins | sample 8637661 | NCBI WGS metagenome assembly NPIE01 (sample SAMN07420842, study PRJNA396082) | bioreactor metagenome | isolation source: sample BA12 brine-fed electro-methanogenic bioreactor BA | place: Japan: Kochi | collected 2016-12-09 | reverse complement strand
TGATTACAAGTCAGTTGCTCTACCTGGTTGAGCTATTTCGGCGTGGTGGAGATTGACGGGCTCGAACCGCCGACCCTCTGCTTGTAAGGCAGATGCTCTCCCAGCTGAGCTAAATCTCCGCAATTAATTATGCATTACAATTTTACTATTTGTGATAGTTATTGTCAAGCAAAAAATTTTGATTATTCAGTTTTTTTTCTTGATGCTCAAAAAACGAAAAAAACACATGGCATCTGTCTCATCGGCTTGGTTTGTCAATTCCTGATAAATGCAAGAATATCGTCACAATCAATAAGTCTGCACTTCCTCCAAAACTTAATTTTTTGCTTCTGCACTCTTGATCCAGTTGTAATAGCTTTTCGTAAGGTGCGTTGATGTGTTTTTGAAAGCGTAGCCTGATTAGTTGATATGACTTAAAGGAACCTGCACGCTTCAATAAAACAGTGTCATCAACTTCTGAAATCAAGTACATCAGCGTTCGCAAGTGTTTATGGTCTTTGAACTCTTTCATCAGCTCTAAAGCGTTTTGGACATGGGGCATGCCGAAGAAGGCCTCGCCTCTGGCGCCAGTCATGGCATACTCGCGATAAGCTTTGACGCCAAAACTTTGATCGGAATCTGTTTTGAAATCATCCATGATACTTTGAGTCATTGTCCTAATCAAATCAAAGATGCCTGTCAAAGAGTAATGATGGGCGTATGCATAACCCAATCCGGCAACAACCAAACCAAGATTGAAGATCAACCCTTTGTAAGCATTAATCCCGGCAGTTGCGTCAAACATCCTTTTTTCAGCTTCAAGACCGACCTGACGGATCTCCTGAAAGATTTTTGAAAGATTGTCATTGTCCCAACCAAGTTCGAACATTGTCAACAAGTATGGATGAATTGCATGGTATGCTTTTTCCATCAACGCATAATCCATATCCGGATGCGATCCGCTGGTTGATGGCGTGACAAGTCCAAACTTCGGTTCAAGTTTGAGTTCAGTAAAAACAGCGTCATGCAAATGATTGGAAACGATACTTGTGAGATATGCTTTAACCTGTTTAGACATATAATCAATCAACGCCTCGACGGTATGTCTTTTATTTCTCATACAATCAATGGCATCATGTTCGCATAATAAACAACGTCTTAGATATCCTCTTGAAACCGGTTCGCCTTTAACATAAACATCAATATCAATCATTCGACCCAGCGGATGTGTCTCTTCAAGAGATATCATCAATGATTTTAAGTGGTTTACGTCGACATTTGAGCCGATAAGATAATAAGGTCCATCAAGACTATCGTAGAAGGTAATTTCTTCAAAAAGATTAGTGTCGACGGCATTTTTGAACTCCTCGATTAAAAGGTATGCGATCGGATGGTTTTTTTGATTTCCTGGAATGTTAGATTTGACCGTAATTACGGCCTTAAATGCCTTTTTCAGAAATTCGATTTTTCTCGATCTATCTTCCCTTGCAGCTAGTATTTTTTCCTTAATATCCATCGAAAAACTCCCATTGAACACGCCACTAAAAATATCTCTTGTCCATCACAAATATGCTTGTTAGAAATGCTGATCATTCATCACTTAACCTTGCGAATGGTATCAATGTATGTTCCGTCTCTATACTCGACGAAGCCAACAATATCGTCGCTTGTCTCGATGTCTCTTGGTACGCCAGTAATCTGATGTGTCATATCTAATAATTCTTCAATTGAAAATAGTGGAAATCCGCTATTTTTAAGGCTTTTTATGATATCTACTCTTCTAGGGTTGACAGCGATTCCTCGCTCAGTAATCAGCATGTCAACATCGCTTCCTGGTGTCGTGACAGTCATGACTCGCTTCTTTATGAGGGGTATTCTAGCTTTAATTAAGGGCGAAATGATGATAGTTAGGTCAGCGCCATAGGCAATATCGGCGTGTCCTCCACTCCCTCCTATCAAGTAGCCTAATGAGTCAGTTGTAACGTTCACATTGAAGTCTAGGTCAATCTCGGTCGCCCCGAGAATGACGAATGACAGCAAATCAGAAATCGGCGTTTTTTCGAAAGGATTACCATATTCAGATGCAGACATCGCTAAATGTTGGGGGTTATGATGGTAGGACTTAACAGCATCCAAATCAAAGCATTGTACGTCATATAGCCTTTCAAAGAGCCCTTCTTCCAACATATCAACGTAACTCTTGGTAATACCACCTGAAGCGAAAGACCCCTTAATACCCTTATCAACCATGATGTCTCTGACGTACTTAACCACAGCAAGTGACGTTTTTCCAGCACCTGTTTGCATTGAAAAACCATTCTTAATCAAACCGAGGTGGTCTAAAACGTTAGCACACTCTTTGGCAATCTTTAATCCAATCGGATCTTTTGTCAACTTGGTCGTTCCAGAAACAATCCCCGTCGAGTCGCCAATAGAGTCCACGACAACCACCGCGTCGACGTACTGACCGTCTAATTGAAAATCGTCAATTTTCTCCACAATAGTATCGGTAACTAAAATAACCTTGTCCGCATACAAGAGATCACTGATGGCATAGCCAAGTGTTCCGCAAGCAGTTTTGCCTGTTGATCCGGTGCCATTACCTTCGCGATCGACCGTCGGACAAGCCAAAAACGCATAATTGATTTTTAAGTCGCCACTTTCAATCGCTCTTGCTCTGCCGCCATGAGTATTCATGATTAGCTTTCCTTTAAGGCGACCCTCACTGACAGCCTTAGCAACTGGACCATTTATATAGTTCGTGTGGATATCTCTAATTTGTCCGCTTTCGATGAGATCAAGCATGCTTGTGTAATTCGGAAATATCGAGCTTGGGGCGAAGTGCAAGTCTGTAATTTTTCGTGACTTGATAACCTCACATACCTGTTGTATAACACCGTCTCCATTACGCAAATGATGATGAAATGATAGACAACTACCCGAAGCAATCTTAAAATAATCAAAAGCTTCTTCAATGCTATTCAAAAAAACAGTTTTTGACTGTTTCTTTTTTTGTGTGATAAGTTTTCTTTCTTGCTTTTGATATGCATCGCTTGAAGTAAAGGCAGGCATATCGTCTGGAATAAAACGTTTGACTCCGTTAATCATAGAATTCCAAATTCCTTTGCATTGGCGATGATTTTTTCAGCCTTATTGATAATAGGTTTGTCAATCATTTTTCCATCTAGGCTAAAAGCGCCTTTATCTTTATTCTTTAATACTGCGTCCAACACGCTTTTCGCCCAGCGATATCTTTCTTGCTTGGCGAGAAAACTCGATTGATCATTTCTAGTTGACTAGGGTGGATGGCGGCCTTCGCTTTCATGCCAAGCTGTTTCGCTCTTTGGCAATCTTCTTCAAGCATGGCTTCATCATCGACATGTGTGTTGGGTGTATCGATTGGGATGATCTGATTCGCTGCGCAGGCGTATATAATTCTAGACCTTGCAAACTGTATTTCTATGCCTTGATTACTACGATCAATTTCCAATTCGCTGCAAAGGTCTTCAGCACCTAGGAGAATGGCATCAACTCTTGCGTGCTTTGCGATTTTATAAACTTCAATGATTGACTTGCTGGTTTCAGCCAACGCAATCAAGCGAAGTGGTTCCAAATGTAATTCCTTTTCAATGCTGAACAAGTATTCGTCGAGGCAGTTAATGGCATCATTTGTTGCCTTGGGAAGTAAGATATAGTCAATTTTTTTTGTTCTAACCAAATCGATATCTTGCTTGATAAAATCTGATCCTACCGGATTGATGCGCACGACAACCTTTGCTGGTAAAACCTTGGTTTCATCAAGGTATTGTTTGATTAACTGCCGAGCATTATCTTTTTCATTAACCGACACAGAATCTTCCAAATCAAAAATAATGGCATCAGCCTCAAAAACATCCGCGTTTTGAATCATTGACGGATTATTTCCGGGTATAAAGAGTAACGACCTAAACATCGGCTTTCATCCTTTTGACTGCGCTAATCAGTCTTGATTTGATGGTATAATCCAATGCGCCTCTGTCTTCAACATTGACAATCACATTGGTTACCTCTAGTTCTGCCAAAGTTTTTTCAATCGTTTCTTTGATCTGATCATAGAAAAATGCGCCGACGATACTGTCGATCAGTATTTTTGTTTGTTCGCTTTCTTCGACTGTAATCAGACAATCGTTTGACTCTCTGCTTCCAGCGATGCCTTTTTTCATAATTACCTCCGATTTGCGCGTGCTAAAATTCGGTTCATTTCATTTTTAACAATCATGTAACCTGCATCAACGCCCATCCCCGGTTTCGCGAGACACTGCGTTGCCATACAAGCAACTGCGATATTGGTAGACACTTCGGCTGAGATATTAGTTTCATTGCATGTGCCACCGCAATAACTGCCGATATCGGTCTTGTTGCAATAAAGAATCGCTTCGATCACATTATTGACGCCACCAAGATCTGGTGTCTTGATTTGCAACATATGACCGGCTTTTTCGTTGGCAAAATCAATGATGTCTTCTAAGGTGTTACACCATTCATCTGCGACAATTTCCAATTTCGATCCCTTTTCTTCCAGTTTTTCACGAATGGTTTTGAGATAATATATTGTCTCTTCCTTGTTTCCTGCATCAACCGGTCCTTCGATTCTGATTCTTAATGGATAAGCGACTTTCTCCAGTTTCATCAAATAATTGACAATCTGTTCGATATCATTGTTGAAGGCGATACCGATAACGCCATAAACATCGATATGAAGCACTGGACTATAATCTGGATTAGGCTTGTGTTTTTGGATGCGGTTGCGAAGCCAATCAACGTATCTAACGAGTAATTCCCCTTGTTTTCCAAGTTTTGTCTCGACATTGTTGATCAACGCATGTGGCAAAACATCTGCTTCTTTTAGTATCATTTTATCAACATTGTCGTAACGGTCGTCACCGCTTTGTGTAAAGATCGGCACAGCCTCATAAACTGTTTCTTCAATCTTATATTCATCCCTAACGACTTCAGCCATTGTCTTGCCTTGGCTGACGGCTGTAGCGCTTAAGAATGCTTGTGTCAAACCATACCTGATTGCCGTGTGGAGACGCTTGCCGTCTACTTTCATTTTATCATACTTTTCAGCCAAAGTCTTGAAGGTATCCACAGATTCTCCAATCAATTTTGGTTTGATGTTTTTTTCAATGAAAGGGATATAATCATCCGCCAAGAACAACGGATCTCTGCCGCCCGTCCCAGAATATTGCACGGCGGCACAGTCACCGTAACCAATCATGCCATTCTCTAAAACCAACTGCAAAGAAATGGCTTCACCTTTTTGTCTGATTGATGTGAAGCCTTTGATGATTGGATCACCGACATAGAGAAAGCCATCATTGATGGCTCCTTTTTTAATCGCTTGTTGGTCATCGAAAAAGAATCCCGTATACGATTTTGATATAATCACATCTTTAATTTTCATGTCCCTACACCTGAGGCCTTCCTATTAATTTGCCTTTGCTGACAGAGTACACATCATCAACAGTCAACTGGAATGAAATCGGCCGTTGTTCCGAAGCTGCGCGCTCTTCAATTTTCTTCTTATGAAAAGCTTTGATATCATCTGTAAAACCGAGATTACCAAACTCCAAGATTCTAATCATGCCTTGATTGTCTCTCGCAGGTAAAATTTTCCCGGCGTTATAAATGCTGGGGGCGAAAGGAATGTCGATTAATCCTTGTTTGAATGCATTGACGATGCCGACCGCTAAATCGCCATCACCGACTTTGAGAATCACATCCATCAAGCAGCTGACTTCTTTTTTTATTTGAGCGATTTCACATTTCAGCGCTTCGCTTTCATCCATTGTCTGATCTTTGAGCATATTGACAATAAACTTTGATGCCTTAATGCCAAGTCCGTTAGCTTCTTTGGTTGGAATCCCAATGGATTCATGAGGAGATTTTGATATCAACTTGGTTGCTTTTGATAAAGCGGCAACTGTAGAACTATAAGAAATCAGAGCCATTGCTTCAGATTCATCTGCCGGAAAGCCACCCATCCATTGATGGAATACCGTAGATATCTCCATATCTTGATAACCAAAATGCTTCAAGAAGTATATCGTCTGATCATTGAGAGCGTTGATGGCCGCGACATCCTGAATCATGTTACCGCCCATGCCGTAACCAACCGTAATATTCTTAACGCCTTGTTCTGCGGCGAGTAATGCTTCAACAATCATCACCGTGTTAGAAATCGACGGCGGAACAATCGTTCCTGTCAATGGTCCAAAGGGTTCTCTATTAATCTTGATCCCTCTGTCCTCATAATACCCGACGAGACGGTCGACATATTGCCAGTTCTGGATTGTAACTTCAAGTGGAACTGATTTGGCATAAGGTATATTATAAGATATACCGCCGCCTTCATTCGATGTCCATCCGGCAGCATGTATGATTTCAGATAAAAGCCTTGCATCCGGTGTCCCATGTCTTGCTTCGATAGGAACATTGATGGCTTCCAATACTTTTTTACAACTTCTGACACCATGGTTCACTGCAGGAAAGCCATTTAACATTGCGCGGTGTTTCTGAACACTTTCCTCAAGACCTTTTTGAGCTTCAATATAACGATTCTGTCTCGTATAACTGTCAATCGTCGAAGGCACGAAATCCGCGCCACTCTTTTCAAGATACTGCAAAAGCTTGATATGTTCATCAAGATCCGGGACCCCTGCTCTAGGTTGAACTAAAGTCAATCCCTTGGCTTTGGCATCATTCAATTTGATGGCGAAATTCTTATGGGGTGGAACTGCCTTCAGATAAGCAACGGCTTTATCCAAATCCAGTTCATGATCGCTACCAGTGACCCAGCCTGAAAGCACTTCTTTCCTGATCTTGAGAAATTCCTCTTCCGGTATTTTTTTGTTTTGCAAGTTCATTTGATTCACCTATTTGTTTGATATATTTTTTCATGATTTTTAACGCAATTAACGGTTCTTTCTGAGCCAAGAGCCCCATGGCTGCCATGATATACTCTTGGTCAACAAGAAACTCTGGGTTTTCGGGTCTCAGTTCGGCCTTGTTGTGCAATATATTCGTTGTTTTCGCTAAGATCATCTCTTTGTGCTTAGCATTAATGATGACGCCACCCGTACCGATGACATATTCTATTTCCGACAAATCCTTACCCACTTGATTGAAGACTAAACCCATCGGCGTTCTCACTTCTTCGATGCGACCGCAATGCCGATGCATGGCTCGGTAGGCGCACATTTCCGCAAGAAATTGATCGATGAATTCATCATGAGGGTTTTCAGGCAAGGAATGGACGTCTTTGTAGCGCTTGTCTACTTCTGCCTTGATATCAACCTTTTTTTCCATATTGATGAACTCAATTTCTTGTTTTGTCAACGACTTGATAATGCCGGGCGCTGAATATCTCATCCCCAGATCGCCTTCAACTGTCCGTTTGGCAAAGGGTTCCTCTAAGCCATGAATGATGACATCGCTTCGCTTGCTCGCATGACAAATGGAATACATGTCGGTTGTTGCGCCACCAATATCGACGACAACAATATCACCGAGTCCCTTTTCCATTAAATAACCTTCAGAGAGTAGTTTGGCGGCCTGCAAGACAGCATTTGGCGTTGGTAAAATAACCTGATCGATTTCTGATTCAATCTTTTTGATGCCTTTGGCTTCGATAATTTTCTGCATGAAGATTTCTCTGATTTTTTGACGCGCTGACTCTATGTTCAGCACATTGATTTTTGGCATCACGTTTTCACAGATATAACCATCCATCTGATACTGATCAAAGATATCCTGAATCTCGTCCTGAACATCTTTATTTCCAGCAAAAATGACAGGAATCTTTATGCCCATCTTGCCTAGCATTTCGGCATTGAACAAAACGCACTCGCGATTGCCGCCATTGGCGCCACCCGCCAATAGGACAATATCAATATCTCTATTTGTGATTTCTCTAACTTCTGATTTGTTGATATGATGCGATAAAACCAAATCAACTCTGGCGCCAGCTCCAAGGCATACCCGCTTGGCTGCTTCCACCGTAAGCTCCTCAACTAGACCAATAGCGGCCATTTTTAGGCCGCCAGCAGCTGATGAACAAGCAATCACTTGGTCAAAATGTATTTTTTTTCCTACTTTTTGATACAGTCTATCTAAAGCTTCGTGATATCCTATGCTAATATCAGAGTCAACCGTTGTGAAATATGAAGCTGTACCTATCAGATCTTCAGCTTCTGAATCCACTGCACATAATTTTGTGAATGTTGATCCAAAGTCTATCAGCAAATAATTAGCCATATTACTCTCCTAAATCTTGTCGTAAATCAGCTAATGCGTGATCAATAGGTGTACCAGGGGGATAGACTCTGTCAAATCCCATATCTTTGAATGTCTTTTTTACTTGATTAAAGTCTTGTTTACCGACAACGATATTTCCGCCAACGTATAAGAAGATGTTTCCTATACCTGATTCAATACATTTTTCTCTCATGCCACGGCAATCGATCTCGCCATGTCCATAAAGCGAAGAGACCAATATTAAGTCTGCATTCGTCTCAATCGCAGCATTAATAAAATCCTCTTGTGAAGACAATACACCGATGTTGATCACGTGATAGCCAGCATTGTTTAACGTGTATTCGATGATTTTATTGCCTACTGCGTGTACGTCGGCGCCGATAACGCCTATTACGATTGTTTTCAATGAAATCTCCTTAGATGTGTAAGCGCTTGTATAACATAACACATTATATCATAGTGACTATAATATTTAAAGACAAAATTTAGACAAATTTATAAAGCCATATTTTGATGCATTTTGGGTGATCTAAAGGTTACATGAGAGGACAAAAAGATAATCACTTAAACGATTTACAAATTGTTGAACCATGCCAAGATCGTCTCTTTCGTGAAGTTCAATAAACTGAATGACTCGTCTTTCTGCACGTCTGCAAAGCGCTCTACAAACATCAAAATAAGCACCGGTTAATGATTTTTCACTCCCCGGAAGTGTAAAACGCGGTTCAATGGGTTTGATATCGAGTACTGTTTGCATACTTGTCTCAATCCATTGAACATCAGCCGCTTTAATCTGTGTTAATTTAGGATAGAACTCTGAGCTAGGATCTGTCGCTAAAAGCGAATTGATGTTCTGTAGATGTTTCTGAACAGTTTTAATATCCTCATAATGAGTATAATGATAATTCAAGCCTAAAAACGAGCTTAACTCATCCATCGTGCCTAGCGTTTCAAAGAGTATGTCACTTTTTTTAAACAATTGTCTGCTATAATTCGATGAAGTGCCTTGATCTCCTTTTTTTGTTGAGATCTGTTTGATCTTATCAATAGACATAGAATCCTCCTATTTGTTTCTCCTGATTAGTTCGTTGACGGCATAAGTCGCAACATCCTCGGCATAACTACCCGGACCAAACCCGGCGTCATAGCCAAGCTCCTTGGCAAGTTCATGCGTGATTCTTGCACCGCCTGCTATCAGTATAACATCTTCTCTCAATCTCTCGGCTTCCAAAAGCTCGACAAGTTCAACAAGATTCTTTAGATGCACGTCTTTTTGTGTAACGGTTTGTGAAACCAGTAATACATCGGCCTTTTTTTCTATCGCATGTTTGACAAAATCTTCGTTCAGAACCTGAGATCCAAGGTTGTAGGCTTTGATGCCTGCATAGCGTTCGAGTCCATAGTGGCCAGCGAAGCCTTTCATGTTCATAATTGCATCAATGCCAACAGTATGTGCATCTGTGCCTGTAGATGCACCCACAAAAACAAGCTCTCTCTTGAAATTCTCAGCAATCAATTTCTCAATCTCTTTTCTAGACAAAGCTTTCTGAGTGATTTCTTCAACATGAATCTGGTCATAATCGACACTGTGAATCATCGATCCATAAAGCACGTAAAAACTGAATCCGTTTTCAATGGCTTCGGCGTGAACGACCGCTGGATCTATGAGACCCATCGATTTCGCCAATGCTTTGGCGGCTGCGACGCCTTTTTGACCGACATCGACAGGCAAAGTAAAACTCAATTGAACTTTACCGTCATTTAGCGTATCGCCATAAGGCTTAATTCTCATTAAAATACGCCTCCATTCTGTCTTTGATTACATTGATGTAGCGATGATTCTTGACAAACACACCTTCGAGTCCCTTACCTCCATCGATAGGTCGTTTTGTTTCAGCGAAAACACCTTTGGCAAGACTATCAAACATACCTGTTTGATCGATGTCTCTTAAAAGACTCTCGGCTTCAAGAAGAACTTTTTGGGCTCTTTTCTGTATGAATCCATCCGGTTTAAACTGTATCTCCTCGCCAAAGTCTTTCATTGCTGTTTGAATCATTTTTGCGTTTTTAATGGCTAAAAAGCGATCGCTCATAAATGGTGTATGAATCGCTTCTGTCATCATTCCTAGCAAGTGAATCGATTGACCAGAAAGTGTCGTTGCCATATTAAACATCGCGTTTTGTT
>NPIE01001013.1_pt1 | contig 10474 bp, 7 predicted proteins | sample 8637661 | NCBI WGS metagenome assembly NPIE01 (sample SAMN07420842, study PRJNA396082) | bioreactor metagenome | isolation source: sample BA12 brine-fed electro-methanogenic bioreactor BA | place: Japan: Kochi | collected 2016-12-09 | reverse complement strand
TTTTAGGGCTGGTTGCGGTTGCAGTCATGTCCGTGATGGGTGTAGCGACCTCGCTTTCTGCCGAGGAAGTATCTCAAAGTGAAATAGAAGAAGCTCTTTCGGTGCCTGAAGAGATTGTTTTTGAGGGGCGGCTGGGTAAGGTGCCTTTTGACCATACACAGCATATCGAGTGGGTAAATAATTGCGACCTCTGTCATCATATCGGCGGCTACCAGAGTTGCGAAGACTGCCATGACGGCAGTGACTCCGCTATCCCCCGCAAAAACAACGCCCTGCACATGCAGTGCAAAGGCTGCCATAAGCAGGAAGGTCTTGATACCGGCTGCAACACCTGCCATATCAAGTAGATTGTATTTGATCTCAGAGTTAAACCCCGAACGCCCGGTCCTGCACCGGGCGTTTATGTTTTCACCTCCCGCTCCCCCTCTCCTCAGGCACACATCTTGTATTGACTTTTTCTCGTATAAAATATTTAATAACTAAAAGATGAAAAAAGATTCATTGTTGTGCGTTTCCCCTCGCTGTGTACACGTCCTCAAAGGCCTGATAGCGCATGAAGTCGCTTTTATTCATCAATCTGCTTGTGTATCTGCTTTTAGGATTTGCCTCCGGTGTTTTGGCGAGCGACGATTGCCTTTCAGCCGGCTGCCATTCCGATCCTGTCGGGGATCGGTCGGTTGTCCATCCGCCTGCCGCGGGCGGCAACTGCAGGTTCTGTCATGAGCCTTACGGTACTGGTAGTCATGGAGAACTTACCGGGGAGGAGAACAGCCTCTGCCTCCAGTGTCATCGCTCCAGGCTGCAAGGCGGGGATACGGTGCATCCTGTGATTGAGGCCGGCTGCACGTCCTGCCATGATCCCCACGCGAGCGATCATCCTGACCTGCTGCCCACCGATTCGCGCAGCCTGTGCCGTCTCTGTCATGCGGACCCCGCAGCTGCTGGTGCGGTGGTGCATCCGCCGGTGGCGTCCGGCAACTGCGGACTTTGTCATCGGTCGCACAGCGGCTACGGTGAGGCTCTGCTGATCGCGCCGGGTGGCGAGTTGTGCAATCGTTGTCATCGCGGTAAAACCGAGGGACGCGCTTTTTTGCATACGCCTGTGGCCGAAAATGACTGCACCGGCTGCCACGCGCCCCATGCAGCGCCTCAGGATAATCTCCTACCGGAAGAGGGCGCCCTGCTCTGTGATCTGTGCCATACCAGCAAGCGAGATGCCGCGCATGTTCATACGCCGGTTGCTGATGACTGCGGCGCCTGCCATGACGTGCACGGCGGCCCGGCTGAATACCAGTTGCCGGCGGCAGGCAACCAGTTGTGCTACTACTGCCACGCGGACAAAAAGTCCCTGCAAGAGATGAAATATGTTCACCCTGTCGTCACCCAGGGCTGCACCGAATGCCATGATCCGCACGGCGGGCGCAGTGTTGCTATGTTGCCCGACGAGGGAAGTGCCCTGTGCGTAGAGTGCCACACCGCTGTGGGCGCCCAGGTGACGGACCCCGCGACCACCCACGCCGCCATCACCGACGGCGGGTGCGCTGCCTGTCACAACCCTCATGGTACGGGCAACTACAAGATGCTGCATCTCTCAGAGGAGCGTTTCTGTGTCAGTTGTCATGACCAGATCGGCCGTGATGTCGCCTATGGCCATGGCCCGGTGGAAGCCGGCGAATGCTGGGTCTGTCATGACCCCCATGCCTCACCCTACCGCCCTCTGCTCAACAGCTATTATCCGGAAGAATTCTATACCGGTTTTGAACTGGGCAACTACGACCTGTGTTTTGCCTGTCACACCACCGAAGCCTTTATCTACGACCGGACCGCCGAGTTGACCGGCTTTCGCAACGGCGACGCCAACCTGCATTATCTGCATGTCAACCGTCCGGAGAAAAGCCGCGTCTGCAAAAGCTGTCACGGCGTACACGGTGCGGATCAGCCGAAGTTGATCCAGAGCCGTATCCCAGGATTCGGCGCGTGGGAGATCCCGATCCGTTTCACGCGGCACGACACAGGCGCTACCTGCGTGGTCGGCTGTCACAAGCCCAAAACCTATGACCGGCTCAAGCCGGTCCGGTATGAGTAATAGTGATGACCCTATTAGAGAAGTGTCGAATTTTTGTTTCTCCTGGTAGTCTGGCGGCCATTATTCTGACAGCCGGCTTGTTGAGCGGCTGTGCCAAACCGGTTCAGGAGACGGAGCGCTTCTTCTGGCCGCCCGGTGTGCGGCAGGCCAAGATCGAATATATTGCTTTCTATGAAAAATCCGCCGATGCCCGGCGGGGCGAAGACACCCGGGTGCGCGACGCCATCCTCGGCAAAGACAAGCCACGCCCGCTGTTCAATAAACCGATGGATGTGGCAAGTGCCGCCGACGGACGGTTTTACGTAACGGATGCCGGGCTCCCCGGTGTGCATGTGATTGATCTTGAGGCAGGCGAGACCGACCTGCTGCGCGATGAAAAAGGCAACCCCTTTGAATTCAAGATGCCGCACGGCCTGGCGGTCGACGACTGGGGGCGCGTTTATGTCGGGGATCTGGTCGAGCGACAGGTCTTCGTATTCGATGCCAATCACCAACTGATGACGGTGATTGGCGCGGGAGAATTGGAAACCCCGACCGGGATTGCCGTGACCCCTGATGGGGATCGAATCTACGTGGTGGAGACCCAGCGCCATGATATCGCGGTCTTCGACAGTCGCGGGCGGCTGATCGAGCGGCGGGGGCGACGAGGCAACGGACCGGGGCAGTTTAATTATCCGCTGGATGTGGATCTGGGGCCGGATGGCCGCCTTTATGTGGTGGATTCCCTCAACGCCCGCATTCAGGTGCTCGAGCCCGATGGCTCTTTCGTGCGTGCTTTCGGTGAGCGCGGCACCGCCCTGGGTTCGTTCCAGGTGCCCAAGGCGATAGGGGTTGATGCCTCGGGTCATGTTTACGTCACCGACGCCCGCGCGCACCGCTTCGTCATTTTCGATCTGGAAGGGCGCTACCTGCTGACCATCGGCGGCAAGCAGTCTGCGGCCGGCGGGGTCCGGCCGGGAGGATTTCTGCTGCCGGGCGGTATCGACGCCGACAGACACGACCGGATCTTCATCGTCGACGGACTTAACCGCATGGTGCATCAGTTTCAGTATTTGAACGACGCGTATTTGCAGGAAAACCCGATTGAAGAGGGGCAGGCGGTGGTGCCCGAAGAATGAGCGTCCGGTGCTTCTCGCTCCCCCCTCCCAACCTCCCCCCGCTGGGGGGAGGAGTTAACCTGAAAAACCGCAGCAGCTAGAAACTCCCTCCCCCAGCGGGGGAGGGTCGGGGTGGGGGAGCGTTTACGAACTCCTCACAAAAAACGGCACGGAATAAGCATGAAAACATTATCAAGCGCTCATATTGTCTTCACCTGGGGCATTCTGACCCTGCTGCTCGCCGCAACCCCCGCGGCAGCGCTGGAGATCGTCTACCCGGCGGACAAGACCTATGTGACGCGCTCCAACTATCTCATCATCAAGACCCGCGATCCGGAGATCACGGGCATTACCGTTTCGGTCAATAACGTGGAGAGCGATTTTATCGACATCAGCGCGGAGGTTTACCGCGAGACCTTTGATGACATCGTCATCCTGCTGCCCGAATGGGACCCGGGGCGCAACCAGGTGGTGGTGGCCGGATTCAAAGGGGAGGGCGGTTCGCGCCGCGCAGCCCGTGAAATCGCCAGCATCTACTATCTGGCGGATCTCTCCTCTTATTCGCCGCAAGGCTACGAACCCTACGTCATGCACAACGAGGAGCGCGAAGCCTTGTGCGCCCCCTGCCACGACATGAACCCCGCTGCGGTACGACTTTCCGCGGACACGCAGGAGGAAAACGCCTGTGGCACCTGTCACAAGCGCATGCTGGATAGGGAATCAGTGCATGGCCCGGCGGCGGTCTGGGCCTGCAGCACCTGTCACGACCCGGGCAGTGTGCCGAACAAGTACCGCCTCAAGGCCGAGGAGTCCGAACTGTGCAACTCCTGCCACGTGGACAAGATGGAAGATTTCAAATCGCGCTACTTTGCCCACGGGCCGGTGGGGGCGGGGCTGTGTACCGTGTGCCATGACCCCCACGCCTCCGATCATGTCAGTTTCCTGCATGGGCGTCCCAATGCGGTGTGTCTCGCCTGCCATGAAGGTCTGGACAAAGGCACCCATGTGGTGCGGGGTGTCGGCGGCAAGGCCCATCCTCTGGAAGGGCCGCGCAACCCGCTGAATGAGAGTAAGACTTTTTCCTGTGTGAGCTGTCATGACCCCCATGGGGGGGAGGCGCAGTATCTGTTTGTAAGAGGGGCTAAGAGTACTTTTTCGCTATGTCAGGAATGTCACCCGAAGTGATTTTGTGAGAGGAAGGTCCATGTTAAACCGAAGCTGTATAATCCGGACGAGTTTGTTGTGTTTATGCGCCATAGTTTTTGCGGGCTGTTCAGCCAAGAATCAAGATTTTCGCGTACTCTGGCCCCCCCCGCCACAGACGCCGAAAATGGAGTTTATCGGTGTTTATTATTCCGAAAGGGACTTGCATAAAAGCGACCGAGACAAGCTGATTGCTTCAATGGTCGGTGGCGAACAGGGGCTGGCCTTTGATTTTCCCTTTGGCATTGCCTCTGATTCCCAGGATAAGGTGTATGTTTCTGACTCTGGGAAAAAACAGATCCATGTTGTCGATTTTGGCAAGGGGCGGATTTCCAGGCTGGGAGTTTCGACGTCTGGAGCGCCGATGGGAATAACTGTTGACAGCGATGGAAATATTTATGTGGTCGTTGCTGAAACTAAGAATGTCCTTGTGTACTCAGCAGACCATAAGCCTCTTTTTAACTTTGGCAGCGATGTATTCGAAAAGCCAAGCAAGATCGCATTGGATGAAAATCGCGGGAAAATATATGTCACAGATATAAAGAAATGTACTGTCGAAGTTTTTGACCTGAAGGGACGTCATTTGAGTTCTTTCGGTTCTCCCGGCATTGGCGACGGGCAACTGTGGAAGCCGACAGGTTTAGCGGTAGATGATGGCGGGAATATCTACATTGCAGAAAATCTCAATGCGAGAATATCTGTATTTGACAGCAATGGCGAATATTTAAGATCTTTCGGGGAGCGGATGGACAATGTCGGTGGCTTCGAAATGCCGAAGGATATTGCGATAGACAGCGAAGGCCATTTGCATATTATCGATTCGCGAAAAGCCGGCATTTTGACCTATTCCACAGACGGTGTTCTTTTGCTGTATACGGGGTTTGGTAAACCAACGCCCGACGCCTTGGGGTTTGGTATGCCGACCTCTATCTTTATTGACAAGAGGGACAGAATCTTTATCGCGGATTTGTTGAACAAGAGAATTACCGTCTGGCAGTATCTTAACGAGGACTACTTAAGCAGGAACCCGATAACAGATGAAGATTTAGAGGCTTATCGCAATCCGGAGGGTTTCTGAACGGCGCCGTTCAGGTAAATCACGGAGCAGAGATCGTTTTTTAGCGGAACTTGACCGCCAATGCAGATGTTGAGTCCCAGAGAAAGGAGGCTGTTTGTTGGTGCATTTATTGCGTTCGGATTGTAACAAGATTAAGGATGGCCCATTAGGGGAGCGAGGGTGCAGGGCTCAGATAGTTTCAGAAGTGGAACGATAACATTAGAAATGGAGGCAAGGTATGAAGAAGTTAATTTTTTTGCTCGTAATTTTAGGGCTCTCGGTGAGCGGGGTCTATGCCGCTTCAATTGTTAATTCGGCCCATGATTTATCGGGGAGCAGTACTTTCGCGTCAGCAACAGGTGGGACCCAATATGGTTCCACCGACACGGATCGATTGTGTGTCTTTTGTCACACGCCTCACTATGCATTAACTACCGCACCACTTTGGAACCGAAATAGTGATGATTTAAGTGCCGCGACTAAATACACTTCCAGTACCTTTGATTTTACCCCTGATTATACATCGGGTGATGTTCCCCTGTGCATGTCTTGTCATGATGGTGACATGACCGATTCCTTGGTTAATCTGAATGCCGCGCCATCCGGCGTTTTAACCGCAGATGCTGCCAATACTAGATCATTGACTATTCCGGGAGCATCTCCTTCGCTGCTGGGTACTGATTTTACCAACGATCATCCCGTTGGTTTTACATACGACAGCACTGCGGATGCCCAGAATGGGCTTGTCGCTACAGCTGATGCAGGTGTTCAAGCGCTTTTGCGGGGCACCAATGAAGTCTGGTGCGCGTCCTGCCATAATGTGCATGATCCGGGGGATGCTGCTGCTGGTACGGCTCCTTTCCTGCGCGTTGCCAATACTAGGTCGGCCCTCTGTCTAACCTGCCATATAAAATGAATCACATCCTGCTTTGATATGTTTGCCCTGAAAAGGCGGAGAGGTGTCTCCGCCTTTTTCTATAGATGGCGTGTCGCTATCTATAGCTAGCTGAGACTGAGCGATATTTGCCATAGCAAATTAAATAAATCTGGAATGGCTATTGCAGTTATTTAGTTGATAATTTTTCATTGGCCAAATACTCGGAGTGTTGAGCTGGGATGCGTCTAAGGTGGTTTGCCATTTTAGTGACTATGGTTTGTTGCGGTCAGTTGCCAGCCGTGGCCCATTGTGCGCGTGGCACCATAGATGGTGCGTTCGAGTGGCGCTACGGCGAACATACTGTTGACGAATCCAGCGAAGAGGTCCATGACGCGAACTGGTTCACGCAGAAATATTCTCTGGTTTATCATACCGGCGGCGGGATCGTTGGTGGGCGCGTCGGGAGCTATGATTTAAGCTTGGGGTACGAATGGTTGGCTCTTGATGGCGCTATCGATGGGCAGAGTACCGATGTGAGCACCGGGAAGGTGCTCTATCAGGGCGATGTGGTCATTGCGCCAGGCGGATTGCCGTTAAACCTGCGGCTGTACTCGCGTGATCTGAATTCCTCGACTTTCTCCTCGGTGTCGGCGACAGGCCTTTTTGAGCGCCTTCCCGGGGACAGTATGCCTGCGCCGGAGACCGTGATTGGTTTACAGAATGGGCGTCAGAGTGTTTCGGGCTTTACTCTTATGGTTGGGGCGGCCAGCGGAGATTACGAGGGTGTCTACCGGGATGTCCTGGCGCATGCGCCGCGATTGCTGATAGATTACCGCCAGCATGATGTTCGGGATCTCAAGTCAACGACTCCCCAGCATTATCGCGACCGTAATCTGGCCTTTGTGTCTTTGAACAAGAAGGACAACTGGTTTCATTACCGGGTTTATGACCACAAGGACTACATCAACCCTGAAGAGGATTATGTTGAAAAGGCTTATATCCTGGGCACCATCGATCATACGCTGCAGCGGCGCTGGGTGCGGTTGACCAACTGGATTGAAGTGAGTGCGGATGCCAGTTATACCACCACGAACGAACTCTCCCGCGGTGACAATATAGAACGGCGCTATGACATCAATCTGTTTACAGTCGCACAACGACGCGGATGGCAGGCGGCAAACTTCTCCAACTATCGCCGGGAGTTTGACGGGACAAGACGGGAAAGGGCGCTGGAATTTCCGGTCTACATCAGCAAGCAGTTTGATCCTGAAACCAGCTTGCGAACGCGATTTATTGCCGAATTCGAAGATTCTCTCGTGTTTGCCGAGGACCGGAAGGCCAATCAAGAGGTTGTGTTTCTCAGTAACCGCCTTGAATTGCGCCAGCGCCAACCCTGGACATTGGCTGGCCAGTTCGATGTTGAGCATAAAAGTGGAGGTGATGGCGAAGGACTTTCTGCCCGCGCCCTGGTTGAGACTGCGACCAACCGACTTTTTCGACCCCAATATGACCTTTTTGGCGCCTATTCCCTATCTTATTTCAGTGGCGAGGGTGCTGAGGAGAATGATGATAGGGACGAAACTGTCGGATTTTGGGAGCAGACCCTTGTCGGGCGTATTGAAACTGATCTAAGCCCCAACTATCGCACTGGTTTTACACAGGAATTTCTTTATGGCAGCGGTACTCTTGATCGGCGTGTCGGGAACTATATTAACCCTAAGAGTGACCTGGGGTTGATGTTCTCCGGAGGTGAAGTTGAGCAGCGCGACGGTAGCGTGCTGCGTTCGACCACCACCTGGTTTGGAGAATATCGCGGAAGTTCCCGGCTCGCGAGCCGGTTGGAGTTCACCTATGATTATCTCAACGATGAAGAAGGTGAAGAAGATGTCTTTATCGCCAGTCATCGATTGCGTTATGATAGCCGCCGTTTCTATGCCACTTTGCAAAACCGTTTGATTATTGGGAACCATCGGGTCTCTTCAGGCGGTCTCGGGGCAAGTTCGGTTGAAGGAGGAAGTACTTCCGGCGAAGCCGATTATACCATGGAAAACCGCTTTTACCTGATGGCCTATCCGGTGCGGGCCATGGAGGCCAGTCTGCGCGTTGATCATGACTGGCGCAGCTTCAACAATGGCGACTCCCACCAGTACCTGATAGAGCAGCGCCTGCGCTATTATTTGCGCCGCGGTGGAATCGGCCGCAATCTGGCTCTGCTGGGACAGGAGTTTCTCTATGAGCGTGTGGAATCCCCCCAATCCGAAACCCGCTCCGCCCGCACTCTGACTTTGATCGGTGAGATCTACCCCACCGTCCGCACCCTGCTCGGCGTGCGCCTGCGCTACCGCTACCTCGAGCCGGAAGACACCACCACCTACACCGGCTATCTGACGGCCGGGATCAATTGGGAGAAACTTCAGATCTCGGTGGATTATGCGTACGGAACGCGCGATGAAGGGGAGACCGACCCTGAGCGGGTTGAGCATCGCTGGGAGGTGAAGGCGCGGAAGGTTTTTTAAGGCGCTCCCTCGCCTCCCTCACCCCAGCCCTCTCCCGCTGGGAGAGGGAGGTTGTTCTTGCTCCTCCTCCCAGCGGGGGGAGGTTGGGAGGGGGGTGGTTTTTCAACGCTTGCCCCGTGCGGTGCCGGCACGGTAAATTATCCTCTCATCCATTGATTGAGAGGTTTTTTTGTGTCCGATAAAAGTCATCCAGATTCCTGGTCGCCATCCCCTGTCCCCGATCCCCTGCTGGACGCGGCGCGTGATCTGCGCCGCAATATGACCGATGCGGAGCGGTTGCTGTGGCGGCATCTGCGGGGGCGGCAGCTGGGTGGCTGCAAGTTCCGGCGACAGCATCCGGTTGATCGCTATGTGCTCGATTTCTTTTGTGTCGAGGCACGGTTGGCGGTAGAAGTCGACGGTGGACAGCACGATGATGAAAAGGCGCGGGCTCTCGATGCGGAACGGACCCGTTTTCTCAACGAACAGGGAATCCGGGTTCTGCGGTTCTGGAATAATGAGGTTTTGTCGAATATCACTGGCGTGTTGGAGAGTATCGCTGACCGTCTCGACGGAGGTGGTTCTTCCAGGCTCCCCCCACCCGGCCTCCCCCCGCTGGGGGGAGGGGAATCGGTGGAGGTTGCGTCTGAGGAAACTCTCGACGACCTGCGCCTCGGCAACCTTAAAATCATTCAGCACAGAAACGGCTACCGCTTCTCCCTCGACCCGATCCTGCTATGCGCTTTTGCTCGCATCAGCGAGGGCGACCGGGTGGCCGACCTGGGTGCAGGTAATGGGGTGATCCCTCTGGTGCTGGCGCGGCGTAGCGGGGCGGCACGCATTGTCGGCGTTGAGCGCCAGACTGAAATGGTGGCGCGTGCGCGGCGCAGCGTGGTGCTGAACGGGCTGCAGGAGCGCATCGAAATCATCGAGGGGGATGTGCGGGAGATCAGCCAGGTGCTTGATCCTCAGTCCTTCGAGGTGGTGGTGGCCAACCCGCCGTTTCGATCACTGGGAGGAGGGCGTGTCGCGTCTGGCTCCGAGCGCGCCGCCGCACGCCACGAATTGGCCGGTGGTCTGGCTGATTTCGTCTCTGCCGCAAGCTGGCTGCTGCCTGACGGTGGCCGTTTCTATGTGGTCTATCTGGCTGAAAGGGCAGATGAATTGCTGGCCTGCATGCGACAGGCGTATCTTGCGCCCAGGCGGCTACGTTGCGTGCATGGCCGCAGTGGTGACCCGGCTCGCATGGTGCTGGTCGAGGGGCGCAAGAACGGCGGCGCCGGGTTGACCATCGAGCCGCCGCTGGTGGTACGCGAAGGTGAATCCTATACGCGGGAGGTGCTGGAAATTTACGACGAGGATTTTTCGGAGGACTGAGCGCTCTCGCGGGTTTTGTCGAGTTTCTTCTGGCGTCGCATCAGGCGTTCGAATTCGTTGCGCAGGTCGGGGTCGGCCAGTTGTTCAGCCACCTGATGAATCCGGTTTTCCTCTTCTTCGGAAAGGGGCGTGTCGCGCCAGGCCGGAGGAGATGTGGGTTCCCTGTGCCCGCCGCGCTCGATGCGCCCCTGGCGCAGGTAGATTTCACGGATCACATCGGGGCCCAGTTCTTCGGCCAGCCGTGCCAGGATACGCGGTTTGAGCAGCTGCAACTGCTGCATC
>NPIE01026175.1_pt1 | contig 10475 bp, 8 predicted proteins | sample 8637661 | NCBI WGS metagenome assembly NPIE01 (sample SAMN07420842, study PRJNA396082) | bioreactor metagenome | isolation source: sample BA12 brine-fed electro-methanogenic bioreactor BA | place: Japan: Kochi | collected 2016-12-09 | reverse complement strand
GCATCACCCGGGCTGAGTTCTTCCCTGTCGGGATTGGTGTTGAGAAATACGAGGTAGAGTTCCTGCGATTGCGCTCTTCCGGCAAAACCTGCCAGGAATGCGATGATCAGGAGACTGAATAGGTGTTTTTTCATGACTGTAAAAATTTAGTTCTTAGAACAACTTCGGGTCGATGGTCCTTTTGCGGATGGCAGTGATCACTTTTTTGGTGCTCAGCGGAAATTCCGCTTTCATCATCCAGTCGTAATACTGTGGTTCCTTTTTGAATACATCTTCCACTTTTCTCCCCTTATGCTTACCAAAGTTAAACACTTCTTCCTGTTTGGCATTGAACACGACATGGCCGATCAGATCAACAAAACGGGTGTTGTAGGAAAAATCATGCAAGGCTTTCATGTCGTTCCGGATGGGGATGCTTACATTGCCATCGTCATCTTTATACTCGGTGTCTTTGTATCGTTCGATCTGGGCTTCGAGGATCTCGAAAGTAGCGCGGGTATCGGCTTCGGCCGAATGCGCATCCACCAGTTCTTTATCGCAATAGAATTTATAGGCTGCCCTGAGATTGCGGGGCTCCATGCGGTGGAAAATGTTCTGTACATCCACGAAATATCGATTTCTAAGATCGAAGTCGATATCGGCCCTCAGAAATTCTTCCACCAGCAAAGGAATATCGAACTTATTGGAATTGTATCCCGCCAGGTCACATCCGTCGAAGAGCTCATGCAATTCCTTTGCCAGCTCATTAAAGCCGGGCTTGTCTTTTACATCATCGTCGGAAATACCATGGATAAGGGTGGAATCCAGGGGGATGGGTACTCCGGGGTTTATCCGGTGAGTTACTACACGGCTGCTGTTGTCCGGTTCAATGCGGATCACGCAGATCTCCACGATACGGTCGGTGGCAACGCGGATGCCGGTCGTTTCGAGATCGAATACGGCCAGAGGCCTTTCAAGATTAAGTTCCATAAAATGGATTAAGAGTTTAAGATTTCCACGAAAATACGGGATTTTTAGGATTCCCTGCTCAATTTTATCAGATATTCCTGCCGGTATCGAAATTCTCGAGCAATTCGGCAACACGCTTCAGGTACATGCCTCCGAGTGCACCATCAACGATCCTGTGGTCGTAGGCCAGTGAGAGGATCATCATGTGGCGGATGCCGATCATGTCGCCCTGAGGGGTTTCAATTACCACGGGCTTTTTACGGATGGCCCCGATGCCCAGGATGGCTACCTGGGGCTGGTTGATGATCGGTGTGCCGGTGATGCTGGCAAAGGATCCAAAGTTAGTGGTGGTAAAAGTGCCGCCCTGGATCTCGTCGGGGAGCAATTGGTTGGCCCTTGCCCGGGTGGCCAGATCATTAACATCTTTGGTGAGGCCCAGCAGGCTCTTTTGGTCAGCATTCTTGATCACGGGAACGATGAGATTGCCGTCGGGCAGGGCTGCCGCCATTCCGATATTCACGTCTTTGCGCAGGATCATATTCGTTCCGTCAACGCTGGCGTTGATGCGCGGATAATCCTTGATAGCCTGTGCAGTGGCTTCGATAATGATGGGGGTGAAGGTAAGCTTTTCCGCTTCGCGCTTCATGACCATATCTTTCATCTTGTTCCGCCAGTTCACCACATTGGTCATGTCAACTTCAATGAAAGAAGTAACATGGGGCGAAACCTGTTTCGACATCACCATATGGTCGGCGATGAGCTTGCGCATGCGGTCCATTTCCACGATCTCATCTCCGGCAGAGCGTTCCACCGGCGGGGCGGATACAGCAGGAGCCGGGGCAGCTGCCTTTGCTGCGGGCGCAGATTTGGCAGGAGCAGATCCTGCAGGTTTATTCTTCAGGTAATCGAGGATATCCTGCTTGGTAACACGCCCGTCTTTGCCGCTGCCCTGAATGCTTTCCAGTTCGGCCATGCTCACTCCCTCGGTTTTGGCGATGTTCTTCACCAGGGGGGAGTAAAAACGGGTGGCTTCGGCATCTTCTGCTTCAGGTGCCGGGGTTTCTGCAGCTTCTGGCTTCGCTTTGGCTACTTCTTTCTCAGGAGATTCTCCCTTCGCCGGAACTGCCGCAGTCTCGGATTCATCATCGCTTTCATCTTCCATCTCCACAATGGCAATGGGTTTACCAACTTCAACGACGTCACCTTCCTGGAAAAATACTTCCTTGAGGACTCCGTCGACAGGGGAGGGGATCTCTGAATCCACTTTATCGGTAGCGATCTCGACGATGGCATCGTCTTCCTCAATAGTATCACCGGGTGACTTCAGCCACTTGGTGATGGTTGCTTCTATAATGCTTTCGCCCAGCTTGGGCATCACGATCTGAAAATCGGCCATGGTATTACTCTTTAATTCAACTAATATACAAACAATAATCAGGAATGTTCATTCCTATTTTCGCCCCAATTGGCGATACGCCCGGAAGATGATGTTCAGGTCGGTGGTGAAGTCATAATCACGGGCATAGATCAGGTTGAGTTTCCCGGTGATATCAGGGTTCAGTTGCCGTTTTCTGAAAGCATCTTCAGGTGTCAGGATGCCACGATGAATGGGAGGCAGCTTATCAAGGTCTTCTTCATGATCCCGTTTGTATCCCACCCATGAGCGAAAACCACCGAATACCAGGAAAATGTTCCTGAACAATCCTGCGGGTTTTTTTACCAGAAAAAGGTTCACCGGAAGTAAAACGAGAAGGGCCAGCGCCGTGAAAATGTCAAGGATCCGCTTATTTCGCTTATTCCTGGGGGATGCAATGGAATTGATGTCGATGGTATAAAGATCGCCGCTTGTGTTGATGCTGTTACTGCCTATGATGGACAGGCTGTCTTCCGGGGCGATCTTGAAATCGACGCCCAGGTGCTGCAATTCCGACATCTTGTCGATGATCACCTGGTGGGGAAGATTTTTTGAACAGAAGATCACCTCAGATATGCGGTAGATCGGGATGATCTCATCCAGTTGATCGATGGTTCCGATGAACTGTTCCTGCTTGCCGGAGTGGTTCTCTATGCTGACCAGCCCGACGAAAGCCGGGTTGAGCCAGGTTTTATGCAGCAGTTCGGAAACCCTTTCGGCTTCGTCTTTTTGTCCGGCGATGATGAATCGCCTGTTCTTCGTTTCTGTGCCGATGCGGTATCGTTTGATGCCCGTGAGGTGGAGCAGCAGGCGTATGATGATCATGGCCGAAATGCCCCATGCGGCTCCCAGAATGATGATGGCCCGCGAAAAACGGTACGACTCGCTCAGCAGCGCATACACCACAAGGATGAAGACCGTTCCCAGGGCGACCCCCTGGAAGATCTTGATCAGGCGGATGGGTTTGTCGTAGCCCCCGCTGAGATATACCGACACCAGCCAGATCAGGATATATACCGGAACGGTGATGGCAATGAATTCCATGGGATAGCTTCCTCCTTCCGGGAAGATCACCTTGGTTTCCCAGTATTCTTTAATGAAGAAGATCCCGGCAAAGATCATCAGGATGTCGAGGAAGGGAAGCAGGGCCCTTTTGAAAAACCGGTTCAGGATGGCGAGGGAAGCCCGAAGCCAGATGGCCATATTGATCAGGAAGGAGAACAAACGGGCATTTTTCTGCGAGAAATGTTTACGGGCGAAGATGACCATGGCCCTGTAAAACACGAACACATAATTTACACTGCTTTTCTTGGTGCTTTCGCCTTTGTAATGAATGATCCGGGTTTCCGGGAAATAGTAATTTTTGTATCCGGCTTTGATAATGCGGTAGGAAAGATCGATATCCTCCCCGTACATAAAGAATTCTTCGTCGAGAAGCCCGGTTTTGTCCAGGGCCTCCCTGCGCATAAACATAAATGCCCCCGATAGGATTTCCACTTCGTGGGTCTTGTCTTTGTCGAGGTAGCCCAGGTGGTATTTTCCGAAAGTTTTCGATTTCGGGAAGAAGCCGGAAAGGCCGAAGATCTTGTAAAAGGCCACTCTTGGTGTAGGGAGTCCGCGCTTGGATTCCGGGAGGAAATTTCCTTTGCCGTCGATCATTTTCACGCCGAGTCCGCCGGCTTCCGGATGATCATCCATGAAATCAATGATCTTGGAAAAGGTATCGTCTTCTACCACGGTATCCGGGTTCAGCAGCAATACATATTCTCCTTCCGATTCCCTGATCGCCTGGTTGTTGGCCCGGGAAAAGCCCACATTATCCTTGTTTGCGATCAGTTTAACTTCCGGGAACTTCTCTTTCAGCATTTGCACCGAACCATCCACCGAATTATTGTCCACCACCCAAACATCCGCCTCAATGCCTGCAACAGCACGCCTGACACTGGTCAGGCACTGGTCGAGAAAATGCCTCACGTTGTAGTTGACAATGACAATGGAAAGCTTCATGATGTGCAAAGATAGCATTCCTTGAAGAAATATCCGCCTTCAAAATCATTTGGCCCTGGTCTTATTTGTATTCAGTAAAAATTACAGTATAAACCTCATATTTCCTGATCCGGATAGGATGGCAGTCGGAAAAGTAAGTTACATTTGGGTAATTAATTACTAAAATTAGCCCAATGTCCAGGATACTTTCTCTCAGCGAGGCGGCCAGCATTGCCATACACGGCATGATCCTGGTGGCCCGTTCCGATAAGCTGGTGAACGTTAACCAGATCGCTGAAATGACTTCCAGTTCCCGGCATCATGTTGCCAAGGTATTTCAGCGGCTGGTCAAGGAGGATTTTATTACTTCCAACCGGGGGCCATCGGGCGGATTTTCATTGAAAAAAGCACCTGCAGAGATCACCTTCCTGGAGATCTACGAAGCCATTGAGGGCAAGATCGTGATCACGCGTTGCCCCCTCGACAAGCCCATTTGTCCTTTCGATAAATGTATTTTCAAGAATGTGATGAAAGATCTTACCCTGGAGTTCCGGAATTATATGGAAAAACAGAGTCTTGATCTGTACCTTGAGCATTGATCTGCTTTCTTTTGCGTTTCTTCGGATTAAAACAGAATTTGCAGCTCGCAATACTGAATTATACGTATATTTGCGTAATTAAATACCGAATATATTAAAATGAAAAGAGAGATCATAAAAATAGACGAGGAAAAGTGCACCGGCTGTGGATTATGCATTCCTGCATGTCCGGAGGGAGCACTGCAGATCATCGACGGGAAGGCCCGCCTGGTGAGCGACCTCATGTGCGACGGCCTGGGGGCCTGTATCGGTGATTGCCCGGAAGGGGCAATCGAAATTGAACTGCGGGAAGCGGAGCCTTACAACGAAACGAGGGTCATGGCTGAAATAGTCAAACACGGATTCAATACTGTGGTAGCCCATCTGAAGCACCTGAAAGAACATGGGGAAACAGCCTTCATGGCAGAGGCCCTGCAATACCTGGAAAAGCAAACGGAACTGGGCTACAGCCTGGATGAAGTAAAGCAAAAGGTCCATGCCGCCGATGCCGGGGGAACTTGTTCCGGTGGTTGTCCGGGATCGGCTCCCATGGTTTTTGAGATCGATGAGGACAGGGTGCATCGTGCTGCGGAGGAAAAAACTGGTACAGGTAATCCATCCGCCCTGAGACAATGGCCGGTTCAGATGCATCTTTTGAATCCCAATGCTCCTTACTTTAAAGGGGCGGATGTGTTGCTTGCCGCTGATTGTACTGCCTTTAGCATGGGCAATTTCCATACTGACCACCTCAAGGGGAAAAGCCTGGCCATTGCCTGCCCCAAGCTGGATTCCGGAACCGAATCCTATGTGCAAAAGCTTACTGCCATGATCGACGATGCCGGCATCAATACCCTTACGGTGATGATGATGGAAGTTCCCTGCTGCAGCGCGCTGCTACAAATGGCCAGGATAGCTGCTGAAAATGCCACACGAAAAGTCCCGATCAAAAAGCTTATTGTAGGTGTACAGGGTGATCTTATTTCTGAGGAATGGGTCTGATGGATTAGCTGTTTTACTTTGTTTAGAGTATTTATAAATTACCATATGTCTTGATTTATATGCGTAATTCTTATATCTTTGAGTTTTTATATGAATTATGGTACATGATTACCTGATTTTGTAAAAACCTGGATATATGAGAAGACTCGTTCGCTTTCTTGTGCCTCCGCGCAGATGGAGCAGGGTGGCAGCTGTTGTAGCAGGGGTCATGTTTGGCCTTCTGTTCTATACCCTGTATATTTCCAAAGCTGCCTCTTACCTGTCAGATGATCCCCGGACGTGTGTAAACTGCCACATCATGGCTCCCGAGTATGCGACCTGGTCGCACAGTTCTCACCGGGAGGTGGCTCATTGCAATGATTGTCATGTGCCACACGACAATGTCTTCAATAAGTATTATTTCAAAGCCCAGGACGGCTTAAGGCATGCATACATCTTTACCATGCGCAAGGAACCGCAAACCATTTTTATTCGTGAAGCCGGCCACAGGGTCGTTCAACAAAATTGTCTGCGATGCCACGAAGATCTGGTCCATAACGACGGACTGCTTGCATACACTTCCACCTATCATGACAGTTTCAGTGAGCGGACCTGCTGGGAATGTCATCGTGAAACACCGCATGGCAGGGTGCACAGCCTGTCGAGTGTGCCCTTTGCCAGGGTACCATCGCCCGAAAGCCATGTGCCGGGCTGGTTAAAGAACATGATGAAAAACAAATGAACAAATAAAACCTGCAAAAATGAAATCAAAAAGAAAACCATGGGTAAACTGGATGCTCTTCCTGTTTACTATTGTTGTTGTATTTTTTCTGGGACTGCTTGCTTCTTCGGTTATGGAACGCCGGGCCGAGGCTGTATTTGTGAACAAACCGGTGGTTAAATTAAGCGAGTTTGAACCCCGTAATGAAGAATGGGGCAAAAATTTCCCCCGGGAGTTCGAATCCTATTACAATACGGCCGACACCAGTCTCAGGACGCTGTACAACGGGAATGCCATGATCGATATGCTGGAAGAGGATCCCCGGCTGGTGGTCCTGTGGGCCGGTTATGGTTTTTCAAAGGAATATAATCAGGGCCGCGGGCATTATTATGCTATTGAGGATATTCATCGCATCCTGCGGACCGGAGCGCCCAAAGGACCGGATGAGGGCCCTATGCCCAATACCTGCTGGACCTGTAAAAGCCCCGATGTTCCCCGCGTGATGGCAGAGGTGGGCGCTACTGAGTTTTACAATGGCAAGTGGGCTTCACGGGGTCCCGAGATCGTGAATGCCATCGGCTGTGCCGATTGTCATGATCCCAACACCATGGATCTGCGCATTACGCGCCCTGCGCTGATCGAAGCTTTTGAAAGCATTGGCAAGGATGTTAAGGATGCCACCCACCAGGAAATGCGATCCCTGGTTTGTGCTCAATGCCATGTGGAGTATTACTTCAACAAAAAAAATCCTGTTGCGGGGGTGCCTTACCTGACCTTTCCCTGGAAAGACGGTACTTCGGCCGAGGGAATGCTGAAATATTATGACGATATGGGTTTTTCCGACTGGACACATGCCCTGAGCAAGGCTCCCATGCTGAAAGCGCAGCACCCCGGATATGAGGTTTTTATGACCGGCATACACTATGAAAGGGGCGTTTCCTGTGCCGATTGCCACATGCCATACCATAGCGAAGGCGGGCAGAAATTCACTAACCACCACATGACCAGCCCCCTCAAGTATATTGCTTCTTCCTGCCAGGTTTGTCATCGTGAAAGCGAAGCCACCCTTGCGCAAAATGTTTATGACCGCCAGCGGAAGGTGATCGAGATCCGTGACCAGGCGGAGGTACAGATCGTCAGGGCCCATGTGGAAGCGAAAAAAGCCTGGGAACTTGGGGCCACCGATACAGAAATGGAAGATATCCTGTATCGTATCAGGGCCGCGCAATGGTACTGGGATTATGCTGCTGCCAGCCATGGCGGATCTTTCCATTCACCCGTCGAGATCTCCCGGGTGGTTGGGAAAGCCATCGATGAAGCCCAGGAAGCCCGTATCATGCTGGCCCGCTTACTGGCATCGAAAGGTCACCTGGCAGAGATCCCCTATCCTGATATTGCCACCAAGGCAAAAGCGCAGGCCTATATCGGCTTGCCGATGGAAAAGCTGCAGGCTGAAAAAGATGAATTTATGGTCACCGTAGTTCCGCAGTGGTTGCAGGAGGCAGCTGCCAGGGAAGCCACCTATACAAATCCTGAAGAATAAACTGCCAGGATCTGTTCCGCAGATTTTCACTACCTTGCTGCGGGAAACGGGCGGGTTATGAAAACCAACTTCATTTTTTTGCTGATCATGTTTTCCCTGGCATCCATTGTCCGCGGCCAGGACCTCATCGGCATTGAGGGCAAAAGCCCTTATCCCCAGGGGGTGATGGTGGAGTTCACCGGTTTTGAGGGGTTCAGTAAGACAGATCTTGGCGGGATTCGCACTACCCCGGGGGGGGAGATCGACTATTTTACCGAATATCACGGGTATTGCATGATGAGCTCCGAAGGCATGACGGCTTATCCCATCATCCTGCAGTATGATCCGGTATGCCTGGAATGGTCGGATACGCCCCAATTCCCCTGCGATCCGGAAAATGAGTTTTATTATTCTTTCCTGCGCGAGTATGATCATTTTGACTCCCTCCACACGATGTTCCTTGCCGAAACAGATTCTTTGCTGAAAGACAGTCTTTTCCGAATCTTACAAACAGGACTTGATCCTGTGAAGAATAAGCTCAGTGAAGCGGAATCCCTGGATGCGGTTGTTTACTTAAAAGCTGAAATTCTGCTCCGCGAATCCCTGCTGGTAATGGACGGGGCAGGACTGGCAGGAACCAAGGAAAACATGCTTGATTTCATCCGCAAGCATTTTGATGTCTTGTACCATTCTGATTATACCATAAAACTCGCTGGTGCATACCTCGCTATGAACAGGGCGGTATTTAGCAGCAGGATCAGCATGAACCAGGCCATGGAATACGATGTGGATACCTGGGTAAAGGAACTGGGAGATCAATTCGGTGAACGGGAGGTCGTGGATTTTTTCCTGATCCATTTTGCACTGATGGAAGAACGGGAAATCGTGGCAAACCTGATGGAGAAATACGGGGAACTGGTGAAATGCGAATTATTTGTGAGCAGCAAAACACGGCCCGCTGGGATGCCTTATTCGTTTAATATTTATGGAGGGAAAGATTTTCAGCGGGTATACAGCCTCGATAGTTTTGTGGGCATATCGAAGGTCCTGGCCATGTATTCTACCGATTGCCCGGCTTCGGTGGCAGCCATGACCGGCCTTTATCAACTGGTGTCAGAAAATCATGTCCGCATGCCCATCATCATGCTGCCCGATACAGACCCGGAAGGTGAGCTTGCCGAACTCATGAAACAAAGTGCTCCCTTTGGATTGCAAAGTGGCGTGATATTTGGCAGCGCGATCATTTCCGGGGCAGGGGTGAAGCAACTTCCCGCCTTTATGATCCTCGACCGGAACAACCTTCAGCAGGAGATCATTTACGATTTTGGAGCCCTGAAACTATTCCTGACAGGGGATAAGGAAGAATAGTCTCATATCTGCACAACTCCCAGGCGCCAGGCAATATAAAAAAGCGTAAAAAGGGTCAGGAAAATAATCCCGACCACGGCCCAAAGCTGCAGCCAGGGTCCGGGGCGGTATTTTTGTGCGACATGTGGGGCCAGGACTACACGTAAATTCATGTATGCCAGTGCAGGTGCGGTGATAAAGGATAAAGTCGTTGCCAGGTCCACCATGGTTTTCATGGAAGCGGTAAAATAATGCAGCAGGATGAGCGCGCCCAGGCTCACAATGGTGATCCAGAACCAGTAGAGGTTAAGCTTGTGTCTTCTGAGGGTTGGAAGCAGTAATTCAGTGGTGGGTTGCAGTACCCTGGGATAGGCATCGATGCAGGTAAGAGTGGTGCTGAACATGGTAGTGAGGGCGGCAATGGCGATCAGTGGACGGGCCCAGCTACCGATGCTGTCGGTGTACAGGCTGATCAGTTGTCCGGCAAAAACTGCCCCTTTGTCGGATAGTTCTTCACCGCTTCCATGCATAACCAGGGCACCCAGCAATAAAAAACACAGGGCCAGGAATGCCGTTCCGATATAACCGATCCTGAAATCGAGCAGGGATTGCTTTAAACTGGGTTTGAAGTTCAGACTTTTCCGTTTTTCAATATTCCATAGCGATGACCATACCGCCACATCCACCGGGGCCGGCATCCAGCCGATAAATGCGATGAGGAATATAATATCCGGGCGGTTCATCCAGTCAAAGTGATGGATGTAATCTTTCTGGGGGTGAAAACCGCTGTCCAGAGCATAGGCAACAGCCAAAATGGTGGATATGGCGAGGATCACGATGACCAGTTTGATCAGTTTGTCGAGTACGGCAAATTTGCCGATGATCAGGATGATCATGGTGCTGAGCAGGATGAGCGCGCTCAGCAGAACAGGGTCGGTGTTGAGGTGCAGAACATTGGCTACCAGTCCGGCCGTAACAATG
>NPIE01002536.1_pt1 | contig 10477 bp, 9 predicted proteins | sample 8637661 | NCBI WGS metagenome assembly NPIE01 (sample SAMN07420842, study PRJNA396082) | bioreactor metagenome | isolation source: sample BA12 brine-fed electro-methanogenic bioreactor BA | place: Japan: Kochi | collected 2016-12-09 | reverse complement strand
CTCCTCGGGCTGGTACGGATGCGCGCCCGCGAAGCCCGGCAGGCGGCACGCCTGCTCGGCCACCTTGGCGTTGTACTTCATCGTGCAGCTGCCGAGCGGGTAGAAGCCCGTGTCGACGCCGAAGTTGGCCGAGGCGAGATGCTCGTAGTGTCGCGCGATGTCGACCTCGGTGACCGCGGCCAGCGCCGGCGGCTCCGCACGAACCGCGCCATCCAGCGCCTCGGCGAGATCGATCTCGGGGACGTCGAGCGCTGGCGGCTCGATGCAACGCGACTCGCGCGTGCCCTTCTCGAAGATGAGCCGCCCGGTGAGCGGCTGTGCGGTCGGCTGGCTCACAGCGACATCACCGCCTCGACGAGGCGGTCCATCTGCGCGCGCGTGCGCTTCTCGGTCACCGCGAAGAGCACGACCCCCGACGCGTCGACGCCGGGGTCGGGACGCCGCGCCGCGATCCGCTCGAGCGGGACGCCGGCGAGGAAGCCGTGGTCGACCATCGCGCGGACGAACTCCTCGGCATCGCCATCGAAACGCAGGGCGAACTCGCGCGCGAACGGAGCGTCCCACGGAGCCGAGAAACGACCCGTGCCGATGAGCGCGTCGCGCAGGTAGTGCGCCCTGGCGACGCATAGACTGCCGATCCCGCGCAGCCCGGCGGAGCCCACCGCGTTGAGATAAGCGCCTGCGGCCAGCGCGTTCAAGGCATGGTTCGAACAGATGTTGGACGTGGCCTTCTCGCGACGGATGTGCTGCTCGCGGGTGGCCATGGTGAGCACGAAGCCGACGCGACCGTCGACGTCCGCCGTGCGGCCCACCACCCGGCCGGGCATCTGGCGGACGAAGCGGTCCCTGCAGGCGAATATGCCGAGGCCCGGACCGCCGAAGGACTGCGCCGAGCCGAGCGACTGGCCTTCGGCCACCACGACGTCGGCGCCGAGCGCTCCGGGAGCCTCGAGCACGCCGAGCAAGACCGGGTCGGTCACGGCGATGGCGAGCGCGCCCGCCTCGTGCGCGACCTCGGCCACCGCGGCGACGTCTTCGACGACGCCGTACACGTTGACCTGGGCGACGCAGACCGCGGCGACGTCGTCCGCCAGGAGCGCCGCCAGCCTCCCGAGGTCGGTCCGGCCGTCGGCCGTCGGACACTCGGAGAGCTCCGCTCCGGTCGCGACGGCGTACGTCGCGAGCGTCTCGCGCCACTCGGGATGGATGCCCGCCGAGACGATCACGCGCCCGCGCTTGGTCGCACGCGTCGCCATGAGGGCGGCCTCGACGAGCGCGGTCGCGCCGTCGTAGAGCGAGGCGTTGCTCACGTCCATCCCGGTCAGCTGGCAGATCATCGACTGGTACTCGTAGATAGCCTGCAGCGTGCCCTGGCTGACCTCGGGTTGGTATGGCGTGTAGGCGGTGAAGAACGACGGCTTGCTCACGACGGCATCGACGATCGCGGGCACGTGATGGTCATAGCAGCCGGCTCCCGCGAAGGACACGAGGGAGCCCGCGTGAGCGGTCCGTGCGGCCAGCTCCTCCAGATGAGCGACGAGCTCCACCTCCGACATGCCGCCGGGAAGGTCGAGCGGGCGACGGAGGCGTACCTCGTCAGGTATGACCGAGAACACGTCGTCGACGCTCCGGGCGCCGACGACGTCGAGCATCTGTTCCCGCTGTTCGCAGGAGATCGGTGAGAAGCGCATGGGCGGCGGTTACGCCTCCTCGGAGACGAACGCCTCGTACTCCTCGGCCGCCATAAGCTCATCGAGCTCGGCGGTGTCGCCGAGCGAGACCTTGATCATCCATCCGTCGCCATAGGGATCCTCGTTCACGACCTCGGGGGCGTCGGAAAGGCCATCGTTGACCTCGATGATCTCGCCCGTCACCGGCGAGAAGAGCTCGGACACCGACTTCACGGACTCGATCTCGCCGAACGTCTCGCCCGCGGTCACCGCGTCGCCGACGGAAGGGAGGTCGACGTAGACGACCTCGCCGAGCTGGTCCTGTGCGAAGTGGCTGATGCCGATCGTCACGACATCGCCCTCGACCTTCACCCACTCGTGCTCTTTGTCGTACTTGAGGTCCTTCGGATACATCGCTGAGCGCTCCCTTCCTCCCCGCTACGACGCGGCGCTGGACAGTGACGTGTTCTTCACGAACGGCGGACGCACCACGCGCCCCGCCACCTCCTTGCGGCGGATGGCGAGCGTGACCTCGGTGCCGGGGACCGCGATCTCAGACGGCAGGTAGGCCGTCGCGATGCCGTGCCCGAGGGTCGGCGAGTACGTGCCGCTTGCCACCTTACCCACCTCGCTCCCCTCGTGCAATACGGCGTAACCGGGCCGTGGGACGCCTTCGTCGACGGTGATGCCGACGAGCTTGCGCTCGGGGCCCGCCTCCTTGATGCGGGCGATCGCATCGCGACCGATGAAGTCGCTCTTGGCGAGCGCGACGGTCCAGCCCAGGCCCGCCGAGACGGGATCCGTGCCGCGGTCCATATCCGACCCGTAGAGCGGGTATCCCATCTCCAGCCGGAGCGTGTCACGCGCTCCCAGTCCGCACGGCGTCACCTCAGGGAAGCTCAGGAGCGCGCGCCACACGCCAGAGGCGTGCGAGGCGTGGCAGACGATCTCGAACCCGTCCTCGCCCGTGTAGCCGGTGCGCGCGAGCAACACCTGCGTCCCGCCGAGGCGCGCCTCGGCGATCGTGAAGCGTGCTGGCGGCTCGAAGCCCTCGTGAGCGAGCTGCGCGACGATCTCGAGCGCGCGCGGCCCCTGGACCGCGATGAGCGCCGTCCGGTCGCTCTCATCGGCGGTCTCGACGTCCTCGGGCAGGTGCGACGTGATCCAGTCCCAGTCGGTCTCGCGTCGCGACGCGTTCGCGATGACCAGGTACTCCAGATCGCCGGTGTGGTAGACGATGAGGTCGTCGATGATCCCGCCGTCCTCGTCGCACATCACCGTGTAGAGCGCCGAGCCCAGCTCGGCGATGCGGCCGAGGTCGTTGGTGACGATCCGCTGCAGCGCCTCGGTCGCGCCGAGGCCGAACACGCGGAACTCGGCCATGTGCGAGACGTCGAAGATGCCGACGCTCTCCCGCACCGCGCGGTGCTCGTCGATGATGCCCGAGTACTGGACCGGCATCGACCAGCCCGCGAAATCGACCATCCGGGCGCCGAGCAGGACGTGCTCGTCGTGGAGCGGCGTACGCTTGAGCTCGTTCATGAGATCCTCATCACCCTTCTCCCGTCACATCACGTAGACCGGCTCGGCCTGCTGCTGTCCGCCGAAGACGCCGCGCCACGCGCGCGTGAACCAGATGCCGATCCGCTCCCAGAAGCCCGGCACGGCCACGTCGGCGGCGGCCACGACCGGCACCTGCGCGAGCAGGCGGTCTCCCTGCCTGACCGTCAGGGTCCCGAGCCGCTCACCCTCGGCCACCGGCGCCGCGATCTCACCCACGACATCAGCGCGCCATGTCACCTCGCCGGCAAGGTCGAAGACGGGCGTCGTGGTCGTCTCGGCGACCATCGCCGCCACCGTCACGTCGAGGTAATCCGACACCGGCACGCGGGCGACGGGCATACCGGCCTCGCTCACCTCGCGCACCGCGTAGTGGGCGAAACCCCACTCGAGCAGGTCGGCGGCCTCATCGAAGCGCTGCCGCTCGGTCTGGGCGCCCAGGATGACCGCCACGAGCTCCACGCCGCCGCGCTCCGCGCTCGCTACGAGGCAGTAGCCGGCGTCGCTCGTCCAACCCGTCTTCACGCCGGTCGCGCCGTCGAACGTGCCGATGAGCTTGTTCGACGCCTCGATAAGACGCGTGCCGCCGCCCGGAGCGGGGATCCGCGTGCTGCGCAGGCCGACGAGCTCGCGGAAGAGCGGGATGCGCATCGCATACTCGGCCAGCGTGGCGAGGTCGGCGGCGCTCGTATGGTGGCCGGGCTCGTCGAGCCCGTGCGGGTTCGTGAAGCGCGTGTGGTCCAGATCGAGCTCGGCGGCCTTGTCGTTCATCCGCTGGACGAACTCGTCGATCCCGCCCGCGACATGCTGGGCGAGCGCGTACGCGGCGTCGTTGGCGGAGTGGACGAGCATGGCCGAGAGGAGCTGGCGCACCGTGAGGTTCTCTCCAGGCTCGAGGTCGATGCCCGCCTCGCCGATCTTGGCCGCCTCGGCCGAGACGACCACGACCTGCTCGAGATCGGGTGCCTGCTCCAGCACGACGATAGCGGTCATGATCTTGGTCGTGCTCGCCATGGCCCGCTCGGCGTCCGCCTCACGGCTCCACAGCTCGCGCCCATCGATCGTCTCCAGGATGCCCGCCGGCGCGTCGATGTCGGGTGCGGCAGCCATGAGGTGCGGTGACTCAGCGAGCGTCGTCCTGGCGATCATATCGGCCTGCGAGACCGACGCGCTCGCGACGCACGGCGCGCCCGCGAGGATCGCCACCAGGAGCATCGCGACGAGCGGAGCGAGGCGCGTTCGTGCGGCTGCGAGCATGTCACCTCCGTGACGATCGAGAGTCGGTGCACCCGCGTGAGCGCACCACGTGATTGTAGCGTTTCCCGTCCACACGCGGACGACCGCGACGCCAGATGCACGGAAGAGGCTCAACCACATCGGGCCAAACGCCGAAACTACTCATGGAACCGCTGGTACTCGGCTATACTCGCGTCGGAAGCTGCGCGGGGCACCGGGGGGCAGGCATGGGGCGACAGGGCACACCATACATCTTCAACGATGACGGGTTCACGCTCACCGAGATCCTGTTCGTGCTGGTGATCATCGCCATCCTAACCGCCATCGCGATCGCGTCGTTCACGATGTCGACGGGGCGCGCCGCCGAGGCCGCATGCTGCTCGAACCAGCGCGTGCTCAACGGGCTGATCCCCGCCTACGAGGCCGACAACGGCGGCGCCGCGCCCACGAGCGTCGATGACCTTGCGCCCTTCGTGAAGAACAGCGACACGGGTACGGTCTGCCCTTCCGACGACACGCCCTACCAGTGGGATGCAGCGACGGAGCAGTTCACCTGCGTGAACCATCCGTGACCCGGAGCCGCGGTCATGACGACAGTGTGGAGGTAGCCCTGTGAGGTACACCCGGTTCGAGTGGCTCGTGTTGACGCTTGGTGCGGCGGTGATCATCGGCAGCATGTTCCTCGCCCCCACCGAAGGCCTCATCTACCAGGAGGTCATCGGCCAACTGCTCATAGTCGGCGTGCTGGTCGGGGCAGTGCACTGGGGTCGTGACGGAGGCTTCCTCGCCGCGGTTGCGGCAACGCTCGTGTACGTCGTGCTCCGGATCCCGCTCATGAACGAGCAGGGCCTGAGCGCCCCGGTGCTTACCATGATCCTCACCCGGGTCATAACCTACATCGTCGTCGGTATCGTCGGCGGCGAGATCTGCGGGCGCATCAAGTACGTGTTCGCGCGTGTCGAAGGAAACGCGATGATCGATGACACGACCTCGGTGTACAACGCGCGCTTCGTCGCTGCCGCCCTCAAGGCCGCCATCGGCCAGTACCAGCGCTATCAGACGCCCTTCGCAGCAGCGATGCTCAAGCTCTCCCCCACGCTGATCGTGGACCTGCGCCCCGTCAGGCAACGCTCGCTGCTGCGGTCGGTCGCCGCGCACATCAGGAACGACGTGCGTCTGGTCGATGATGTCGGGCACGCGGGTGACGGACAGTTCTTCCTGCTCTTCCCCCAGACGCCGCGAGCGGGCGCCGAGATCGCCGCGGACCGTGTGCGATGCGGCGTACGCGATCTCGTCGGCGCGAAGGAAGAGTCAGTCACGGTCACGGTGTATGCGCTGCCTGAAGACGCCGAGGCGCTCTGCGCCCTCGCGCGCGACCTCGACCCGGCGCGCGAGGGCGTATCGGGCGATCCGTGCGAGATCGGCTACGAGGGGCCCGAACGGCGTCAGGCGTCCGCCCGGTAGAGGTCGGCGGCCCCCAGCACGCGGATCCCGCCCGCGTCCAGCGCACGGCTCGCACGCTCGGGGTCCTCGACCCGGAAGATGTCGATGGCGCCCGTACCTGATGGCTCCACGAAGCAGTACGCATACTCGACGTTGAGCCCGTCCTCCCCGAGCAGCTCCAGCACGTGCGCGAGACCGCCCGGGCGGTCCGGCACTTCGACGGCGATCACCTCGGTGACCGACACCCCGAAACCCGCGCCCTCGAGGACCTCCTGCGCGCGGACGGGCGTGTCGCAGATGACCCGGACGACGCCGTACTCGGCGGTATCGGCGACCATGAGCGCGCGCATGTTGACCTCGGCGTCACCGAGCACCCTGCAGAGCTCGGCGAGACGACCCGGATTGTTCTCCAGAAAGACCGAGAGCTGACGGATCACCGCTCACGCACCCCCCTCGTCGCGCAGGTCGACGACCCGCTTGGCCTTCCCTTCAGAGCGCTGGATCGACTTGGGCTCGACCAGCTTGACGTCGATGCTGATGGCGAGCGCCGAGGCGATCTCGCCGCGGACGTGTCGCTGGAGCCGCTCGAGGGCCTTGATCTCGTCGAACGCGAAATCGGGTCCCACCTCGACGTGCACCTCGACGTGGTCCATCACGCCGCGCTTGGTGAGCACCACCTGGTAGTGCGGCGCCACTCCCGGGATGCCGGTGAGCACCTGCTCGATCTGGCTCGGGAAGACGTTCACGCCCCGGACGATGAGCATGTCATCGGTGCGCCCGCTGATGCGCTCCATGCGACGGAACGTCCGGCCGCACGTGCACGTGCCCGGGACGATCCGCGAGATGTCGCGCGTCCGGTAGCGGATGACGGGGATCGCTTCCTTCGTGATCGTGGTGAAGACGACCTCGCCGTACTCGCCGTCGGGCACCGGGAGCAGCGTCTCGGGATCCACGATCTCGATGATGAAGTGGTCCTCGTTGACGTGCAGCCCGTGCTTGGACGCGCACTCGGCAGCCACGCCCGGTCCGAGGACCTCGGAAAGGCCGTAGATGTCGATGGCCGAGATGCCGAGCAGCTCCTCGAGCTGCACGCGCATGTTCTCGCTCCACGGTTCGGCCCCGAAGACACCCGCGCGCAGCGGGAGATCGCGGACGTCGACACCCATCTCGAGCGCGGTCTCCCCGAGGAGCAGCGCATAGGACGGGGTGGCGGCGAGCAGCGTCACGCCGAAGTCCTGCATGACCTGGATCTGTCGCCTGGTGTTCCCGCCCGAGATCGGGATGGTGGTCGCTCCGAGGCGCTCTGACCCGTAGTGGACGCCGAGCCCACCGGTGAAGAGGCCGTAGCCGTAGGCGACCTGGATGATGTCATCGGCCGTCGCTCCCGCCGAGGCGAGCGTCCGGGCCATGAGATCGGACCAGCGCTCGATGTCACCCGCCGTGTAGCCGACCACCGTGATCTGCCCTGTCGTGCCTGATGACGCGTGCACGCGCACGACATCGCGCATCGGCACGGCGAACATGCCGTACGGGTACGCAGAGCGGAGGTCGTCCTTCACGGTGAACGGCACGTGGCGCAGATCCGCCAGAGAGCGCACCGACTCGGCGTCGAAGCCGGCTTCGTCGAACTTGGTTCGGTACAGCGGGACGTTCAGATAGACGCGCCGCAGCGTCTCCCGGAGCCTCTCGGACTGCAGCTCGTCCAGCCGCTCGCGGTCCATCGCCTCGAGCTCGGGTTGGAACACCGCTCCCCCTCTCGGCAGACCGAGGCCGCCGCGGTCACGGCGTGGTCGTAGCCGGCTGCGATGCCGGTGCCTTGGTCCCGACGGTCACGACTTCTTCTGTCGGCCGGTACACGGACTTGAACGTGTCGGTGCGGATGACCGCCCCGCCCTTCTTGACGACACGCGTGACGACGATCGTGCGGCCCGTCACGCCCTTCGTCTCGACGACCTTCGTGCCGAGCGGCAGGTCGGGGTCTTGAACCTCGCGCACCGGGAAAGGCTTCACGTTCGTCCACGGCCCGGTCTCGTATTCGACATCATAACCTGGATCGGTCCCGTACAGGCTGATGGTGACCGACGAGTTCGTGTAGCTCGTCGAGATGAGCACCCAGTGCTCGGTGTCGTTCTTGAACTTGAAGTCGGGCCCGCCCCACGACACCGTCGCATCGCGGCCCTTGGGGTAGTGGCTGATGTAGAGCGAGTGGTTGCGGCGCTCGACGACCGGCAGGCCCGAGAAGAACACGGTGTTGAAGATCGTCGTGCCGACCTGGCAGACGCCGCCGCCGAGCTGGGGCACCAGCTCGCCGTTCACGATCGCGTTCGCCTCCTGGTAGCCCTTCTCGGCGGTCCGCGGTCCGATCGTCCCGTTGAACGAGAACGTCTCACCGGGCGCGAGCAGCGTTCCGTCGAGCGCGTCCGCCAAGACGTGGATGTTGTTGACGCGCGGCCTGTTGGCCGAGGAGAACTCGGTCGTGTACGTAGAGATCCGCTCCGTGATACCCATGGCGCGGGCCTTCTCGGTGGTGATCTCCGGCTCCACGCGCTCCATCTTGAGCTCGACGGTGCGCGTACCCGCGATGAGGCTGGCGGTCAGCTCGGCGGCGAGGTCGTCGCTCGCCAGCCCGAGACCGTCCTCGGACGGGATGATCGTGACCTGGCCGCTCGACGTCTTGAACGATGCGTTGCGCGCGACCTTCCCGACGTCCTCGACCATGGGGAGGATCGTGGCCGAGACGTCCTCGCTCGCGAGGTACGCCTCAAGCAGCATCGGCCCCGAATCCGCGGTGGAGCCCTCGGCGGGCACCGGCCGGAAGTCGAGCCACCCGGCGACCTCGCTGGCGGTCACCTCCCACGACTTGTCCTCATATGTGAGGGTGACGGGTCCCGAGACGATGGCGAGCGCGTCTTCATAGGCACCGCGAGCGCCCGCTTCATCGATGCGCGGCTGCGACGGGACGAGCTCGAGCTCCACCGACCGCTCTTCCGAGAGGAACGCGGTGAGCAGCGCGGCGCGCGCAACCTCGCGGTCCAGGTCGAGGCCCGTCTCAGGGGGTACGAGCCGCACATCGGTGCCCTCGACCTCGACCGCAGCGTCCGTTGCGGGCACCGCTACGGCAGCGCTCACCTCGTCCAGGAACGCATTCATGAGCTCGTCCTGAGCGGTCACGTCCACGGGGAGCCGCACCGCTCCGGCCCACGCGCGCAGCCGCTGGCCGACGCGGTCCAAGAAGCCGCCTTCGCGTCCGACGGCGTACGCCGCATCCGCCACGGTCGTGGCGTCCACCGCCGCGCCGACGCTGGCGGCCTCGACGGCCCATGACTCGCCTTCGGCGGCCAGCGCGACCGGCTCGGCGAGCAGAGGCTCGGCATGCGCCCGGACGGCGTCGATGGCCTCAGCCCGGCTCATGCCGCCGAGCGGGACCCCGCCGGCAGCTACACCCGGGTGGATGGATCCTGCCGAGAGCGCGACGTCCAGACCGGTGAACACGACGACCAGGATGAGCAGGCCTACAGCGCCGCCGATCGCCCATCGAGCGCCCGGCTTGAGCGCCAGGAACCGGTCGAGCAGCGTCCGACGGCGCATCGAGCGCCTCCCGGTGCGAGCGCCCTGCGCTGTATCGTTCTTCGTGTCGGTCTCGGCCATCGCTCCACCGGTTCGAGTCATCGGATATGGTCCATCGCCCGGCGCGCGCCTGCCGGCGCCGCGCGAACGCAGCGATTATACGTGCTCGGCACGCACCCGTGGAACCCATGGGGCGACCGTTCCGAGGACGTCATCTTGGCGACCCTCTGCGCCGGTGGCCAGCAAGAACCTCACCACATGCGCGGGGCCGACGACCCCCGACGCCGGCTACGATGCGTCGATGATGGTCCTGACACGCTCGACGACCGAGCGCACCGCATCCTCGGCGTCCTGCTCGTCGGCACCCTCGGCATACACATCCACGATGCCCTCGCTTGGATGCGGCAGCACGAGCGCCCATCCCCCGTCGCGTTCGATCCGTACGCCCTCGACAGCTTGCGCCGATGACGCGTCGGGCGCTGAGGCCATCTCTCGCATGACCGCTCCCTTGCGATCGAAGGGGCATGCGACGGGGACGTGACGCATGTGGCTGGCCGGCAGATCGTCGCAGATGGCGTCGAGATCGGTGTCGAGCGTCCGCAGCATCCTGAGCATCATGCCGAGCGACATCACCGCGTCATACGCTGCCATGAACGCGGGGAAGATGTACCCCCCGTTGCGGGAGCCGGCGAAGCCGATCCCCTCCCGCTGCGCAGCCTCGGACAGTGAGCGTCGCGCGGTGCCGACGCGCAGCACGCTGCGACCGTGCTCGGCGGCGATGCGGTCCACGACCTCCGAGGCGTTCAAGGGGACGGCGATGCCCGCGCCGCTTCCGTCGGTGCGGCACCACAGCGACACGAGCGCGTGCAGCGCCTCGTCGCCGGTCAGCACCCTCCCCCGGGGCGTCACGAGGGTGATGCGCTCGGCGGTGGCGTCCATCGACACGCCGATGACCGCCTGGAACGCATCGACGGAGCGCGCGAGCTGGCCGAGGAGGAGGT
>NPIE01000498.1_pt2 | contig 10479 bp, 8 predicted proteins | sample 8637661 | NCBI WGS metagenome assembly NPIE01 (sample SAMN07420842, study PRJNA396082) | bioreactor metagenome | isolation source: sample BA12 brine-fed electro-methanogenic bioreactor BA | place: Japan: Kochi | collected 2016-12-09 | reverse complement strand
GGGGGGGGGGGGGGGGGGGATGCGCGAAAGGAGAGGTGGGGGTGCGCGAAAAGGTGTTGACGGTGGGGTGGGGAAAAGCCGATGATGGGGAGTAGAGGCTGTGGAGGTCCGTGGCACGGTGTGGGGGCGGCGACGGGCCGGCGGCGGCAGTACGGTTATCGGGCGGTATCGGAGGGCACGATGGGCTTATCCGAGGAGGACCATGACCTGATGTAAGGCGATCACTTCTCCGGCGTTCGGTGTGTTTTCTGCGGACGAGGGTCTATCGTTTTACGCCGGGATTCGAGACCATTCTGGAAACGGGAGGCGGTTATGGGCACGAGCGGACGGTATGCAGCGGTGCTGGCGATCCTGGCGTTGGGGGCAGGTGTGGCGCTGGGCGACATTACGACGGGACTGGTGGGCCACTGGCCTTTCGACGGGGACACGCTGGATGCCAGCGGGCGGGGCAATCACGGGACGCTCAACGGGGCGGCGACGCTGGCGCCCGACCGGTTCGGGACACCCGATGCGGCGCTGTTCCTGACGGGCGAGGCGGACGCGTACGTCGATCTGGGCGATCAGCCCGATTTCCAGATCACGGGGGCGCTGACGCTGACGGCGTGGGTGTTTCTGAACAGCTCGAATCAGAACAACGGGCGGATCGTGGCCAAGGCGGGCGGCGGCGGGAGCCGGGCGTGGAACCTGAATATCGAGGCCAGTTCGGGGGGCGTGACGAACCCGGCGGCATTTCAGATTTCCGCGACGGGGGCGGCGACGCTGGGGCTGGTGGATACGCAGCCTCTGGCGACGGACCAGTGGGTGCATCTGGCGGGCGTGTACCGGCCGGGCGAGGCGATGGAACTGTATGTGGACGGGCAATTGCACGCCAGCAGCACGAGCGGGATCCCGGCGAGCCAGTCGAGTGACAACGGGCTGAACGTTCTGATCGGGTCGCGGAACGCGTGTTCGAACTGCGGCTGGGACGGGTTTATCGATGACGTGCGGATCTATACGCGTGCGCTGAGTGCGGCCGACGTGCAGGAGGTGCTGCGAGGCGATCGCAACCTGAGTTCGAACCCGAGCCCGGCGGATGGGGCGACGGACGTGCCGCGGGATACGGTACTGACGTGGTCGCCCGGGGAGTATGCGGTGACGCACGACGTGTATTTCGGGACGGCGTTCGACGACGTCAACGGCAGCGGCGCGGACGTGCTGGTCAGTGCGGGGCAGGCGGGCGAGAGCTACGATCCGACCGCCCTACTCGACTTCGAGACGACATACTTCTGGCGGGTGGACGAGGTGAACGGGGCGCCCGATCGAACGACGTTCAAGGGCAACGTGTGGAGTTTCACGACGGAGCCGGTCGCCTATCCGGTGGGCAACGTCGTCGCGACGGCTTCGGGGGCGCAGGCGGGGTCGGGGCCCGAGAGGACGGTCGACGGGTCGGGTCTGGACGAGAACGACCGGCATTCGATCGAGGCGAGCGATATGTGGCTGACGCCGAGCGGCGATGCGACGCCCGCCTGGATCCAGTACGAATTCGATCGCGTGTACCGGTTGCACGAGATGCGGGTGTGGAACTACAACGTGCAGTTCGAGGTGGTGCTGGGGTTCGGGCTCAAGGACGTGACGATCGAGTACTCGGAGGACGGGGAGAGTTGGACGACGCTGGGCGAGGCAGAGTTCGCGAAGGCGACGGCGACGGCGGACTATGCCTCGAACACGAGGGTGGACCTGGAAGGGATTGCAGCGCGTTACGTCCGGCTGAACGTCAACAGCGGCTGGGGGACGATCGGGCAGTACGGGCTCAGCGAGGTGCGGTTCCTGTACGTTCCGGTGCAGGCGCGGGAGCCCGAGCCGGCGGACGGGGCGACGAACGTGGATCCCGAGGCGACGCTGCGCTGGCGCCCGGGGCGGGATGCGGCGGCGCACGAGGTGTACCTGGGGACGGATGCGGAGGCGCTGGAGCCGGCGGGGACGGTGGCACAGGCGCATCTTACGCCGGACGACCTCGGGTTCGGACGCACGTACTACTGGCGCGTGGACGAGGTGAACGAGGCGCAGGGGACGGCGGTCTGGACGGGTGAGGTGTGGGACTTCTCGACGACCGAGTTCGTGTCGATCGACGGGTTCGAAACCTATACGGACGATATCGATGCGGGCGAGACGATCTTCGACACCTGGCTCGACGGGTGGGTGAACGAGACGGGTTCGACGGTGGGCTATTTCGATGCGCCGTTTGCGGAGCGAACGACCGTGCACAGCGGCGTGCAGTCGATGCCGCTGACGTATGACAACTCGATCGCGCCGTACTATTCGGAGGCCGAACGCGACCTGGGCGGGATGGACTGGGACGTGCACGGGGCCGATACGCTGCGGCTGTTTGTCGCGGGTCAGGCGCCCGAGTTCTTCGAGAGCGCGGACGGTCGTATCTTCATGAACGGGATCGGGACCGATATCTGGAACAACGCGGACGAGTGCCGATTCGTGTACAAGACGCTGAGCGGCGACGGGTCGATGACGGTTCGCGTGGACTACCTGGATGCGGCGCCCGACGTGTGGGTGAAGGCGGGCGTGATGATCCGGCAGAGCACGGAAGCGGGCGCGGCCAATACGTTCGTGGCGATGACGGGCAGCGGTGGCGGCGGCGCGACGTTCCAGCAGCGTCCGGCGGCCGATGTAGCGACGACGTCGCAGCATACGTATGCGGGCAACCCGTTCGCACCGCCCTACTGGGTGCGGCTGGAGCGGGCGGGCGATACGTTCACGGCGCAGATCTCGCCCGACGGGGAGAACTGGCAGGCGGCGGGCGATGCGGCGACGGTGACGATGAGCGATCCGGTGCTGATCGGGCTAGCGCTGACGAGCCATGATGCGGGCGAGGCGACGAGTGCGGCGTTCAGCGACGTGATGACGACGGGCAGCGTCGGCGGGTCGTGGCAGGTGGCGGAGGTGGGCGCAGGGCAGCCGGAGGCGGGGAACGATCCGGAGCCTTTGTACGTGGCGGTCGAGGACGGCAACGGGCGCGTGGCGGTGGTAACGCATCCGGACGCGGCGATCCGCTCGGGCTGGACCGAGTGGCGGATTCCGTTCAGCGAGCTAGGCGGGGTGAACCTGAGCGACGTGCAGCGGATGTACATCGGGCTGGGCGACCGTGAGAACCCGACGGCGGGCGGCACGGGGCTGGTCTTTGTCGATGACGTTGCGTACGGGCATCCGGCGGACGAGTAGAGCCTATATTTGTGGCAGGCATCGAATGGGCATCCCGGCGGCATGGGGATGCCCATTTGCTTTTTCAGAGTCGGTGGCGGCCAGCGCTTACGGGGGATGGTGAGCGGGAGGGAAGCGCTTCGGCGGAGGATGCGGCGCGGGGATTGTGGATATGGTCCGTCTTGTGCCTAGCAGAGATCCTTCGCTGCGCTCGGGATGACAGAGGGGGATCAGGGGGCGGTGGTGTTCGGGGGAGAGGTCCTTCGCTGCGCTCAGGAGGACAGAGGAGGGATCAGGGGGCCGGCTTGTTCGGGGAAGGATGGAGGGCGCGGATGGGGGTCAGGGGAAGAGGTTGGGGGGAGGGGATTCGGTTTTGGTGGGGGGTGGGTCGTAGCCTGGGTCGGGGGGGAGGTCGGGTCGGGCAGCGGCCTGGTTGGCGAGGGCGTCGCAGGCTTCGTTTTCGGGGTGTCCGGCGTGGCCCTTGACCCATTGGAAGCGGACGTCATGGCGGGCGCAGAGGTCGAGCAGTCGCTGCCAGAGGTCGACGTTGAGGGCGTGGTCGGTCTTGTTTCGTTTCCAGCCGCGAGCCTTCCAGCGCGTGACCCAACCCTGGGTCATGGCGTCGACGAGGTATTTGGAGTCGCTGTAGAGGGTGACCTGGCACGAGTCCTTGAGGGCTTCGAGACCGGCGATGGCGGCCATGATTTCCATGCGATTGTTGGTGGTGCGGCGGAAGCCGGCGCTGAGGCGTTTTTCGTGGGGGCCGTAGCGGAGGACGACGCCGTAGCCGCCTGGGCCCGGGTTGCCGAGGCAGCCTCCGTCGGTGTAGATATTGACTTTCTTGCGGTCGTTCATAGGACGGGGTATTGTGCCATGCGAGGGGCGGCGGGTCAAGGGCGTTGCGAGCCGATGGGAGAGCAAGGACAAAGGCTGTTTCGTCGCTGCGACGCGGTGTGCGTGAAGAGGAGGGCAAGGCATGGCTTGTCGCTACCAGTCGGGAGTCGCCATTGGCAGGCTTCGCCGGCGGGTGCCAACCGCCGTGGGGGCGAGGCACAGGAGGGGTATGACTGGTCGTGGGGGAAGTGTCCGGGGCACGCTCGGGGGAGATTTTGCAGACGGTGCGCTCGGCTTTGGCCAGCGGAGGTCCTTCGCTGCGCTCAGGATGACAGAGGGGGGTGGGGATGGTAGAATGGGAACGGCGTCGATTTGATGCGGCGCGATGGAAACCGAGAACCTGGTCGAAAGGGGGCGATTGTGAAGAGACGGATGAGGATGTCGATCGTGTTGCTGATGCTGGTGTCGATGGTCACGAGCGGCGCGGACGGGCGTGGGTGGAAGACGGCGGTGTCGATCGAGGGCGAGGGGTTTCTGATCAACGGCGAGCCGACGTACAGCGGGCTGGCGCCGGAGGCGCGGGGCAAGCTGATGAACGTGCGGATGGTGAATGCGACGTTCGACGATGAGAACGCGGCGACGCGGCCCGAGGGGTTCGACGCGGAGGCGAACACGACGCGGTTCATCGCGTCGATGGACGAGTACAAGGCGAAGGGGGTTCTGGCGTTCACGCTGAACCTTCAGGGCGGGTTTCCGGGGTACGAGGAGGCGATCAATTCGGCGTTCGCGGCGGATGGGAGTCTCAAGCCTGCGTATATGGCGCGGGTGGCGCGGGCGATCGAGGCGGCGGATGCGCGGGGGATGGCGATCATTCTGGGCTTGTTCTATCAGCGACAGGACCAGGTGCTGCGCGATGCAGAGGCGGTGCGTGCGGGGACGCGGCGGGCAATCGAATGGATCGAGGAGAAGGGCTACACCAATGTGATGATCGAGATCGCGAACGAGTACCGGCACGGCGGGTTCGATCACGAGATTCTGCGCGGGGAGGCGGGCGAGATCGAGCTGATGGAACTGGTGCGGTCGGTGCATGCGAAGCTGCTGGTATCGACGAGCGACCTGGGCAACGCGCGGCTGCATGCCTCGCTGTGCGAAGCGGCGGATTTCATCCTGCTGCACGGCAACGGGACGGAGCCCAACGAGTATGCGGGGCGGATCGAGGCGGTGCGCGGGTACGGCAAGCCGGTGGTGTTCAACGAGGACTGGTGCTTCAGCGACGATCCGCGCGGGATGGGGGATGCGCCGGTCAAGGCGCGGGCGGCGTTCGAGAACGGGGCCTCGTGGGGGATCATGAACCAGAAGCGGAATCAGCAGTGGCCATTCGTGTATGGGATCGGCGACCCTGAGGAGGGGCAGAACGCGAAGGAGGACTTTGCGGCGTATGAGACGATTGCCGAGTTGGTGGGGATGTCGGGGGACAGGAAGTGAGGGCCGGCCGGGGGACCGTCGTATTCGATGAGGAGGTTCCTTCGGCAGGCTCAGGACAAGCTCTTCGCTGCGCTCGGGATGACACAGGGGAGTGAAAGGGTCGGCTTTTTCGATGAGGAGGTCCTTCGCTGCGCTCCGGATGACAAGAAGGAGACGAGGGGGGGCCGACTTGGTCCGGGGGGAGGTGCTTCGCTGCGCTCGGGAGGACAGGGACAGACGAGGGGGGAGCGGAGCGGATTCGTTGGCGTGAAGCACGATATGCGAGCGGCATGGGCATCGACTATTGCGTGCCGGCGAGCCAGTTTTCGGCGAGGAGGGAGAGGTCGGCGAGGTCGACCCGGCAGTCGCGATTGATGTCTCCGGGGACGGGGTCTTCGGTGGAGACGAGCTGGAAGACCTCGCCATCGGTGAGGTCGAGCAGGTAGAGTTCTCCGTCGGGGCCTTCGCCAAAGGAGGAGAGGAAGCTGATGTGGGTGAGGCCGGGATTGAGTTCGGGGGTGCGTTCGGTGAATTCGGAGAGTTGGCCTTCGGTGTAGCGGAAGGACCAGATGCGGGCGGAGCCATAGTCGGCGAAGAAGTAGGTCCCGGGCAAGCCTCCGATGTCTGCGCCTCGATAGACGTAGCCTCCGGTGACGGAGACGCCCAGGTCGTGGGTGTATTCGTGGATGGGCGGGACGAGGGAGGGGTCGCTACAGGGCGGGTTGCCGTCGGCGCGGGAATCGTCGCTGCACCGGGTTCCTTCCATGATGCGCCAGCCGTAGTTTTCGCCTCCAGGGCTGGCGGCGGGTTGGAAGTCGATCTCTTCGATCTGGTTCTGTCCGACGTCGCCGATGTAGAGGTCGCCCGTTTGAGGATCGAAGCTGCACCGCCATGGATTACGGAGACCATAGGCCCAGATTTCGGGGCGGGCGCCGGGGGTGTCGACGAACGGATTGTCCGACGGGATGCCATAGAGGCCAGTGGCGCCGTCGCTGCCGCGCACGTCGATGCGGAGGAGCTTGCCAAGGAGGGTGTCGAGGCTCTGGGCGCGGTTTCCGGGGTCGAAGGCGCTGCCACCATCGCCAGTGCTGATGTAGAGATAGCCATCGGGACCGAAGGCGATCCATCCGCCATTGTGGTTGGCGAAGGGCTGGGCGTAGGAGAGGAGGACCGTTTCGCTGGCGGGATCGGCGCGGTCGGGGTCGTTGCGCATCAGGCGGTAGCGTCGGATTTCAGTGGTTCCGTCGGAGACGGTTACGTTGACGTAGAAGAGGCCATTGTTGGCGAAGAGCGGGTCGAAGGCGAGGCCCAGGAGGCCCTGCTCGTTGCCGGTGGCGAGGCCGGCGAGGTCGAGGAACGGGGTGGGGTCGACGGTCCGGGTGTTCAGGTCGAGGATTCGGATGCGTCCGGTGTGCTGTTCGAGGACGAAGAGGCGGTGGGAGCCATCGTCGGGGGCGGCGAGACCGACCGGGCGGTCGAAGCCTGCGGCGACGAGTTCGAGTCCCAGGGTGCAGGCGGCGCGGGCGGCGCTGGAGGCGGACAGCAGCAGGAACAGGGTCAGGAACGTGCGTTTCATCGTTGGAATCCTCCCAAAGGCGATCGTGCTCCCGGCGAGAGCATTGGTCCGTGGTTTGCTTATGGGTACGGTGGACGGGGGCGCGGGTTCTTCGGGTCGGTGTCTGCGGGTGCGTTTTGGGACGCCCGGGCAGGTGCGGGGGTGGGGGTTGGCAGCTACGCGGTTCCGCGAGGGGGCCGGTTTGGTCGGGGCGGAGGTCCTTCGCTGTCGCTCAGGATGACAAAGCGAGACGCGCGGGGCGTGGAGATAAAGGGGGTGTGGGGGGGCGGGTGTTGCGTGGGGGGGAGGTTGGGGGTAGACTGGGGGCCGCGATGTCGGTGGCGGCGGCTGCGGCGCGGCCGGACAGACGGCGGACCTTACGATCAGAAGGAGGCAGTTCATGTCTGAATTCGATCATCTGGAGTTTGTGGAGACGCAGGTGGGCGCGATTCTGGCGGCCCAGGTCAAGGGCGAATGCGGGATGGACCCGGCCAGTATGGGTCCGGCGATCTCGCGGGCGTTCGAGACGCTGGGGCAGTATCTGGGAGCGCAGGCGGTGGCGCCGGCGGGACCGCCTCGAACGATCTATACCGATTCGGATGGGGATCGGATGACGTTCATCGTGGCGATGCCCATCGCGGCGGCGCCGAGCGAGCCGGCGGCGGGCGACGGGACGTTCGTGGGGGAGATCGGGGGGGGCAAGGTGTATCGCTTCACGCATCGGGGCTCGTACGCGGCTCTGGCGGGCACCTATGGAGAGATCACGGCGTTTCTGAAGGCGAAGGGTCTGATGCCAAGCGAGGCGGACTGGGCGCGGTTCATGCCGATGTGGGAGGAGTATCTGAACGATCCGGAGACGACGCCGGAGGGGGATCTGCTGACGTACATCTACCTGCCGGCGGCGTAAGACGTCAGAGTTTGAAGACGGCGGCGCGGTGTCGGAGGATGTCGGAGCGGCTGACGATGCCGACGAGGCGGGTGCCGTCGAGGATGGGGACGCGGTGGAAGTCGTTGTCGATCAGGCAGGCGCAGATGTCGAAGAGGCTGGCGCGGCGTCCGAAGGTGACGACCTTCTTCGTCATGAAGACTTCGACGGGGATCTTGACGGCGGCGCGGTCGGGGACGGAATCGAGGATGTCGGTTTCAGTGATGATGCCCAGCAGGTTCATGCGGTCGTCGACGACGGGGACACCGGTGACGTGGTGGCGGACGATGCGGTCCATCGCCTCGTGGAGAGGCTGATGGGGGGCGACGGTGATCAGGCCGGTCTTCATGGCGTCTTCGGCGAGGACGTCGCGGCGGAGGTCGGCGTCACCATCGGGGTCGTCGGGACGAAACCGCTGGAGGAGGACACGGACGAGATCGGCGCGGGTGATCATGCCGGAGACGCGATTGCCGTGAAGGATGGGGACGCGGCGAAACGCGTGCAGGACCAGGTGGGGATAGATCGCAGAGAGCGGATCTTCGATGTCGAAGCTGGTGACGCGGGTGCTCATGTAGTCTTCGACGAGTCCGGGCAGGTAGCGCTTTTCGTAGAGCAAGCGGAGCAGGTCCTTCTCGGAGAGCATTCCGTCGAGATGTCCCTGGTAGGTCACGGGCAGCCCGCTGATGTTACGCTCGAGGAGGAGCGTGACGGCCTTCTGGACGGGCTCGTTTCGTCCGACGCTGATGACACCGGCCTGCATGACGTCCCTCGCCAGCAGACCCTCGAAGGCCTCGGGCAGACTGGCCAGAGAGGGAGAGGCAGAACTGGACGCGTTGCCTCGTGGTGGTTCCTGGTTCATGATTCTGATCCTGTGTTTCGTTGCGTTTTGCCGTTCCGGTGAACTGGGCAACCCCATGCACTATTGACACGTTTCCTTGTTTTGATCGGCCGATGAGGGGCGAGTCTCCAACAATTCCTACACAGAATCGGCAAAATAAGGAGAACTACGTAGCCCTGCCGTGCGGGGAGGTGGCGAGGAGGCCCGTCGGGGCGTCGTCAGGGACGGCGGGGTGCATGGGAGGGGCAGGGATTTCTACCTGCGATTGCAGTTGTCAGACGGGGTCGGGCGTGGTATGTGTGGGAGGTTGGGAGACACTGCTGATTTGTCGATGGTCGAAAAAGGAGATGATTATGCCGCTGATCCAGGTGGAGACGTCGTGCGATCTGTCGGACCGCAGCAAGAAGGACTCCGTGGCCAAGGCGTTGTCGCGTCTGACGGCGGAGGGGATCGGCAAGCCGGAGCAGTATGTCATGGCGTGCGTGCAGGACAAGGCAGCGATGACGATGGCGGGCGAGGTGGGACCTTGCGCGCTGGTGACGGTGCAGTCGATCGGGGGGCTGAGCAAGGCGGTGAACCAGAACCTGACGGGGCGGATCTGCCAGATGCTGGAGGAAGAGCTGGCGATTCCGACGGACCGGATCTACGTGAGATTCCAGGAGCTGGCGCCGACGCACTGGGGGTGGGACCGGCACACGTTTGGCTGAGAACGGGCAGGGCCATGGTCAGGTGTTTTGGGCAAAGGCTTTGAAGAAGGTGTAGCAGAAGACGCCGTCGGGTTCGGTGGTTCGGTAGAGGTCGCGGACGCCCCGATCGAAGTCGGTGGGGTCGATGAGGCAGGCATCGAGGGCGGGGGCGCGTACGCCTTCGACCATGGCGGTGAAGGTCTTGCGGGTGAAGCCATCGACGAGGTCGGGTCGGCCGGCGTCGACGTAGACCATGCGGGGGGAGACACGGACGCAGTGGAATCCGGCCTCGGTCAGCAGCGGGTAGAGTTGGCGTCCGATATTCGCGTTGCCGCCGGCTCGTTTCTGGAGTTCCACCTGGCAGCGGATGGCGCGGTGCGCGTGATCGCTGTCGGGATGGAAATACGTCGAGCCATGATCGCCTTCGATGACGGTCATGGAGCCCCCCTTGCGGAGACGCTTCTTCAGTTCGGTCAGGGCGCCGACGGGGTCGGGCAGGTGCTCGAGGACAAAGCAGACGAAGACGTGGTCGAAGGACTCGGGGTCGAAGGGCAGGTCGAAGATGTCGGCCTGGCGGAAGGTGACATTGGTGAGGCCGGCGGCGTCGACGGCTTCCCTGGCCCGGGCGAGGGACGTTTCGGAGATGTCGACGGAGGTAATGCGGGCATCGGGGCTGTTGGCGGCGAGGGTGACGGTCTGGGCGCCGACGCCGCAACCGGCCTCGAGGACGGTCGCGCCGCTCGGGTAGGCGGTGTCGCCATGGAGCAGTTCGACCAGGGTGGAGGCCTGGTCCTGCAAGCGGGTGTTCTCGCGCGGATCGTATCCGTGCACGTAGGTTCGGGTCATCGCTTCGGTTCCTTTGGCTCGGCGCTATCCGGGGTCGGCGGGTCCGCCACGGAACGGACCGCCCTTCCGGATCGGAAAGGATAGCGTGGCGACGGGTGGGAGGCAATGGAAAAACGTATGCCCTTACGGGCACACTACA
>NPIE01010385.1_pt1 | contig 10482 bp, 11 predicted proteins | sample 8637661 | NCBI WGS metagenome assembly NPIE01 (sample SAMN07420842, study PRJNA396082) | bioreactor metagenome | isolation source: sample BA12 brine-fed electro-methanogenic bioreactor BA | place: Japan: Kochi | collected 2016-12-09 | reverse complement strand
AATGCCCGAGATCTTGCTGAGCTGGGACCCGTTGGCCGGATGATTCCCCAGAAGAGCCATATAGCAGGCGGCTTCGTACTGGGAAAATCCCAGATCCCGGAGTTTGGTTTTATTTTCCAATGCCCTGTTCCTGAATCGATGACAGATATTATGTTGCTACCATAATAGCAACATATAGAAGATCCGGTTGTGTTGTCAAGTATTTTTATTGACAATCATGCGGGTTCAGGCGTAAAAAATAATCAGATCCTTCTGAATATCTGAAAACATCCGGCGTTGTATTCCTTCATGACCTGCCCGAACCTGCCTGCCTGCTGGAAACGAAATATGGCTGCCTGTTCAAAGGCGGTAATATCTGCAACTTAACAGGGATCATTTTCATGAAAGGAGGCCATTATGAAAACAAACAACATTACCATCCGGCTGATGAAAAACGAGGATTTCGATGCGGTTGTCCGGATTGACACCAAAGTGCTGGGCACGGCAAGACCCGATTATTATGTGAAAAAATTTCAACGGCTCATCAAATCCAATGACTGTATCGAAACGTCTCTGGTGGCTGAGGATGAAAACAGAAACGTGGTGGGATTCATTATGGGGGAACTGGTTTTAGGGGATTTCGGTATCTGTAATGATGATGCGACACTGGATACGATGGGAGTGGATCCGGAATTTCAGCGCCGGGGGATCGGGAAAAAACTGATCAATGATTTTGTGCTTCACCTGAAACAGCTTGAAGTTCGAAAACTCCACACCCTGGTGGACAAAAACGACAGCCGCCTGATGGGGTTTTATTCGACGAATCTGTTCAGTCCTTCTGAAACTTTGATCAACATGGAGCGGAAAATTTAACAGCGGACGGACTAACGGGGCGATGCCGTATTCGGTCGCATTTCCTTTATCATGACGGTCATCCGATTGCATTTTTGCGTCTGAAACAGGAGAATGCATACTGTAACGTTACTGTTTTTGAAACAGGGTAACGATAACGGGTGAAAATGGAAACCCGCTGAAAAAATCAACGGGTTGACAATTCCTGCCAGCCCTTCTGTAAAAGGAAATTTCCAAGGCCCCCTTTTTCTGGCATGCCCCCTGCATAGATGATTCCCGGTGATCAGATAAAGTAATGGCATTTACTTACCTCCATCATCTGAACCGCCTCTGGGAACCCGGGACCGCTTAATACCGCCAGGAGCGGTCCCGGGTTCCTGATCAACCAGCTGACATCAAGGGAGTTGACATGGACCACTCATTTTTCGATACGGCCGTTGTCGCATGCGGCACCATGCGACCTGAAATCGAACATCTGACAGCGCAGGGATTTCTGGACACGAAACAGATCTATTTCACCACCCCGGGCCTGCACCAGGATATCCGGGAACTGGAGAACCAGTTGGGGAAATCCATTAGAAAAGCCAGGTCCCGGGCAAAAGGCGTCATCGTGGTGTATGGAGGAAAATACTGTTATGTCAATCCGGATGACCCCACCCGGCAGATGAAGACCGTGATTTCCGAATTTGGACCGGACGTGGTCCGTGTCGAGGCCAGCCACTGCATGGGGATGCTGGCCAGTCAGGAGGAAATGGACCGGATAGTCCAGGACGTCGCCGGTGGTGAACCGGTCTGGTTCATGACCCCGGGATGGGTGAAATTCCGTAAACTCGTGTTCAAGGGCTGGGACAAAGGCATTGCCAACGAAAATTTTCCCCGGCATACGGGCGGGGCCGTGGTGCTGGACGGCATCGGATTCATGGATGACTATATGGCAAAAGATCCCGAAGGGTTTCTGGAATACTGTGACTGGATGGGTATTCCCATGCAGGGGTATCCCATCACCCTGGACCGGTTCAAGACCTTGTTGACCGACCAGTTGACGGTATTAAAAGAAAACCGGGTATCCGTTTGAAATTGTTTGCAACTCCCGGGATTCTGATTATAGTTACCGGACATATGACTGTGTTTTGATTTTTTGAGAGTTGAATCCATTTGAGAGGAAGCTGATATAAGCTGATACAAGGAGGAATGTCCATGACCATGGAAATTGAATTCCCCGGCAATAAAAAAGTCAATGCCCGTTACAGAGGGTTTACCATTGAAACCGACCAGGCCAGAGAAGAAGGGGGGGATGGCAGTGCGCCGGAACCCTTTGACCTGTTTCTGTCCTCCATGGGAACCTGTGCCGGTATTTATGTGGTGTATTTCTGTGAAGAAAGAAACATCGATACCACGGGTCTGAAAATGTCTTTGACCTTTGACAGGAACGAACAGACCCATCTGATCGAAAAAGTGAATATCCAGATCAGCCTGCCCCCGGGGTTTCCCAAAAAATACAGGTCCGCGATCGTCAAAACCGCCGGGCTCTGCACGGTGAAACGCAATATGTTAAATCCGCCCGAGTTTAACATCACCGCGGATATCCAGGACGTGTAATTTTCTCACGCAGCCAGGGCTGACAGATCATGGGCAGACAAATCCCTGGCTGACAGCGCAGGAATGGATATGGCATGGGTCCGGGAGCCCGGGTCAGACTGAAAGGACCCGGTTAAGATCGATGCCGTGTTTTTTCATGCGGTTCCAGACCGTGACCCGGGAAATATTGAGCAGCCGGGCCGCCTGGGACTGGTTGCCGCGGGTCTGTTTCAGGGCCTCGATCAGCGCGGTTTTTTCATCGGTGTTTGCCGGTCGTTCTTTTTCATTTGCTTCGGAATGCCCCTGTGCGGGCGTGCCGGCTGCCAGGGGCCGGGGGAGATGGTGACGGGCGATAGTGGTCTGGTCGGTCACCACAAAGGCATACTCCATGGCGTTTTTCAACTCCCGGACATTGCCCGGCCAGGGATAATCCATGAACAGGGCCATGGTGGCATTGTCCAGGCCCTGGACCGCTTTGCCGGTTTTGTCGTTGAGGCGCCGGATCAGGGTGTGGACCAGCAAAGGGATGTCCTGTTTTCGCTCCCGCAGCGGGGGCAGGTGAATCGGAATGACATTGATCCTGAAAAAAAGGTCCTGCCGGAACCGGTCCTGCCGGATCAGGTTTTCCAGATTTTTGTTGGTGGCCGTGATGATCCGCACATCCGTCCGGATGGGAGAGATGTCCCCCACCCGTTCAAACTGACCGGATTCCAGGACCCGGAGCAGCTTGGTCTGCAAAGAGACAGGAATGTCACCGATTTCATCCAGAAAAATATCCCCCTGGTTGGCGGCTTCGAACCGGCCGATCCGGCTGTTGAACGCTCCGGTGAAGGCGCCTTTGACATGCCCGAACAGTTCACTTTCCAGCACGGCTTCGTTCAGGGCCGCACAGTTGAGCTGCACAAACGGGCCGTTCTTCCGGGTCCCGCACAGGTGAATGGCATTGGCCACCAGTTCCTTGCCCGTGCCGCTCTCTCCTAAAATAATGACCGGAGCCGTGCTTTCCGCCGCTTTTTTGATCATGTCATAGACCTGGCGCATGGCCCGGGTTCTTCCCACAATCCCGTAAAACTCATCTTCCTGGCCATACTGACGGGATAGATAATGGACTTTTTCATCCAGCCTGGCCAGTTCTGAAATATCGGTGAGGGTTTCCACCACCCCCATGACCCCCTGGTGTTCATCCCTCAGAACTGACGCGTTTTTCAACACCTGCAGAAAACTGCCGTCCTTTCGGCGGATCAGGCACCGGCATTTTTTCATATCCTGCTGACCCGGTTCAAACAGTTTGCACCAGGCCGTGTTCTGCAGGGTCTGCATGAACCGTTCGCAGGCATCGCATCCCAGCACGGTGCAGGGCATGCCCATGGCCTGGCGGGAGTCATATCCGGTCAGCGTTTCAAAGGCTTTGTTCACCATGAGGATCCGGCCGTCCGGGCCGATGAACATGAGTCCGTCATTGATGGTGTTGACAATTTTTTTCCAGAAGGTGTTCATGTCATGTTCTTTCATGGGCCGATTCCTTTGGCGAAGAAAGGTGTCAATGAGTTAAACAGGTGTCAAACAACATGTTAAAATTTAACACCCGTTAAATTAACATTGAACACCCTGTCCGGTCAAGAATCAGATCTCAGTTTTTAATTTTATCTAAAAAATCAAGTGGTTGTCAGAGATATGGACCGGTATGCCTGTCAGGCATGCCGGTTGCAGCAGGGTGTCTTGAAAGACAGGGTCAGGGGGTGTCGGCAAATTGGAATTATCAGAGGGGTGATATGGCAAACAAAATGACGTTGGACCTGACGGGCGTGGTGTCTCCCATGGATCTGATGAAGTGCAATGCCTGCCTGACAGCCATGGCCCCGGGGGATATTCTGGAAGTCATCCTGGCGGATGCGGAAGTGGTGGAAAACCTGACCATGATCGTTTTGCGGTCCAATGATGACATCCTTTACCGCCGGCAGACCCCGGACCGCATCTTTGTCGGTATCCGAAAGGGTCCCCGGTAGCAGGAGGGCCATCCGTTACAGACATGAAACAGTATGTAAGAAAAAAATGAAGGTTATACAAGGTCGAAATAATCAGGAAAGAGGAGGAAACATGCAAATCACCAGAAGGCATTTTTTCAGGGTCATGGGCGCTGCCGGGGCTTCCGCCGCTGTCCGGCCCTCCGCCGGCCATGCCTGGCAGTCCAAGGCCCCCCCGGATCCATATGGGTGTCTTGTGGACCTGACCCGGTGCGTGGGTTGCCGCAAGTGCGAAGAGGCCTGTGCCGGGGTCAACGGTCTGCCGGAACCGGAGCGGGTGAACTGCCAGTGTACCGTTTTTGAAAAAGACCGGCGGCCGGACCATGATGCCTTTACCGTGGTCAACCGGTACTATACCGGCCGGGTGGATGAATTTGACAAACCCGTGCCCACCTTTGCCAAGGTCCAGTGCATGCACTGCCAGGACCCGGCCTGTGTGTCGGCCTGTATTGTGGGGGCGTTGATCAAGGACGAGACCGGGGCGGTCCGGTATGATGTGACCAGGTGTATCGGGTGCCGGTACTGCATGGTGGCCTGCCCCTTTGAGATCCCGGCGTATGAATATCATGATCCCGTTACCCCCCGGGTGATGAAGTGCACGTTCTGTTATGACCGGATTTCCGAAAAAGGCGGACTGCCGGGCTGTGCCGCCATCTGTCCCACCGAAGCCATCACCTTCGGCAGACGGGAGACACTGCTGGAGGTGGCGAAAAAACGGCTCAGGGACAACCCGGCCCGGTATCTCCAGCATATCTACGGGGAAAAGGAAGTGGGCGGCACCTCCTGGATGTATCTGACAGGGGTGCCCTTCGAGCAGGTCAACCTGCCGAAACTGCCGGAAACCCCGTCCCCGAAACTGTCGGAAACCATCCAGCATTCGCTGTTTACCTTTCTGTGGTCTCCCATCCTGCTGTTCGGGGCGCTGGGAGGGCTCATGGCCTGGTTTAACAAAAACGACAACCCCCCGAACAAAGGAGGTGCCTGATGACACATGCGGCGCAACCCCTGAGGCGGCCGTTGTGGACCCCCGGAGTGCTGGTGATGCTGGTGTTCATGTTTGCCGGCGCGCTGGCCATTGTCGCCCGGTTCACCGGCGGCATCGGGTATGTCACCAACCTGACCAATGCCCGGCCCTGGGGGATCTGGGTGGGCATTGACGTGGCCACGGGCGTGGCCCTGGCGGCCGGCGGATTCACCACGGCGGCCCTGGCCCATATTTTCGGCCGTCACTACTATGAACCCGTGACCCGGCCGGCCCTGTTGACCGCCGTGCTGGGCTATACCTTTGTGGTCATCGGGCTTCTGGTGGATATTGGCCGGTCCTGGGCCATCTGGAAACCCATGTTTTACTGGAATTTCAATTCCGTGCTGTTCGAGGTGGCCATGTGCGTGATGATCTACCTCACGGTCCTGTACATCGAGTTTCTTCCCCTTGTGGCGGAACAGTTCAAGGGCCGGGTGAACCTGCCCGGCATCCTGGCCAGACTCAACCGCCTGGTGGACGGGTTTTTACAGACAGCAGACCGGGTTTTAGGAAAGGTCATGTGGGTGTTCATTATTCTAGGCGTGGTGCTGTCCTGCATGCACCAGTCCAGTCTGGGGTCCCTCATGCTGGTGGCCCCCACCAAGCTGCATCCTTTGTGGTACACCCCGATCCTGCCGCTGCTGTTTCTCACCTCGGCCATTGCCGTGGGATATCCCATGGTGGTGTTTGAAACCACCCTGGCCACGGCGTCATTCAAGCTGGATTCTGAAATGAAGATTCTGGCACCGCTGACCAAAATCACCATTTTTCTTTTAGGCTTCTATATGGTCCTCAAAATCGGGGATATGGGGGTACGGGGCACCTGGATCTATCTGCTGGACGGCACGTACCAGACCAATTCCTTTGTGGTGGAACTGCTGTTCGGGGTGATCATCCCCTGGGTCCTGCTGCTGTTCAAACCGGTGCGGCAGTCGGCCAGAGGTGTGTTCACGGCCGCGACCCTGATCGTGGGCGGCGTGGTGCTCAACCGGGTCAACGTGTTCATTGTCGGATACCGGTCCCCGTTAACGGAAACCGGATATTTCCCGGCACCATCGGAAATTTTGGTCACACTGGGCTTGATCGCAACCCTGATGTTCATCTATCGGGTGGTGGTCACATATCTGCCCGTATTACAGGCACCCAAGGAGGTATCTTCATGATAAAAAAAATAATGGTTTGCGCCTGCCTGATCCCGTTTTTGGCAGGGGTCTGTGCCGCTGACGTGTGGAAGGCCCCGGATCAGGAACGGGCACGGGAACGGGCAAAGGAAGTGGTCCCGTTTGTGAAGGAATACAAGGATGACTGCCGGATCAGCCGGCGCATCTGTCTGATGGATGCGGGAATTTCTTTAGACGATGTGACAACGGTCTATTTTCTTTTAGACAGTCCCATCATCAAGGAAAGAGAGGATCATTACGAACCCGTGCGGTTTGCCCACAAGCGCCATGCGGCCCTGGTCAATGACTGTACCAAATGTCACCATTTCCGCCCCAAAGACGAGGATGCCCTGGAAACCACAAGGTGTTCCGCCTGTCACCAGGACAGTTTCAACCCGGCATATCCCGAGCGCATCGGACTCAAGGCCGCCTACCACCAGCAGTGCATCGAGTGTCACCGGCAGGAAGCCAGAGGACCGGTGAACTGCAGGGGATGTCACCTCCAGCACGTGCCGGATCACAAGGAACTGGTGAAACTGCCGGACAATCCCGATCCCATCCAGGTCACCAAAGCCTGTCTGGAATGCCATGACACCCAGGGCGAAGACATGCTGAAAACCGCTCACTGGCTGTGGCGGGGACCCTCCCCCTACACCACCGGGCATCGAAAGGACATCCTGCACGGCAAGGGCACAACCGCCCTGAACAATTTCTGAATCAGCCCCATCAGCAACGAGGCTCGTTGCACCAGCTGTCATGCCGGATATGGATGGAAAGACGCGTCATTTGATTTTACCGATAAAACCAGAATCGACTGCCTGGTGTGTCATGACACCACCGGCACTTATGAAAAAGATCCTCCGGGAGCGGGCATGCCCAAAAAAGAGGTGGATCTCAAGTTTGTGGCCCAAAATGTGGGCCATTCCTCCCGGGCCACCTGCGGGGCCTGCCATTTCAACGGCGGGGGCGGGGATGCCATCAAGCATGCGGACATGTCCCGTCAGCTGCTCACCCCGGACAGGAACTGCGACGTTCACATGGGCGGGTATGATTTTGCCTGCGCGGAATGTCACAAGACCCGGAACCACCAGATCTCCGGGAAAAGTTCATCCGTGCCCGTGGCCGAAGGCGTGGTGGCCTGCGAAAGCTGTCATTCAAAAACCCCGCATTACAGCGGCGGACTGCTGGATCATCACCTGAACAAACACTCTGAAACCCTGGCCTGCAATGTGTGCCATGCACCGGTGTTTGCCAAGTGTAAACCCACCAAAACCTGGTGGGACTGGTCCCGGGCCGGAGACAAGGACCGGGAGGTGAAAAAAGACAAATACGGCCAGCCCGATTATGACTGGAAAAAAGGGGAGTTCAAATGGGTGGAATCCGGGGTGCCGGATTATGCCTGGTATTCCGGGTATATGGACCGGGTGCTCATGGGAGACAAGGTGGACCTGGAGGCGGACGTGATCACCCTGACCGATCCGGTGGGCTCCATCAATGATCCGGAGTCCAAGATCACGGCCTTCAAGATCATGAAGGGCATTCAGGCCATTGACGCGGAACATGCCCATGTGCTGGTTCCCCAGCTGTTTTCCGCAGACAAGGGCAACACCACGGCCTACTGGAAAAACCTGGACTGGGACAAAGCGTTCCAGGCGGGAATGAAAGCCGTGGACCTGCCCTACAGCGGGGACGTCACTTGGAAGGAAACCTGGATGTACTGGCGGATCAACCATGAGGTGATGCCGGCGGACATGGCCTTGTCCTGTGCCCGGTGCCATGAAAGCCTCAAAGGCGATCGAACCTGCAACCGGTGCCACCAGGACAGCCGGGAGGTGGATTTCAAGGCCCTCGCCCTTCAGGGAACTGATTTTTCCCATATGAAAGAACAGGGACGGGATGTGGATCATCTGATCGACAAAACCGATTACATCGACTTCAAGTCGTTGGGTTACGAAGGCGATCCCATTATTCATGGCGGGCGGTTCAAAAAGCTGCCCATGGGATACAGCGGTCAGGCAGAATAGAATAGTAAGACTGAGGTGAAAAAGATCCGGTCAGGAAATGCCGCCGCATTCCCTGACCGGATCTTTCATGATATCAATCGTCAACAATGTCGTAGCGTTCCGGCGATTTGTCCGGATGCCGCATGATATGAAGGGACAGAATCCGGCTTTCATAATTTTCAACCCGGGTTTTGAGCGCTTCCTTGGCCTGCCGGAATTTGGCGCTCTGAAGGCCTGAAATCAGGGTTTCCACATCCTTTACCCGTCCTTCGCAGATGGTTCGGGGCCCGTCTCCGATGAGCACTTCCCATTCCTCGGCCACATGAACTCCGAGCTCTTCGAGAACCGGGTAATATTCCGACAGAACAAACTGCCGGTACTTTTTGAAATCCTCTTTTTCCCGGGTGATGATATCCCACACCTGGTTGAATTTAACCGTTTTTTCGCCGATATCCATGGAATATCCCTGTTCCTTTTTCAGAGGAACCAGCACCTTGGTTTTGTAATGTTTGATGTAATTGAGAAGATCGGATTTCAGACGTCGGTATTCCGTGCTTTTCAAGGCCATTTCCAGCTGGTCCAGGTCATTACTGACCGTTTCCACGATCACTTCACTGTAGGATCCCACCAAAACGGACCAGCCGGCCACTGTATGGATTCCCAGGCTATTGATGCCGGGAATGAATTTATTGACGATAAAACCAGCGTATTCGTCAGCCTGTGAAGGGGTGATGGTCCAGTAGTGCATCAGTTTGACGGTCATTGGTGCTCTCCTGTCAGATTTTGATTGATATCTTCAAGTTCTGACTTAGAATACGCGCTTTAATTTGTCAACCCAAATTCCCGGGGGATGCGAAAAAAGCATCGGGGAAACCCTTCTTTACGTCACGATATCACCTTCCGGCGCAAGGTTTTTCATTGATGAAGCCGGTTTTTCATGATAGGATTTTCAGAAAATGATAATTGCCCTGTTATCGAAAAGCGTCTTCGAACTGGTTTGGCGTTTACTCAAAGCCGCCGGCATTGGCTGGCCGAGGAGGAAATACCGACAGAAATGGACACTTGTACGAAATTTCCAGAGACATCAATGGCTTGTCAATGTTTGACGAAAAAGGAAAGATAGCGCCATGCCGCCGGTATTCACTTTTTTCGTCATGCTGGCCTTCTGGACAGCATTGTCCGGGAAATTCGATCTGTTTCACCTGGGCATGGGGGTGTTTTCCAGCGGTCTGGTGGCATTGCTGTCCCATGATCTGCTGTTCGAAGGCCATACCAAGAAACTGGGGCCCACCCTGATCGAGATCGCCTGTTTTCTCAGATACCTTCTGTGGCTTTTCGGGCAGATTGTGCTGGCCAATTTCCATATCGCGGGCCTGGCCCTGTCACTGTACCCCAAAAAAAACCTGGAGCCCCATATCATCAAGTTCAGGACCTCCCTGAAGACCGATTTCGCAAGGTTTGTTCTGGCCAACTCCATCACCCTGACCCCGGGCACGGTGACGGTCAGAATCGAAGAGGATATTTTTTATGTCCATGCGGTCACCCGGCGTTCCTCCGCAGACCTGGCCGGACCTGGTCCCGGAGAGATGGAACGCTGGGTGGCCTGGGTGTTTGAAGGCGGGTCCCGATGAATCTGGAACTTTTTTTCATTGCCATGGCCGTGGCCATCCTGTTTTTGATGCTGTGCAACCTGTACCGGGTGGTGGCCGGTCCCACGGTCATCGACCGGATGCTGGGAATGAATGTCATCGGGACCAAAACCACTGTTCTGATCGTGCTCATAGGGATTATTGACGGCCGGGTAGACCTGTTCATCGACATCACTTTGGCCTATGCCCTGCTCAATTTCATCACCACCATTG
>NPIE01002123.1_pt1 | contig 10484 bp, 11 predicted proteins | sample 8637661 | NCBI WGS metagenome assembly NPIE01 (sample SAMN07420842, study PRJNA396082) | bioreactor metagenome | isolation source: sample BA12 brine-fed electro-methanogenic bioreactor BA | place: Japan: Kochi | collected 2016-12-09 | reverse complement strand
CTTATTTTATGGGGTACCGATCACATAAACTTAATATCGTCAGCCCAACTTTAAAGAATGCTTGCTTCTTTTACCACCGTGCGTCTTGTGAATAGGATCATAAATGACCAGCAAATTTACCGACGACGCGAAAACCATGTGGAATTCGATCCCGCTGCAAGCCCAGGAACGTATCCTGAAGAACGTGTGGTGTACACGCTGCGTTGGCGCCACAACAATCACCAATTTCAAAGGGACTGTGGAGAACGGTGACCTTATTCTGCGGGGCAGTTGTGTGACCTGCGGCGGTGCAGTCACACGTCTTATTGAGGGTGAATGATTCTTGCCCGTAGGCTCTAAATACGACTCTCGCTTGGTAGTGCGCTACGCGGCTTCCCGATAATAGTCATGGATGATGCCACCCAGCACATTTCGACAGCGCACCGGGCTACTAGATTGGCCACCTGTTGAATTCGGATTGGGGATGCACTGCTCTATCCCCTGGTGCGGTCTCGCCCTATTGAAGAACTCAACATACTCAAGCATCACTCGCCGGAGATGCTCTTCATTGATCACCAGGATCTTGTCCAGACACTCTTCTCTGGCTGACCGTATCCAACGCTCGGCATAGGCATTCGCATTCGGAGCCCGATACGGAGTCGTGATCACATCCATCCCCACCGAGCGAAATACGGTGTCAAAGCCTGGAGCATATTTGCCATCATTGTCTCAAATCAGAAACCGGATCGGCTGCTCGCGCTCTTCCAACTTCCACATCATCTGTCGTGCTTGCTGTGTCACCCAGGCTTTGTTCGGGTTCGTCGTACATCCTGCGAAGTGCACTCGGCGACTGCCTATCCCGATAAATACCAATACGTAGAACGTTCTCAGAAACAACGACTCCACTGTGAAAAAGTCACAGGCCAATAACTGATCTCTGTAATGCGTCATCAGATGGCGCCAACCCGGGGATGGTTCCCGCTCCCCCGCCGGTGGGATGCCATGTCGGCGCAGGATGTTGGCGACTGTCTCATCACTGATTCCATAGCCAAGTTTCTTCAGTTCGCCCTCAATCCGACAAGCTCCCCAGTCGTTCTCCAGTGCAAGCCGGACTACCAGCCGCTCCAGATCCTTGTCAGTGCGTGGACGCCCTCCCAAGTTCTGCTTGTTGTGTGTCCACTTCCGCCGCACCAACTCGCTGTGCCACTTGAACAACGTGTGCGGTTTCACGATCCGTATGATTGCCCCCATCTGCCTTATGGTTCGCCCCGTCTTGACTTTCAACCGCACTGCCAACACCACTAACGTCAGCTTCTCGCTTCGGCTTAGCCCGATAGCTTTGATCTGTTGTCGTTCGTAGATTGCTAATTGACGACGCAACAGCAGGATTTCCAGGTCTTTTTCGCTCGCCGACAGCCGGCCAAGCTGCGCAATTTCAAGCAAGGTCGTGAACACTTGTAGGATCAACCACCAGACCATAGATCTCCATCTCTCAGTGAAAAGGCAGACACGCCATCTTACCAGTTCGGATGGCTATGATCCCTACTCAATTCACTGTTGTATGAGGTTTTTTGGCAGTACGCGTCTTTTTCTGTATCAAGATTCGACCCAGGCCATGGTACGGCGCATAACCTGAGTCAACTTGCTCTACACCACCGTAGCTTTTTGACTCTCACAGCACAAATCTGCTATGGTTCAAACGGATCTAAACGTCAGTCTACCTACCTCAGGAGAGAATACCATGCCAGTACGTAAAGCCGAAGCCACCTGGGAAGGCTCCCTACGCGAGGGTAAGGGCACAATGAAGCCCGCCAGCGCAGCCTGGGAAGGTCCCTTCACTTTCAGCACGCGTTTTGAAGACAAGCCCGGCACTAACCCCGAAGAACTTATCGGGGCGGCGCATGCGGGTTGCTTTTCGATGGCCTTCAGCGGGGACCTCGGACGCGCCGGGTTCACGCCGGTGCGCATCCATACCGTCGCCAATGTTCACCTCGAAGCCACCGACGCCGGTCAACGCGTAACGCGGATACACCTTGAGATGGAAGCAACGATCCCGGATATCAACGAAGACAAGTTCCAGGAAATCGCCGAACGAGCAAAGAAAGGCTGCCCGATCTCGAATTTGCTCACGGGCGCAGAAATCACGCTCGACGCTAAGCTGGTGAGCTAACCATTGCGGGCCCGGAAAAACGCATCCGCACCCGACTCTTCGACCAGGTCACCCGTCGGTAATCGTGGTGCAGCCCTTGTGGGATTGAAAAACTCAATCCGCCGCCATTTTCTAGGAGTTGGGATGTGGCCGATTGTGACAATCGGTAGTTGCAGCTGTTATGCTGTTTTCGATGTTTCAGGCTACTTTGCGTAAAGAGGAATTCTCAAGAACAAAGACCAGCACAAACTTACTACCAGAGAGCGAACGATCCCCGTCGCTCCCGCTGAAAGTCACACTGAGCTAAGACACTGTCTTGGCTCTTTTGTTTTTGAGCACCACACCTCAAATCGCACCCAATTCCTGCATCATTCTCCCTACACACCCTGCAACCGTAATACGGCAGCAACTACGAAAACCACAACATCAATGCCAATCAAAATCAACGCCAAGAATGTGGTCCGGGTCTTCAAATCCAGAGGCCCGGTATTGTATTGGAGCATGGCGTAATAGAGCTTCGTCAGCTCCTCATAGAACTTGGCATCATCCATCCCCTCAGGCTCTTCAAAAGGCAGCAAAATCCGTGGTGGTCTTACCCCGAAAATGTGGTTCATCCGCTTGATATTGTTGGCGAACTCCAGATCAGGCAGCCAGCCATGCAAAACGCGATTGGGGAGTCTTGGAACGCGGAACATCATTCAGCCAATTGACGATGCGTAACAGATTAATGGCCGCAGCAATGCCCAGATGCTGGAGATGAGTTTTGTCCATGCCTCGGTAGCGTGATCGTCGTGCGGCCAAGAGCATGGGCTGCTTGCGACACGGTTCCTTCCACACCTGCACGGACGTGACATGCCTTTTTGAAGTCCGTGGTTTGCTGCCGTTGACGGGCTGCCTGCTGGGCCTGGTAAAGAGCCTGGGGCGCAAGAACGGTCAAGGTGCGCCGTTTCTCATGATTGTTGGTGCATAAGTTCAGTGCCGGACATGCGGCACAATTTCGATGCCGAAACTTGATCTTCACGACCGGACGCTGCGAGCGTGTTTGCGCCAATGTCCAACTGCAACTGATGTGCCCCTCCGGACAAACAGCGCATTCGTTTTCCCAGTCGATCATAAATTGTCTGCTATCATGCCCTCCCTGTCGGGCTTGCCAGCTATTGTCATCGGGCACAGCACCCACCAAATCGACACCCGCCTCAGCCTGTTGAACTACATGATCGATAGACATATACCCCTGATCCACAAAATGTGCTCCGGGTGCGTAACCATTTGCCACCAGATGGTCATGAATAACCTCCGTAGCATCGTGATCAGGTTCAGTGGCTGGGCGCGTTTCGACGTTGGTAATCAGATTGGGGGTGTCGTCATCACACGTCTCGGTCAAATGCACTTTGTAGCCGATCCAGGTGACGTTACGCTTGGTACTACATCGCGCTTCGGGATCATAAGGTGAGGTGATCAGGCGCGACGCAGGCGGCTGATCGCGTTTCTCACGCAGACATACGCGCTCTTCATGCTGATAAAAATGCTGAATCCATACCCGTCGCAACATTTCTACAGCAGGTAATCGTGCCAGTTCGGGGTGATGACCACCCGCATAAACCTGCTCCAGCAGATACAGACCATCCTGTCCGACCCGCTCGGCCCAGTCTTTGCGCTCGGCACCTTTCTTTGGAAGCAGGTAGTTGCTGGCTCGCTGGCTGTAGCTATCGAACCAATCCGCACTGACCCGTTGCCTGAGCCACGCTGGTGCTTCAACAGCCAATTCATTGAGCGCGTGTCGTAACGTTTCGTGCACCAACTCCAGTTGGTTGAGTTGTCGAATGGCAGCCAGAATGTGTCTCGAGTCTGTGCGTTGCTTACACCGTTTTTTCAGCCACCCCTGCTCAGTAAAGCGTTTCAGCATCACATCAAGTAATTGCTGTGCAGCATCATGATCCAACAGGCGTTGACGAAATTCGCATAGAACTGAATAGTCGAAGCCTGCATCCGTTAACGACAAACTCAGGGCATACTTCCAGGCGATACGGCCCCGTACTGCGTCGGCTGCCTGACGATCCGTCAGATTTTCAGCAGATTGCATCACGGTGACCAGCGCTAGGCGCCAGGGGCGAACCGCGGGTTGACCATCAGGCGGATACAAATCCGCGAAAATGTCATCTGTGTAAATCGTGCCCAATAGGTCACGTATCTGGGTATACGGATTGCCCTTTGGAAATGCTTTGCAACTTGTGCCGTGTCTTCAGGCACGGGTTCAATCGCTTGTTTTGGCAGTGACATGCGCATCTCCCTGGCTCTCTATGCTCCCCGTTTTTCTACCAGTATAGACCTGTTTTGATGCTAAACAGGGGTTCGCCAACAACATCGAATATCGTATACCCTCCACCTTGCTGACCTGGCCTGGCTGCAAAGCGAATCTACGACCAGCCAGCGACCGATAGCCTGCCATCGGTGTGAACAGTCACCGGTAGCGGATCGCTGATATCTCCGACAAAAACTCCGTCTGGCCGCTTGTTCAAAAACGCCAGATAGACCCATGCTCCATCCGGGCCCTGGATCATCTTGCCTGAATACAGCGTACCCGCTTCATCCCCCACCAGGTAGTCATCGGTTATGTACTGGAAAGGGCCAAGCGGATCATCCGCGACCATGTAATGCGTGCCGGTGACATGCCGCATGCCGGGCCGGTCGCGCCGGGCGTAAGCGTACTCACTGGCCGGGCAGGAGAACACCAGGTACCAACGCCCCTGAATCACAAGTAACTGCGGGACTTCCATATGCCCAAATTCCCCGGGCGCAGTCACCGGCGGCAGGACCTCCCATTCAAGCAGATCGCGCGAGCGCGCATGGCCGATCACGCCGCGTGCATCCGGCGGGCCGTCCTTGGCGCGTGCCGTGATGTAGGCGTGAAACAGGCCGGTCGTGGGGTGCTGGAAGACGTACGGGTCGCGCCAGGCCTGGTCATGCCAGGCGCTGCGATCCAGCAGCTCATACCAGCGCGGGTCGGCTTCGATCAATGGGTTGGCCGGATGCTTTTGCCAGCGTATCAAATCTGGTGAGGTCGCCAGGCCGATGCGCTGCACCAGCCCGGACTCGCTGTGGCGGCTGCCGGTATAGAACATGAACCACTGGCCGGCATGCGCGATGATGCTCCCGGTCCAGGTGGTGTAGCTGTCCCAGGCTTCAGGCTCGCCGGGGGGTGGGGCGCCCGCCGGGGCCAGCGCATCCGGCAGGACTTCCCAGCGGCGCAGGTCCTGCGAGACGGCGTGGCCGATGGAAACGTTCCAGTGACGTTGGGCTTCGTCGCCCAGCGCGCGATCGGCCTGCAGGTAAAACATGTGGAAATCCGGGCCATCCTGGGCAAACCAGAAATCCCAGACCCACCGATCAGGAAGATGAAGCGTCATAGGGCGCATCCTGTCAGGAGAAGACAAGCGGGGCGCAGGATATTCCACCCTGCACCCCTGCCATTGTGATTGTTCAGACCCACCGGCTCAGCCCTTCACGCCGCTGGACGACACGCTTTGCACGAACCACTTCTGGAACAGCAGAAACACGATCAGCACCGGCACAGTTGCCAGCGATGCGAAGGCCATGATGTCGCCCCACTGGCGCGGCGCCTGGCCGAAGAAGACCTGCATCGCCACCGGCAGCGGCTGGATCTGGAATCCGGCGGAGGCCGTCGCCATCAGCGGCCAAAGGTACGCGCCCCAGTATTCCAGGAACTGCAGGATCGCCACGGTGGCAAACACCGGGCGCGCCAGCGGCAGGATGATCCGGTAGTAGATCATGAACGGGCTGGCGCCATCGACCTTGGCCGCTTCGTCAAAGTCCTTCGGGATGCCGATGAAGAACTGGTAGAACAGGAAGATCGAAAACGCGTGGGCGATGAAGGGGAAGATCTGGACATGATAGGTGTTCAGCCAGCCCATCCCCCCAAACCAGGGCAGATCGCGCACCACCAGCAGCAGCGGCACGGCGATCGACTCAAACGGGATGATGATCAGGGCGATGACGATGGCGACCAGCAGCCTGCGCCCCGGCCATTCCAGCCGGGCCAGCGCATAGGCCGCCATGCTGTTCACAAACAGCCCGCCGATCACGATGCTTGACGTTACAAAAACGGTGTTGAAGAAGATGCGCCAGAAGGGCAGGCGCTCGAACAGACCGGGGTTTTCCCCCGGCACGGGGGAGCATTCACTGCCTGCCTGCTGGTAATCCGGGCAGGAGAAGTTAGCGGTGGTGATCTCCCGCGGGATCAGGGCGTTCAGGTTCTGCATGTCCTGGCTGATGATGGCATCCGGCTTGAAGGCGGAGCTGACCATCACCAGGATGGGAAACAGGAAGAATAACGCCAGAAACGTCATCAACCCGTAATCGAGCCCGTATTTGATCACTTTGCGGACCCGCGCCTGGCGCGCCATGGTGCGCGCCTCGCCACGGGCCTGGGTCGTTGCGGTCATGGATCAAGCCTCCTGGTGCAGCACACGGCGCTGGATCAGGGAGATCGTCAGCACGATCAGGACGAACACCACCGCGATGGCCGAGGCATACCCCACGCGCTGCGCGCTGCGGAAACCCTCGTTCACCATATGGAGGACGGTAGTGATGGTGGAATCTTCCGGCCCGCCGCGCCCGAACGTCATCACGTCTACCTGGACAAAGAGCTTGAAAGCCAGGATCGTGGTGCTGATCACGACGAACAGGGTAGTATTCGCCAGGCTGGGCAGGGTGACGTACCGGAACTGCTGGAAGATATTGGCGCCATCCAGCGCACTGGCTTCATATAACGCTTCGGGGATTTCCTGCAGGCCGGCCAGGAAGATGACCATCTGGAAACCCACGCCCTGCCAGATCGACATGATCATGATCGCGGGCATGGCCGATGCTGGGTGCTGGAGCCAGTCTGCCCCCCGCAAGCCCAGCGCCTCCAAGAAACTGTTGATCAGCCCCTCGCTGGGGTTATACAGGAAGAACCACAGCACCGCGACAATTGCCATAGCGGTCACAACCGGGCTGAAATAGATCGTTCGGTACACATTTGCCCCGGCAATCTTCTGGTTCACCAGCATCGCCAGCAGCAGCGCCAGGCTGGTTTGCAGCGGGACAACCACAATCACGAAATAAAAGATATTGCGCAGCGAGCGATAAAATGTGGCGTCGCCCGCCCCAAGGAGATAGCGGGTCTCGCCCAGATTGAAGGCGATCAGCTCCTCCAGCCGCTCCGGACGCAGGTACGTGCGCGATCGCTCGTAAACGACATTACCGTCATCGTCACGCAGGATTTCGCCGGTGTCTTCATCTGTGAGGGGGTCTACTGTGAAGATCTTGAGGCGCAGCAGCTCGGCGTAGTTCTCGGTACCCACATAGTCCGGCGCGGCCTGCTGCTGCGTGGTCTCGCCGGTGTCCGGATTGGTGATGGTCTCCAGCCGGGGTACCAGGGGCTGGTTGGTCAGGCTGAGCACGAATGCGAGAACAAATGGCACGATGAGAAACAGGGTTAGCAGAATGGCGGCGGGGGCGAACATGGCATAGGCGGTGATACGCTCGTATGCCTTGAAGCTCCCGCTACTGCTGGCGTTCGAGGCCATCAGGTTGCTCCTGGGTTATCAACTGACAAGGGCTGAAACGGGGAGGCACGCGCCTCCCCGTAATGTCACAAACAGCCGGTGTTACTAGTTGGGATACCCGTTGTTCTGCTCGATATCGCGGTCGATGGCATCGACGGCGGCATCCAGCGCATCCTGAACATCGGCGCCGGAAGAGATTTCATCTACGGCCTTGGCGAACTCAGCCGTGATCACCGGGTAGGCGGGTGTCTCAGGTCGCGGGATCGCCACGCCCTGGGTCAGTTGATCGTAGTAGACGCGCATCGGGCCGTCTTCCGCGAAGCGCGCATCGTCTGCCAGCACGCTGAGGCGGCTGGGGATCGTGCCCGCGGCTTCGGTCATGATCGTCATCTGGTCAGGCTGGAGCATGAACTCAAGCAGCGCCCAGGCGCCATCGGGGTTGGGGCACTGGCTGGTGATCCCCCAGTTCCAGGAGCCCATGCCCGTGGCCGCGCCCGCGCCGAAGTCCGGCATCGGGATCAGCACCAGGTCGTCGCCCAAGGCCTCGGAGTAGCGGTTGAATTCCCAGTGGCCCACCAGGCTCAGCGCCGACACACCGTCCATGAACATCTCATCATTAGGCGGGGTGGCCGTGGCGTAACCGTTCTCGAAGAGACTCTGGAACCACTCCATCGCGGCGACAGCTTCTTCACCATTCAGCACGCCTTCTGCCGTCTGGAAGTCGCTGCGGTCGATCAGATCCGCGCCAAAGCTCCACAGGATCGGCGCAAAGCCATAGGTGAACCACTCACCCTGGCCGTAGTTGAACTTGAGGTCCAGGGGAGTTTCCACGCCGATGTCCTTCAGCGCGGCCAGCGCGTCGGTGAATTCATCCAGCGTCCACGGATCTTCAATGCCCTCGGGGATGCGCACGCCGGCTTCTTCCAGGAGGGCCTTGTTACCCCAAATGCCCAGACCGCTGTCGAACACGCCCAGGCTGTACAACTGGTCGTTGTAAGTGCCCTGACCCAGGATAGAAGGCAGGATGTCCGCGCGCAGCTCATCGGAAACGTAGCCGTCGATCGGGAGCAGATAGCCCCGCCAGGCGAAGCTGTAAAGCGTGGGGCCGTCGAAGTCCAGCAGGCAGGGCAGCTCGCTCGCCAGCGCTGCCGCGTTAACTGCGTCGGTATATGAGCCTTCGGGCAGTTCTGTGGCAACCGCCTCATACATGTCCTGTGACTCGTTGAAGTTAGTCAGAATGGCGTCGAGCGCATCACGTTCCGCGCCGCGCCCGCTGTGGAAGAACAATGACACTTCGGTTGGCCCCTGGGCCAGTGTCGGCAGCGCTGAGGCTGTCAGCGCCAGGACCAGAACCAGAATTAAAGATAACCGTTTCATTTTATTGAAGCTCCTTATACAATCAGGTGGCCTTGAGGGTAGAAAGATTTGCGAGATCTGTTCTTGAGTTGGGTGTCTAATGGCTCCTTTCTCTGCGTCCTCAGGGTGTTTGATCAGCGCCAGGCCGACCGTGTAACGGACGGGTGGTCTGGCGCTCAATCACTTGCAGGGGGGGCATGGCCGGGACCGGCACATCGCGGTTGCCACTGGCCAGAACTTTGAGTAAGTATTCAACTCCCAGCCAGCCATTTCGTTCCAGACTCTGATTGATCGTGGTCAGGCCGGTGAGGAAACTGACCTCCAGATTGTCATAGCCGATGACCGAAATATCATCGGGTACACGCAGTCCAGCGGCCTGAATAGCGGCAATACAGCCCAACGCCTGCATATCGCTCATTGCAAAGACGGCGGTGGGGTGCTGGGGCAGGGTCAGCAGGGATTGCATCAGGGTGTTAGCGGTCTCGTAGCCGTATGGCCCCAGGCGCACGAGCGCATCGTCTACCGCCAGCCCGCGTTCCTTCAAGGCCCGGCTGTAACCGCGATAGCGCTCCAGGCTTGTTTCGAACTTTAGCTCATGCGCCACAAAGTCATCCCCCACATACGCAATCCTGGTATGTCCCTGATCCAGCAGGTAGGAGGTCGCCAGCCATCCCCCGTAAATGTTGTCCGACCCGATACAGGGCCAGGGCCGATCCTGAAACTGATTCAGGCCGACAAATGGGATTGTTGCGCTGGTAAGCAGCTCAAATTGCTCAGTGGTGAGGTCGATGTCGATGATGAGCAAACCGTCTACCGGGCCGGTCTGGGCGATGGTGCGCAGCCGGTCATCGTAACTTTCCGGCGAGCTGATGTTGTAGAGTACCAGCTCATAATGTCGATCCAGCTTGACCAGCGCACGCTGCACCCCACGTAGTCGTTCCACAAACGAGTAGTGGTTGATAAATGGCTGGGTGATGACGCCGATATTGCATACGCGGGTTTTGCGCGGCAACTGGCGAGCGACTGTATTGGGTTTGAAGTCGAGTTCTTTGATGATGGCGAGAACATGTTCTCGTGTCGCTGGGCTGACCTGTGGGCTGTTGTTAAGGACACGTGACACCGTTCCTACGCCCACCCCGGCTTTGCGTGCTACGTCGAGAATAGTTGGGCGAGACATTTGTGCTCGGCCGCCTTACAAATATGTTCTACTCAAAAATCATGGAAGCGTTTCCATGCAACATATTTATACTATAAGGTGGTGTATCCAGGCTGTCAAATGAGATAAAGTCTTCGACAACGATCTTTTGTGGCGGCTTAACTTTTTCACATTGTGGTGGCCGAAAAACACATCCGCTCAGGAATCAGGAAATTTGAAGCAAGTTGGCGCGCAACCCCCAAAAAACCACAGCTAGTAGCCTGTCAAAGCTGAA
>NPIE01002814.1_pt1 | contig 10494 bp, 8 predicted proteins | sample 8637661 | NCBI WGS metagenome assembly NPIE01 (sample SAMN07420842, study PRJNA396082) | bioreactor metagenome | isolation source: sample BA12 brine-fed electro-methanogenic bioreactor BA | place: Japan: Kochi | collected 2016-12-09 | reverse complement strand
TTTGCTATCATAAGGTTATGAAACCGATTATTTTCTTGGTTCTGTCTGTCTTTGCCCTTCTTTCTCCCAAAAATTGTTGGGCCCAAGCCTTTTCTCTTTCTATCAATCCTCCCATTCTCGAGGCCATGCTTAAACCAGGCAAAAAGATTATTTATACCTTCGACTTAGAAAACCGCTCTTCTTCTTCTCTTAGCCTAATCCCTAAAATTGTCCCTTTCGAAGCCCAAGGCAATCAAGGCTATATTCGCCTTTCTAACGAAGAGGCGCCAAGTTTTTTTAGCCTTTTAAATTCCGGCATGGCTTTTAGTCAACCTTTTTCTTTAGGGGCTAACCAAAAAATTCAGCTGGTTGTCCGAATTGCTATCCCCCAAAATCAACCTGAAGGTGACTACTATCAAACCCTGTTAGTAGAACAATCTTCTAATCAGGATCAAGTTGGGAATATTAGTCAGTCTTTGGGAGTAGTTGGCGCCAATATTCTCCTAACCGTTTCTCAATCTGGCCAACCCCAAAAAAGTTTAGAAATTGATTCTTTTACTATTCCCAAAGCCTATTTTAATCAAGTTGTTGATTCTTTTGATTTAGTCGATTTCGATCTTATCTTAAAAAATACCGGCCAAGCTTTTGTTAAGCCTGAAGGGAGTATTTTTATCCGTCCCCAAAATAAAGAAGAAGATCTTCAGGAAATCAAAATCAGACCCGACAACATCCTTCCCGGCACTAATCGCCAAATGCAATGTTTAGAAAAGCCCTGTTTTTTTAAACCTCCCCAACTAATCGGTGCCTATCAGTCTCGATTTGAATTCGTTTTAAACGGAAAAAAATATCAGTCGGCCCTCTCCTTTTGGGTCTTTCCAGTTAAAATTACCCTTGGACTAACAATCCTCTTGTTGTTTTGGCTAATCCTTCTCTGGCGGTTAAAAAGAAAAAGAATTAGTGGCCGATAATCTCCGTCATTTACTCTTAATCTCCCGTATCTTCCCGTATTATCCCGTCATTCTTCTCCGCCAGTAGGGGCGTATTGCCATACGCCCAATGGTTCATATGGGAAACAAACCAAATCCGAACCCGAATCGGGTTTATGCAATAAACCCCTACATTGTCAATCACCACCCATCAATAAACAATGGCCGCCATTTAAACATTACAAAATTAGGCATTGATTGGAAATTGAAATTTTCTTTCCTCTTGACAATCACTAAGAACTTTGCTTAAGTTTAAGAAAGAAAAAAAATAATTTTCCATGATTACCCACCACCTCTTTTCCTATCGAAAAATTATTGTTTTGTCAATCGTTTTTTTGTTGGTTTTTTCTTCTTTTTTATATTATCCCCAAATTTCTCCTCGCTTGGCTGAATCAGCCAGCAACCTGCAAAACGCCCGTATTACCTTATCTGACTCTCGCCCCTTGTTCGAATATAATAAACACACCTATTATTTCCAAACCACCACTGCCATTCCTGTTTCGGGAAAAATTATTATTGATTTAGCCCCGGAAGCCGGAACTCCCTTTGACCTTGGTGTAAGCCATGCTCATACCGATATGACCCTAAAATATAGTGCTAACGCCGATATGAGCAGCGCCACTACCTGTACTTTGGGTGCTAGCGCCAGTAGCGGTGTTGTCGGCGTTGATGTTAATAATACTGATGAAATTATTACCATGACTTTGCCCGCTGACGGAACTTGCGCTGGCATTACCAGCGACCAATATGTTGAAGCTACCCTTGGTGATGGCGCTTCGGGCGGCTTAAACGATGTTCAAAACCCGGCCAAAGTTGCTGGCGATGGTGTTGCTGATACCTACCTAATCGAATACGAAACCCAAAACGCTTCTTCAACTACTCTAGACACTGCCTCAGTTCGAGCGGCCATCATTGATGCGGTCACTATTACCGCCGAAGTTAAGGCCACTCTTTCCTGTCAAGTAGAGGGGGTCGGTGTTGGCGACACCTTTAACGATGCTGGTAATACTTATGGCACTGCTGGTTTTGCTACCACGGCCACCACTATTCCCTTTGGCGTTTTAGAAGCCAACTCTGCTTCCCAGTCCGGCCAACAGCTCAAAGCCAGCACCAATGGTGCCAACGGCTTTTATTTTGCTGTTAAGCAATACGGCGACTTAACCTCCGATGGCGCTGATACTATCAACGCTTTCGTTGACGGCGTTGCCCAAGATAATTCTTCTCCAGTTGTTTGGGCTTCCCCTTCGGCTACTCCTGGATCGACCGACACCTATGGACACCTTGGCTATGGGGCTACTGATACTACCCTTGATGATATTGATGGTTCGGGTGTATCTGATCGTTTTTCGGGAGCCAAATTCGCCGGCTTATCAACCACTTATGAAGCCGTCCTAAGTCATGATGGGCCAACTGACGGCGTTAACGCTGATACCAACGGCCAAGGTTATATTGTCTATCAGATAGAAATTTCTGGACTACAAGAAGCGGGACTTTATTCTAATACCGTTTCTTATCTTTGCACCGGTCGATATTAATATTTAATAATTATTAAAACTGCCTTAAATGTTTAAAAAAACTGCCCTAATCGCTGTTCTTGTTAGCCTTTTAGCTTTTGTTCCTGGTATTTGGGCCCAAGAGACTCTTCCCTCCCCAACAGAAGAGCCCCCAATTAATCAACCGATAGATAATGATCAAGAAGAGGCAACTATCCAGATCCAAGAAACAACAATTGAAGAAGAGGCTCCTACTCCTTCACCTCAGCCAACACCAATAACAATAACACCGGATGCCAACCTAATCACCGTTAGCCCACCGGTAAGAGAATTAGAGTTGCCTCGAGGCAGTGCCAATTCTTATCAAATGTCCTTAACTAATCGTGGCCAAAAGACGGTTACCTTAGTTTTGAGAGCCTCGCCCTTTGTCGCTGCCGGTGATACTGGCGGTGTTGATGTTGCTGACGAGTCTTTGCCTGAATCACAAAATTGGGTCATCGTTAATCCAAGCGTAATTGCTCTAGAACCCGGTGAACAGATTGATGTTACCTATACCATTCTTATTCCTCAAAATGCCGAACCGGGCGGCTTTTATTTTGCTATCACCGCTCTTTTGTCTGGAAGTACTAATATAACCGGCCAACCGGGAGAAACTGTTACTGGCTCTGCCATCGATCTTAACGTTGCTGCTCTTAACTTAGTTACCATTGAAGGGCCAGTTGATTACAATGCTCAAATTAGCGAATTCTCTACCCCAAAAGTTTTGTTTGAATATGGTCCAGTCCCCCTTGCCGCTCGAATCTTAAACCTAAGCAATGTTCACATTAAGCCTATTCTAGAAGTCGAGGTTAATAATACTTGGGGTTTGGAAAGCGCCAGCTTAATTCATCTGGAAAGACAAAACATTCTTCCTCAAGCCCAAAGAAAATATGAGGCCGAGTTCGGTGGTAAATGGCATTTTGGTCGTTATTCCGCCACCCTAAATGCTCTTTATGGCGACGGGAAAACCCTCTCTTACACCATCTTCTTTTGGATTATGCCCTGGAAAATAATCTTGGCGGTTTTGCTGGCTCTGGCAATCATTATTCTCCTTATTCTATCTATCAAGCGCCAGCTTGACGAAAAGAAAATCTTGGAAGAAGAATTAAAGAAAATCCAAACCCCGGAGCAAGAAAAGTAAAACCTCCCTGTTATTTCCCACTATTTCCCGTCCCCTCCCGTATTCTCCCCGTATCTTCCCGTATCCTCCCGTCATTCTTCTCCGCCAGTAGGGGCGTATTGCCATACGCCCGATGGTTCATATGGGAAACAAACCAAATCCGAACCCAAATCGGGTTTATGCAATAAACCCCTACATTGTCAATCACCACCAATCAATAAACAATGGCCGCCATTTAAACATTACAAAATTAGACATTGTTTGGGATTTGGAAATTGGAAATTGTTTGGAAATTGGGTTAATTGGAAATTGGGAATTTTCCTTCTCTCCTCCTAAATACTAAATACCAGATACTAAATACTATTTTTTTGCTATCATAAGGTTATGAAACACGTTTTTGTTTTTTTGATCTTGGCTGTTTTTAGCTTCCTCCAGGTCTTCTCTCCTCTTTGGGCCCAAAATATGCGCTCCGATAACTACGAAATCCAAATGGGCAATATTAATATGACGGCCGGAGAAAAATCCTCAACTAATTTTAAACTTGGCGATACCGTTGGCCAAACTGCCTCCGGCCTTTATGAGTCGGCCGGGTTCACAATTGGAGCCGGCTTTTGGTACCTTAGTGAAATTATCCCCTTCACTTTCACTATTTCCGACTTGGATATTGCCTTCGGTCAATTAACCGCCAACAACCCCCAAATACTAACCAACACCCTGACTGTTTCTGCCGGGGGGGCGGGCGGCTATCAAGTTTTAGCTTTTGAAAACTATCCCTTAAAATCAGCCAGCGAGAACTATATCCCTGACGTTCTGGGTGATGACAGCGATATCAGCGAAGCGACAGCGTCTGCCTGGTCCCTAACCACCACTTACGGTTTTGGTTTTAGAATGACCGGAGATGACGTTCCTGATGATTTTTCCCACCCTGACTGCGATCCCGATTGTTACCGCCAATTTGCCGATCCCACTGCCTCACCTCCAGAAGAACCTCAAGTTGTCATGGGCTCAGACGATGTTGTTCGTCAATCAGAAGCCACTGTTTCCTACAAAATCAATATTTCCGGCGATCAAGAAGCCGGTCATTATCAAAATCAAATTATCTTCATCGCCATACCCAAATACTAAAATCCACAATCTCCCGTATCTTCCCGTATCCTCCCGTCATTCTTCTCCGCCAGTAGGGGCGTATTGCCATACGCCCGATGGTTCATATGGGAAACAAACCAAATCCGAACCCAAATCGGGTTTATGCAATAAACCCCTACATTGTCAATCACCACCAATCAATAAACAATGGCCGCCATTTAAACATTACAAAATTAGACATTGTTTGGGATTTGGAAATTGGAAATTGTTTGGAAATTGGGTTAATTGGAAATTGGGAATTTTCCTTCTCTCCTCCTAAATACTAAATACCAGATACTAAATACTATTTTTTTGCTATCATAAGGTTATGAAGCGCTTTATCTTCTTATTGACTTTGTTTGTCTTAGTATTCCTTATCGTTTCCCAAAGGATTTTGGCCCAAACAGAAGAACATCTCTGGAAAAGAGTTACTCAAACCCATCCTCAAAAAATCGCCGACTACCTAAAAATTGAGCAAACCCAAATTTCGGCTATTGTTGGCTACGGTAAAATCACTATTGAAGGTTACACTTCTCCAGAAGCCAATGTCCAGCTAACCAGCTCCCAAGGAAACTTAGGCCAACACAACACTAAGGCCAATAAAGAAGGTTTTTTTCAATTCACCAATATTATTTTACCGGAAAAGCCCGGCGAGCTTTGGCTCCAAGCTACCGACAAACAAGGCCTGACTAGCTCTCCGGTGGCCATCCCCGAACCTCCACCTAATCTTGAGAAAATAGAAGATATTATTCTTCCCCCTACTCTTGCTCACAATCATGGCCTTTTTCGAAAAGGCACTAAGACCTTAGGGTTTGGCCAAACCACCCCTAATTCTCAAGTCCAAATTTATTTTTTCCAAAATCAAGATGTTTCCTGGTTTAAAAAGCTGCTTCTGGCTTCTTCATTGCCCCCTAAAAACGCCCAAGCCCAACAAGACGACCAATCATCTCTCCTAGAAAAAAAATTAACTTTAAAAACAGACCAGAAGGGTCACTTCTCTTTTCAACTTCCTAACCAAAAAAGTCAAACTTTTCGCTACTATGCCGGTAGCATTTTTGCCGACAACTATTCTCCTAAAAGCAATATCCTCTCTTTTCGGGTTCTTAGCCTTATCGATATTATTTATCAGCAAACACTCCTCTTTGCTGATAGTTTGTTTAGCCTGATTTTTTTCTTATTAAAAGAATTGCTTTTCTGGATTTTTTTGGAAATTATAATTTTGATTCTTTTGATAAAGAGGCGCCGGACTTATTCCTCCTCCCCATCATCCTAACCTTCTTTTTCTCCGTCATTACCCCTTAATCTCCTGTATTTTCCTGTCATCTCCCGTTATTTCCTGTATGGTCTTATTTTTTCTTGACAAACCCCAATCTTTAACTTATGCTATCGATAAGGGCTATATTTTATTTTATGGAAGAAAAAAAGAAGAAAAAACGAAGCTTATTGCCCGTTCTTGTTGTCGCCATTGTCTTATTGCTTGTTTCTGGTGCAGTTTATTTGGTTCGCTCGCAAGCAATTCTTCAAGGAGGCGCCTCAAAAGTGATGATTTATTCTCCAGAAAACTCCTATATTTTTGGCTCTCCCCTAACCGCCAAGGCCAACAGTCAAGAAAAAATTAAGGTTAGCGTTTTTTTACTTAATAATCAGGGCCTAGGCGTTGAAGGAAGAAACGTTGAATTAACAGCTGATCCTGGTGTAAACATCGAAAGGTCTCAACCCCGAACAGACACAACCGGACAAGCCGTCTTCTATCTTACTAGTCCCTCAGTCGGTCGCTATCAGGTTAAAGCCCAATCCGAAGGCCAGCCCCTTCCCCAAGTCCTTACCGTCAATTTTAAATAACTCTCTTCGTTTTCCCTTAATTTCTCGTATCCTCCCGTCATCTCCCGTATATTCCCGTAATCTCCCATATACTCTCGTCATCCTTCTCCGCCAGAGGCGGACAGGTAGTTCGCGCCAGCAATTTAACAATCTAGCAATGTTTATTTTAAGCTTTTAATTATAAACTATAACTCTTTTCACGACACACCAGCAAAAAATAAAAAAAATAATAAAAAACAAAGAAAAAGCATTAATGGGCAAGGCAACCATTAAATAAAAATAATAACCAGCTAATTTTTGCGCCAATAAATAGAAAAAAAACTAATGTTAATCTTTTTTATCAATCGAGAATATTAATTGCTAAAAAGAGAGCTTTTTTGCTTAATTCCCCTGTCCTCCTCGGCTGTTTTCGTGAAAAACCAAAAAAACAAGAAAAAAAGTAACGTCTTATAAGCAAAAAGGTCTTTTCTCCTTTTTCCCGCGGTAAAATCTTAAACCTTAATTTTTTGCCACTTTCTCCTTTCAAGATTTGGCTAAAACAGGGGTATTTTAAGGCTTTTTAAGGCTAAAAGGGGCTTATTTTTAAATAAATTTATTGTCGTTTTATAAAAATTGTTACTTTTTTGGCCAAAAACCAACAAAATAATTACCGCAAAGCAAAAATAGGCAAATTACAAGTTTTTATATCTCTTTGATACGTTTATTTATATTTTATAATAGTCTTATTTTTCAAATGAAATCCACGTGAAAAATATTTCTTTATTATTGCGGTTAATCAATTTTGCTTGAAAAATTAAAAATAATGGATTTTTTATCTTTTTAAGGCCGATCATAATATATCAAACTCCACCGCTATCACTTCCCCCAGCCTCTTGACAAGCTTTTTATAATAGTGTAGGCTGAATATAATTCTTGATAATTCTGATAATCCAAGGCTAAAAACTGATTACCGCAATGAAAAAAGAAAATTTAACTAAAATTATCGATCTTCTGGCCGCCTTACTTATTTTTGCTGTTCCCTTTTTGTGGCTTTTCTTATGAACCTCAAAAATATTACCCAACCCTTTTCCTTGTACCTAAAATCAGAAAATGTTTCTGAGAATACCCTCAGGAACTACTTGGCCGATACTCGACATTTTCTCTCTTGGTTAACTAAAAACCAACCCAATTTAGCCTCAAGCAAACCAAACATAATAGCTCAAAGCATATCAAAAGATGTTTTGAAAAATTACAAAAATTTTTTGGAAAAAGGTAGGATTTCTTCTTCTACCATCAACCGTCGTCTTTCTAGTTTGAGGAAGTTATCAAGCTTCTTTGTTAGTCAGGGCTGGCGGCAAAACAACCCTGGTAAAAAAGTGACCAATATTACCAACAAAAAAGGGAACACTTCTGATTGGCAAATTTTAAATCGTTTTGCCAAATCGCTAAAAGAAGAGGGAAAAAGTACTTCTACTGTCAGAAATTACCTATCAGACGTCCGAGGATATTTAGAATGGAGCAAAACAAACTGACCACTAATTAAAAAGTTCTAAATTCTAAATTCGAAGTTCCAAATAAATCCGAAACACTAAATATGAAAACAAATTCGAAACAATACAATTTAGAAGAAAGAACTTTGGAATTTGGAAAAAATATCATTAGGCTCTGTAAGGTACTACCTTTCAATACCGTAAACAAGAGACTGGGTGATCAAGTTATCAGATCTGGCACATCAATAGGAGCTAACTACCGAGAGGCTAACGAAACTGATACTAAAAGAGATTTTAAAAATAGGATAAGGATTTCTAAAAAGGAAGCTAAGGAAACAACCTACTGGCTCGAGCTTATTATTGATGCTAACTCTAATCTAAAAGCAAAAATTACACCATTATTGGCGGAATCAAAAGAATTAATGAAAATTTTAGGATCGATCTACGAAAAATGCAAGTAAGTAGTAAACGAGAACACCATTTAGAATTTAGTATTTCGAATTTAAAGTTTATTTGGAGCTTAGATATTAGCATTTAGGATTTCTAATAAAATAGGGTCGGATTGAACCATTAAGCAAAAAACTAAAACTGGGGGAAACAGAATTTAGTCTATAGCGCTTGTCTTAATTCGCCCCGACCCTGTTTTAATTATACTTTATTTTTAAAAAAAGTAAAAAAAGGAAGGAATCACCGGACTTGTAGAACCTTAAAACAACAAAATGACCAATCTCCAATCTGCCCAAGAGAAAGATCAGTTGCTGGTTACCAAGAAAAAAATAAAGCGCTACCTTAGCCGGCTCAAAAATCAAGGCGCTTCAGAGGCCACCATAAAGAGAAAAGAGGCCTCATTATCTAAGTTTGCCGGTTGGGTTAAAAAAGAATACGGCCATCAAGAAGAGGCCCTAAAAGTCACTACCCCAAAACCAAAAAAAACCACCAAACCTTCTCCCTCAACAAAATCCTATAAGGTTAATAAACAAGCCTCTCCCCTTTTTAAGTTTTTTAGCTTTTTTATCATTGCTCTTTTAGCTGGTTCTTTGGGTTGGGGTATCTATAACCAATTTATCGCCCAACCACCAAAAGAGCCGTCGTTAGCCGCCTTGCCAACTCTCCCGCCAAACTTAATTTCTTTTCAGGGTCGATTAACCAATTCTGTTGGCACCCCCATCCATGCTACAGTTTCGGCTTCATTCAAAATTTATGATGTTGACGAGGGAGGGTCAGCTCTGTGGTCAGAAACCAAAGATATCACTACTAACGCCGATGGTATTTTCAACACCATGTTAGGCAGTTCTAATCCAATTGACCCGGATATTTTTGCCGATAATGTAAATCTCTGGCTAGGAATTACCATTTCCGGCGATGACGAAATGACCCCTCGCCAGCAAATTGCTACTGTCGGCTATGCCTACAATAGCCGATTTCTGCAAGGTTATCCTGCCTCCTCTTCAGCCACCGCCGAAACCATTCCTGTTATTAATGCCGATGGCAATTTAATCTTGGCTTCCTCTTCGCCCACAATCGAATCTACTTCCGGTACCTTTGGCCTAAAAGGCGAGTCCATTACTATCCAAACCACCGGCGGAGCTGGTGGCGGCGATATTTCAATCCAACCGGATACCGATACTGAAGGTCAAGTAATCGTCTACTCTGGCACTACCACTGATAATTCTTTTACTGTCCAAAACAGCAACATTACCACCGGCTCGCTAATTTATGCTGAAGCCGGCACTAGCGGTACCGGCTATGATTTACTAAAACTTTCCTCCGGCTCTCCCCTAACCACCAAATTTAAGGTTGATTATGCCGGCAATACCGATATTGCCGCCAACCTCACCGTTGACAGTTCTGGTTTTTTTGATGGTAACGTCGGTATTGGCACTACCGATCCAGACTATCGATTAGACATTTTGGGCGGCACTGACATAGTGGCCCAATTTTCCGGTCGAGTCATCGGCGGCGAGGCTGTTAATAATGACGAATTTATAACTAAAGGCCAGCTTGGTAATGTTGGCGTTACTTCTGTTACTGGCACCACCAACGAAATTACTGCCTCCCCCACTACTGGAGATGTGGTTTTATCAATCCCCTCTGATTTTCGGGCTCCGGGAACTATTACTGCTACCACCGGCCTTTACACCGGGGCCGGGGCCGGAACTTTAAGGCTAGATGCCTCCGGTAATCTATCTAACATTGGCACTATTTCCTCCACTTACCTTAATACCGGCGCTTCTTACGTTGATCTTGTTTCTTCGGCCGAATTACGAGTCGGCGGAACTGCCGTTCTAACTTCCTCCCGGGCTCTGCAAAACATCACCACCATTTCTGCCTCCGGGAATATTACCTCTTCCGGCGGAGTTCTTTCTATGGGCGGGGTGGGTAATAATTATTTTGCCGGTAATGTCGGCATTGGCCACACTGCCCCTGCCTTTAAGTTACAGCTGGCCGGCTCCGGCAACCTT
>NPIE01009059.1_pt1 | contig 10495 bp, 10 predicted proteins | sample 8637661 | NCBI WGS metagenome assembly NPIE01 (sample SAMN07420842, study PRJNA396082) | bioreactor metagenome | isolation source: sample BA12 brine-fed electro-methanogenic bioreactor BA | place: Japan: Kochi | collected 2016-12-09 | reverse complement strand
ACCTTTTTCTTCCGTTTTGATGACTTCTACAAATTTAGGTTGTCCTCTCCTGGGATGAGCCACTCGCATCCATTTTGGATGTTCAGAATAATGACCTTCGACGATTTCCAGATTGGGGATGGTGCGTAACGCGCGCCAATAAACTTGCTGACGGATATGCTTTTGAGGATCGTCCGCGCGTGAAAAGACTTTCGCTGTGAAATACCTGATACCGATAATTTGATCCCTGGGCAGCAATAATTCACTCATGCGGAGAATATTGAGCCATTTATACGGCGTATCCTTCACGCACCCATAATAGAGGTTGAAGCCGTCTACATAAACAATGGCTTTCACTGACCCCCTCCTTAAACCGCAGAGGCGGCAGAGCCGCCTCGCACCCCGTCTCGAAAGATCGGGGGAAATGTATATACAGTATAGCAAAATACTATACAAAAATCAACGACTTTGCAAATTTGTTGTTATTCGCGAATAAAAATGTCAGGATATGAACAAAAGGATCACACTGACAATGAAGGAACTAAAAAGGTTAAAAATACTGACACTCATTGAAATGGGACAACTGACGCGAGCAGACGCAGCCAGGAAATTAGAGCTAAGCGAACGCCAACTGTACCGCATTCAAAAATCATACCGTGAGAAAGGAGAACAAGGCTTGGTTCACGGGAATCGCGGGAAAGGGTCACCCAGACGGATTAGCGAAGAGATACGAGAGCAAGTCAAGAAGTTACTGGAAGACAAGTATGAAGATTACAATACGCTGCGCTTTCAAGAGATTCTGGCAGATGAATATGGGATCAAACTCAGTTACAGTACTTTGCAGAGCATAAGAAGGGAGGCGGGATATCCCACGCCAAGGAAAAAGAGAGCGCCTAAACATAGAAAGCGACGGGCGCCTCGACCCATTTATGGCATGATGCTGCAAGCTAATGCGTCCATCCATCCCTGGCTGGAGGAAAGAGGACCTAAATTAGGGTTGGTTGCCTTGATTGATGATGCCACCAACAGGAGCGACCTCTGGGGTCACTCCGGCGATTTAGTGCCGAAAAAATTAATTTCAGTTTTTTATTCTTCGTCTTCAAGATTGCGTTCAAACAAATCGACAAGGGCGTCGATCACGGCATCCTTTTCATTCCCTTCCGCGACGATGTGCAATTGATGCCCTTGGCGTGCGGCAATGGTCATTACCGAAATCAGGCTGTTGGCCTCGACCGGGTCTTTGTTTTCACTAAGATTTGTTACCCTAACGGTGGCGTCAAATCCGCCGATTGTTTTCACAAAGAGAACTGCCGGCCTGGCATGCAAACCCTGCTTGTTGGGAACGGTCAGTGTGATCTCTCTTTTGTTGTTATTGCCGCCTGCAGTGACTACCTCAACAAGCTGTTCCTCATCATGGGTCTTTTTCATATCAGGCACCTGATCGGTTTTCATTTTGAGAGATTGCATCGCTTCTTTGTAAACAGAATTTAAATCAGACCCAAGCCCAGCCTGAACAGCGGCTGCAATTGCACCTTCGACGAAGGCTGCCGGGCATATTTTGATATTGGTTTTTATATCATCAGAAATCATATTCAGTGCCATCTCCGCGCTCAAAACGGCACTGCCTAAATCCATCAATATCAGAATACCGTTCTCTGTATAAACGGCCTCGATGGCTTCCTTAATTTCAATGGCGTTAGTTCCTAAATCCTGATTATTGTCGCCTGTGCCTGCCGCGGCGAGAATTTTAACAGACTCAGAAGCTGTCATTTGTTTTACCATCTCAGCGACACCTTCCGCTAATTTTTTGCTATGAGAAACGAGTACTAAATTTACCATTTTAAGTCCTGTGTGATTATTTAAAGAAATATTATTCCGCTTGATTGATTATTAATAAAACCTACTATGGCAATGCTTGCTCTATTTTTATCGGGACCAGTTAATAAAACAGCGCATTATTTCTCAGGGGTAAGTTTAGACAACAAGCGTTATTCGCCCGTTTGTGATTATTTCTGATCAGAATCTTTATCTTTATTCATCAAATTATGAAAAGCATTCATCCCAAAATACACTAAAAAAACACTTGCTCCAAAAATTAAGCCCCATAGGATACCCTGTCCCCAATGACCAGATCCACGAATGATTTGATAGGCGACCACCACAACCAGGATGAGGCTAACACCCCCAATCAATACCAATCCTTTTTTCTTCTCGATCCAAGGTTTTTTCTCAAATTTTATTTCTGGTTTCTTTCCCTTTTTCTTTTTTTCCAAAATAATCTCCGAAATAACAAGCTGATGTTCTCGTAAAAAAGATAAGGGGCGATGAGATCTCATCGCCCCTACTTTAATCAAATACTCACGATTAGTCTTCAACCCAATCGAATGTGCGGGTAACGGCTTTCTTCCAGCCCTTGTAGAGCTTAGCGCGTTCTTCCTCACCCATCTTGGGTTTCCATTCCTTATCAATACCCCAATTCTCGCGCAGATCCTCAACCTCTTTCCAGAAGCCAACGGCAAGGCCGGCAGCATAGGCTGCACCCAGCGCTGTCGTTTCAGCAACGGTCGGTCGAATAACAGGAACGCCTAGAATGTCAGATTGGAATTGCATTAAGAGCTCATTGAAGACCATACCGCCATCAACCTTGAGGGCTTTCAGATCGACGCCCGAATCTTTATTCATGGCATCCAGTACCTCGCGGGTCTGATATGCTGTTGCTTCAAGCACGGCACGTGCAATATGTCCGGCATTGATGTACCGGGTCAGCCCAACGATTGCGCCGCGGGCATCGCTCTTCCAGTAGGGAGCAAACAAACCGGAGAATGCGGGAACGAAGTAAATACCGCCAGCATCATCGACGGATTGGGCAAGCTTTTCAATATCAGATGATTTTTCGATCATCTTCAGATTGTCACGCAACCATTGTACCAGGGCACCGGTGATGGCAATGGAGCCTTCCAGTGCATAAACAGCAGGCTGATCACCAATTTTGTAACCAAGGGTGGTCAACAAACCGTTCTTTGATTGAACCGGTTCTGTTCCGGTGTTCAGGAGCATGAAGCAGCCTGTGCCGTAGGTGTTCTTGGCTTCGCCTGGCGCATAGCAGGTTTGTCCGAAGAGGGCTGCCTGCTGGTCACCCAAGTCACCAGCGACAGGGATGCCGTCCAGGCCGCTGTTCTTGGCGTAGCCATAAACTTCACTCGATGCCTTGATCTCGGGCAGCATGGAGCGTGGGATATCCATAATCGCTAACATCTCAGGATCCCAGTCCAGGGTCTCGAGGTTCATTAACATGGTTCGGGAAGCGTTTGTTACATCAGTTACATGCACGCCGCCCTTTGTGCCGCCTGTCAGGTTCCAGATAACCCAGGTGTCGATGTTGCCAAAGAGCAGTTCGCCCTTTTCGGCTTTTTCGCATGCACCCTCAACGTTATCAAGCATCCATTTAACTTTCGGGCCTGAGAAATAGGTTGCCAGGGGCAGACCAACTTTTTCACGGAAGCGATCCTGTCCGCCGTCTTTAGCGAGTTCATTGCAGATTTGGTCGGTGCGTGTATCCTGCCAAACGATCGCATTGTAAATCGGTTTACCGGTTGCTTTTTCCCAAACAACGGCTGTTTCACGCTGATTGGTGATACCGCATGCTGCGATATCCTTGATGTCAATCTTGAGCTTCTGCAAGGCGCCTTTAATCACGTCTTGTGTGGCTTGCCAGATCTCTAATGGATCATGTTCCACCCAACCCGGTTTTGGATAAATCTGTTCGTGTTCTTTTTGGTCCAAACCAACGACTGAGCCCTTATGATCGAAGATCATAAAGCGAGTGCTGGTTGTTCCTTGATCTATTGCAACTGCGTATTTTGCCATTTTGTTCTCCTTTTGGTAACTATTGGATTAATACAATCAACTGCAATTCGCCCATACTTTTGCGGCTGTATCAAGCAGCATGAAGGTTGAAGTTGCACCTGGGTCTTGGTGACCGGCGCTTCGTTCGCCTAAATAACTTGCGCGACCCTTGCGGGCAACAAGTGGGATTGTGGCTATCATGCCTTGTTCTGCTGCTTCAGCCGACTTTTTTAATCCTTCTCCGAGTGAAAGCCCCTGTTCAGTTGCATCCTTCAGGGCTTGAACAGCCGGAGTTAACGCATCCACCATTGTCTTATCCCCCGGGGAGGCTTTACCTAATCTTACAACACCTGCGGTAGCTGCCTCAAGTGCCTTAGCCCAATCTGCCAGGTCGAAAGAACTCTTCCCGTCAATGGACATTCCCGCTTGCATAAATATTGTGGAATACAGAGGGCCACCAGCGCCACCCACTTTTGAAAGCAGGGTCATACCGACAGTCTTCATGATTTTGCCAATATCCACATCTTCGCCTTCGGGTAATTTTTCCAGAACTGCACGAAAACCACGATCCATATTTACGCCGTGGTCGGCATCGCCTATTTGTGAGTCAAGTTCAGTCAAATATTCTTTGTTTTCCGCAATAACCTGTGCAAAAGCTTTGATCCACTCAAGTACGTCTTTATTTGTAACAGCCACGTATACCTCACTAATATAGAGTCTGGACTTTAGATCCAGACTCTATCGCTGCGCATTGATTGTTCTTAAACTCCCCAACGCAAACCGGCGGTTTTAACCGGTGCGTCCCAAAGTTTGATCAGGTCGTCATCCATCTTCAACATCGTGATGGACGCGCCAGCCATCTCTAAACTGGTGATATAGGGGCCAACTAAATTGCGGACGACTTTTATACCCTTGGCTTCGAGCATCTCGATAGCTTTCCGATAGACAATATAGAGCTCAATCAAAGGTGTTCCGCCCATGCTGTTCACGAACAATAACACTTCATCACCCGATTCAAAAGGCAAATCTTCGATGACGGGGTTGAGAAGCATCTCGGTAACCTCATCTGCGGGTTTAATCTTCATCCTGGTGCGACCTGGTTCACCGTGAATACCGATGCCAATTTCCATTTCATCTTCTGGGAGGTCGAAGGTTGGCTTGCCTGCGGTTGGAACCGTGCAGGAGGTTAATGCCATACCCATACTGCGACCCTGGCCATTGATTTTACGGGCCAAATCGGTAACTTCTTTCAGCGACCGTCCTTCTTCTGCTGCTGCACCGACAAGTTTCTCCATCAGCACAGTCAGGCCAACACCACGTCGACCGGCTGTGTAAAGGCTGTCTTTCACAGCAACATCGTCATCAACAACCACGGCTTCAACATCAATGCCTTCGGCTTTGGCTAGATCTGCTGCCATTTCGAAGTTCATAATGTCACCCGTGTAATTTTTGACGATATGCAATACGCCAGCACCGCCGTCAACGGCTTTTGTTGCTTCTAACATTTGATCAGGAGTGGGGCTCGTAAATACAGCGCCCGGGCAAGCTGCGTCCAGCATACCCATACCGACAAAACCGCCGTGCATGGGTTCATGGCCGCTGCCGCCACCAGAGACGAGGGCAACTTTTCCCTTCACCGGAGCATCTGCACGCACAATGAAATCTGGATCGTAATGTACTTTTACCAGATCCGGATGAGCAAGTTCAATCCCTTGTAACTCTTCTAGTACGACCTCTTCAGGATTATTAATTAACTTCTTCATTCCTGTTCACCGCCTGGAAGATTCTTTGAGATAAACAAGTCATAAAGCACCAGACCAATTGGCCCTGCAATACAGGGAATCAGAACGGGGGGGATTAGCCAGTAGAGACCATCGAACAGCCCCGTAGTGCCAGCCAGTGCACCAAAGAGGCGGGGGCCAAGGTCGCGCGCGGGGTTAATCGAATAGCCGCTGGGACCGCCGAGTGAGAGCCCTACTGCCAGAACGGCAAAACCGACAATCATTGCTCCAAGATTATCCTTAAGACCCATGTTCTTGGCATCACCTGAAGCTGCAACGCCCCACAACAGAACCATTGTGCCAAAGAATTCGGCTATGCTAGCAGTGAGCATGCTGTAAGAGCCGCCAGCCTCACCCTGTGCTGCCTGGAAAAAAGACTCTTGAAATACAGCGCCTGGTCCGGTTGACCAAACATTGGGCATGCCAGCAGCAACGAGACCATCACGATAAACTAAGTAAACAGCAGCTGCACCGAGGAATGCGCCAATCATTTGGGCTACAATGAAGGGGATCACTTTCTTCCAAGGGAAATCCCGTTTGAACGCAAGCGCCAGAGTCACTGCGGGGTTGAGGTGAGCACCAGAAACGCCGCCTGAAACATAAACAGCGATAACCACTGCGAATGCCCAGCCGATGGTGATGGTGTTCCAGTTATAAGCATTGCCCGCGAGCCTGGGTGCTAAACCGACGTTTGCGACAACCCCATCGCCTAAGAGAATTAATACAAAAGTACCAAATACTTCGCCAACAAATTCTTTCATAGTTCTGTCTTTCATAAGTTGTCTCCTTGGAAATTAGTGAAATTAATTATTAAAAACGACTTAAACAAAACTTCTTTTGCCGGTATTCCGTCCTTTCACTGCCTAGTGGTTGATCTGAAAGAAGAAAAAGGTGCGGCGCAGATTGTTTCTGATTATGGAGCCCACCCAAAGTAATTATAATACTAAAATTCCACATCTGATATATTTTGTTAACATTTTCACACTGAAAGGGTGAGAGTTATGGTAGAATTTTTATTATTTTAGCATAATTTCCTCCATTTTGGTTCATCTTTAGCGGATTACGCAACCTTATTTCTGTAAATTCATCAGGACCTTTTAGTCTGATTCGATATTTAGATAAATTCTCCCGGTTTCCCAATCCTCATCAATTTCCATCAAGATTGCGCTCACCAATCGTAAACAAGAGGTTTGATTGGGAAAAATCCACACGACCCGAGTACGCCGTTTGATTTCCTGGCTGACTCGCTCCAACATATTGCTAGTCCGGATACGCCGCCGGTGGGCCTCCGGGAAATCAAATACTGTCAAGCCTTCTGGGATTGCTGTCTCCATCCAATCCGCCAAATCAGAAGCTGTATCAGCATATTTGGATACAATCTGTTTCAAATATTGTTCGGCATGATCCCGGTTTGGAGCATTAAAGACCGCCCGGATGTCAGCTGCTACTTCAGTCTGCATCCGTTTGCGGGGGACATACTGGCTGGCATTCTGTTGTAGATGGAATTGACATCGCTGCCAAGGTGTCCCGGTGAACACTGCCTGACGACCCTTGCGCAGCCCATAGTGATCATCGCTGATGATCGGACACCATGTAACCCTCGTTCAACCAGGCTTTCCAGGAAAAGGTGCCAGTGCTGTTCTGCCTCACTCAACGAGATCGAAACACCCAAAATATGCCGTTTCCTGTCTCTTCCCACGCCTGAAGCGATCAAAATAGCCGCATCCCGGAGTTGACCATCCATTCGTACCTTCTCGTAGCGAGCATCGAGATACAGGTAGACAACCTCTCCCAACGGACGATTGCGCCAGGCTTCCAATACTTCATCCAGTTTCTCTGTGGCCCTGCTGACCTGCATACTGGTCACCGCCGTACCGCACAATCGCTCGGTGATCGCTGCCACTCGCCGGGTGGAAACGCCCTGAACATACATCTCAGCCAGAGCTAATGTTAGCGCTCTTTTACTCCGCAGTCCCTTCTCCAAAGCTTCCGGGTAGAAGTGTCCTTGACGCACCTGCGGCACCTCAAACTCGATCTCCCCCACACGGGTCTAACCGTTTTGGGTTTGTAGCCATTGGCGTGTCCCTTGCGCTCCGGAGAGCGTTCATACGGCCCAACTCCCAGGTGCTGTTCCCGTTCCAGCCGCATCGCTTCGTTGATCAGGCTCCGGAACATCTCTGGTAGTGCCTCCAATCCTTCTGCGGCTATTTGTTCCAATATTTCTTCTGGTAATAATGTACAATTTGGTTGATAGGTCATGGTTTTCTCCTTTCAGTCTTTGTCAACTAAAAGGATACCTGACCTATCACTTTCTTGATTTTACAGAAAATATGTTACACCAACCTTTAGCGATCTATTTCATAAAATCAGCGACCCGCTAAATATGAGGAGGTCTATCTCAAAAAGTATCAAACACCCCGAAAGGCCCGGGGAGGACCGCTAAGATATCTTGAGTTCTACAATTTCCAAAGACCACATCAAGCCCTGGCTACCAGCAAAGGTCTATTTTGCTCACCAAACAGGATTATAATTATTACCATTAGAAATGGAGGAGTTCACCTTATTTTGACTTTTTCTGTGTCTAAAAATATGGGTCCACCTTATTAGTCTAGGAATGCAATGGAATGAAACAAGGTCGATTTTTTTACTTATTCGGAGAAACATAAAGTTTTTCTGTTGGGGATTGATTTCGTTTTGTACGTAACCGTCCTCCTTTCACCCATCATAATTTACAAAAAGTAATTGAAATCGAAAGGAACCAGTTGTAAAACCAAACTGTTGTGAAGTCGAATTTAGTGTTTTGCGTGTCCAATTCAATATAATAACGATTATTGCCACACAATTTTGTTAGGTCAACCAATCATCAATACTTGAGAAATGGAGGTTTGTAGTGCAAGAAAAATATGATTACATCGTAATCGGGGCTGGTGTGGTTGGCTGCATCATTGCACGTACGCTTTCACGCTATGAAGGAAGAGTCCTTCTCATTGATAAGGAAGCGGATGTCTGTATGGGTTCAACCGCTGCCAATACAGCCATTGTGCATGCAGGCTACGACCCACTGCCCAATACTCTCAAAGCTCGGATGAATGTCGCAGGGAATGCTATGTGGGATACACTGGCAGGTGAATTAAACTTTCCGTTTGAAAGGCGGGGGGATTTTGTGGTCGCGGTTGGAGAGGATGAATTACCTGCACTTGAGACTCTCATGGGTTTTGCAAAAAAGAACGGTGTTCCTGGTTGTGTTATGTTGAGTGGGCCTGAAGTCCGCCGGCGTGAAAAGAACATCACACCTGAAGTGAGTGGGGCTCTGTGGGCATCAACCGGTGGCATAACAGATCCATTTGCCGTCACTGTGGCGGCAGCTGAGAATGCTGTGATGAATGGCGCTGTGGTCAAGTTAAATACTGAATTCAAAGATTTCATCATGGAGGGAGACCGGATTATTGGCATCAAAACCAACCAGGGAGATTTCCTTTCACGCTGGGTCGTCAACTGTGCTGGTCTCTATTCAGACTTTGTCATGCATCGGGCTGGTGTGCGACCGGAGTTTAAGATCAGACCTCGCAAAGGCGAATATTTTGTCTTTGATCGCGCGGATGTTCAAATTGATAATGTGCTCTTCCCAGTTCCCTCAGAGAAGGGTAAGGGTATCTTGGTCACCACAACAATTCACGGGAATACAATCCTCGGACCGAATGCAGATATCATTGATGACAAAGAAGATATTTCAACGACAGAGTCAGGTATGGAAGAAATTTGGGCTGGCGCGAATAAATTGGTTCCCTCTCTGTCTAAAAAACATGTGATAGCCACTTTCGCAGGATTACGCCCAATGGGTAATGCACCTTGTAAGACGCCAGGGGTGGATTATAACAAGGATTACATTATTGAAATCCCAGAGGAAGTTAAAGGGTTTGTCAATTTAGGTGGCATTGAGTCTCCCGGATTGGCATCCTCACCCGCTATTGCCCAGGAAGTGGTGGACCTGTTGAAAGACGCTGGTGAGGAATTGAAAGTAAAGAAAGACTGGGACCCCATCCGAACTGCACGCCCCCGTTTCAGAGATATGGCCCAGAAGGATCGGAAATTATTGGTGGATATGGACCCAAGTTATGGCAGGGTGATTTGCCGCTGTGAAAATGTAACCGAGGGCGAAATTATCGCTGAAATCCACGCACCAGTACCTGCAACAACTTATGATGCAATAAAACGACGAACCTGGCTTGGCACAGGGCGCTGCCAGGGTGCGTTTGATACACCCCGCGTCATTGATATTTTAGCCAGAGAGTTGGGTGTCTCACCTTTAGAGATCACCAAACGTGGTTCGGGTTCAGAATTTCTATCCAGACCAACGAAAAAGGTGGAGATATAAAATGTTGAAAAAACATACCTATGATGTTGTAATTATTGGCAGTGGACCCGGTGGATTGGCAGCAGCAGTTGCAGCCAAAAAGGAGGGCGCTGAGGACGTTCTTGTGATCGAGCGCGATACAGAACTGGGAGGCATCCTGCTTCAATGCATCCATAATGGGTTCGGTTTGGAAATCTTTAAAGAAGACCTGCCAGGACCCAGTTATGCACAGAGGTATATCGATGAATGCCTTGAGTTAGGTGTTGAGACAATGCTTGACACAATTGTGCTTGAGGTAACTCCTGATCGAAAACTCTTTGCTTCCAGCACAAAGTACGGGTTCGTTGAGATTCAAGCCAGAGCAATTGTTTTAGCGATGGGATGTCGGGAACGAACACGCGCAATGATTCAAATTCCCGGTATGCGTCCAGCCGGTGTATATACAGCCGGCACGGCACAACGGTTTACCAACATTGAGGGCAAATTACCTGGGGAGCGAGTTGTCATCCTGGGCTCCGGTGATATTGGCATGATC
>NPIE01006586.1_pt1 | contig 10497 bp, 8 predicted proteins | sample 8637661 | NCBI WGS metagenome assembly NPIE01 (sample SAMN07420842, study PRJNA396082) | bioreactor metagenome | isolation source: sample BA12 brine-fed electro-methanogenic bioreactor BA | place: Japan: Kochi | collected 2016-12-09 | reverse complement strand
ATGAGGTTAAAGGGCGACCACTCTACATAGTTAGTGAAGCTCCTTCTGAAAATATAAATCAATTAAAGGAATAGGATTTAAAGCATGGCAAAAATAGATTTTTCAATAAACGAGGAAGCAAGAAATCGTACAGTACAAAGAGCGAAAGAAAGAAATATTATTCTTCCGACTCTTGCACAACAAAGAAACCCGGAGTTAATTCCCGATAAGATCAAAGAAGAATTATCAAATATTGGATTGTGGGATATTCACCCAAGGAATTTATTTCGCATTACCTGGAAAAATGAACCAAAGATAATGGGTGGAAAATTCGGTGGTGTAAATTATTTAGAGTTACCCCCATCCTTTACCGGCGTAAAAGCCAGAATTATTATGCTGGTGGGTAAATGGTTCCCCACTGGTGCACATAAAGTTGGTGCTGCATATGGTTGTTTAGTTCCAAGATTAGTCACCGGTCAATTTGACCCCACAATTCACAAAGCTGTTTGGCCATCAACTGGAAACTATTGCCGTGGTGGTGCCTATGATTCCAAATTATTAGCTTGTGATTCGATCGCAATCTTACCAGAAGAAATGAGTAAGGAACGATTTGATTGGTTAAAAAATGTTGCTACAGAAGTAATTGCAACACCTGGTAGTGAATCAAATGTTAAAGAAATTTTTGATAAGTGTTGGGAACTACGTCAATCTGGGGAACCCCTCATCATCTTTAATCAATTTGATGAATTTGGAAATTATCTGTGGCATTACAACGTAACCGGGCATGCATTGGAAGAAATCCTTAAATTAGAAATGCGACCTGAAAGCAATTTTGCTGGGTTTTGCGCGACCACTGGGTCAGCGGGAACGATTGGTGTTGGAGACTATTTGAAACAATTATTTCCAACTTCGAAGGTAGTTGCTTCTGAGGCATTACAATGTCCGACTTTGTTAAATAATGGTTTTGGTGCTCATCGAATTGAAGGTATTGGAGACAAACATGTCCCCTGGATCCACAATGTGAAGAATACCGACATGGTTACTGCAATTGACGACAATGATGTTGTCAGATTGGCACGCTTATTTAATGAACCTGAAGGTCGCAAATATTTAGCCAAAAAAGGCGTACCAGAAGATTTAATCTCACAACTTGAATTATTCGGTCTCTCAGGAATTGCCAATCTTCTCACTGCGATCAAATTTTCTAAATATTATGAATTAACTGAGGATGATATTGTTTTAGCTGTTTTGACAGATTCAATGGAATTGTATGATTCTAGAATTGAAGAATATCAACAAAAATTTGGTGATTTCACCAGTCATGATGCAGCCGAGGCCTATGCAACTTCACTCATGGGTGAATCTACCGATAACTTACTTGAGTTAAATTACCAGGATCGAAAGCGTGTCCATAATTTGAAATACTACACCTGGGTTGAACAACAAGGTAAAACCTACGATGAAATTATGGATCAATGGTATGACAAAGATTATTGGACTGGATTCCAGTCCCAACTGGATGAAATTGATGAATACATCAACGAGTTCAATGACAGGGTTGGCTTGTTGAAAAAATACCTGTAAAATTGATTACATTATCCAGGGTTCTATGAAATTGTTTCATAGGACCCTTTTTATAAAGTAGTCCATTTTAGGATATAAATTCATATGGGTCTTACAGATACAGATATTGTTTTAGTTGCAATCTTACCCAGCCCTAAAGATTTGGAATATGCGCGTTTGCTGGGTTGGTATCGTATCCCTTTAAAAAGTGCACCAAAAGTAATTGCTGTTGATTATTTGGCTTTTTATCAAACAGCTGCGTTTAATGAAACTGACCGTTGGCAGATAAAATTTATCGCCCCTGTTCGGGGTCATGAATTAACCACACGTGCTTTGTTATTTAAAGAAGAACCAGATCATCCAAGAGCAAATGAAGAATATTACAAGATCCAAATTGGTGATTTAATCCAATTGCATAATCCAATTTTTGCAGATCGCTGGAGAAGAATCACATTTTTTTATACAACTGGTTATTTACTAAACAGGGCAACGTCCATAAGGGATTTGGTCGTAGAAGGGGAAGATAGAAACATTTTATGGAAGACTTTAAAAGAACGGTCAAAAGAAAATTATGATTATTCTCAAGCAAAAGATAATTATCAATCAATAGATGTGGATTTTTTGGAAATCCTATTGGAATGGGATAAAATCAAAGAGAACAAATAATTCTCTTTGTAATTAATAATATTGAGGTAATTATGAAAACACTCATTCAAGGTGGTACTATCATTTCAGCTTCAGATGAATATCAGGCAGATATTCTAATAGAAAATGAAAAAATATCTCAAATTGGTATTGACTTTTCTCTTATTGATGCGGATTCAGTGGTGAATGCTGAAGGAAAATTAATTTTGCCAGGTGGAATAGATGTTCATACTCACTTCGATTTACCGATGTTTGACACAGTTTCTTCAGATGATCACTATAGTGGCCACAAAGCAGCTGCCTTTGGTGGAACAACAACTGTTATTGATTTTGTTTCGCAAAGTGGGTCTGATTTACATAAAGATATTGACCATTGGTTTGAAAAATCAGAACCAAAGGCTGCCATTGATTATAGTTTTCACATGAATATCTCCGTTTTCAATCAAACAGTTGCAAATCAGATTCCAGATCTTCTTAAGATGGGAATTAGTTCTTTGAAAGTTTTCACAGCTTATAATAATTCGCTTAGAATCCAGGATGCTGATATTTTTCGAGTTATGCGAATTGCCCAGGAACATGGGTTTCTAACTATGATGCATGCCGAAAATGGAGATATCATTGAAATATTGGTACAAGAAGCCTTATCGCAGGGTAAAGTTACCCCAGAATGGCACGCACATACCCGTCCTTCGTGGGGAGCGGTTGAAGCTGTTGCACGTGGAGTCTCATTGTCAGCACATACAGGAGCACCATTGTATATTGTTCATATGAATGCTGCTGGTGAAGTTGATCAACTAGCCTATGGTCGTGATTTAGGCATTCCAGTCATGGGAGAAACCTGTCCGCAATATTTGTTTTTCACTGTTAAGGATCTTCAAAGAGAAGACGGTGCAAAATGGGTCTGCTCCCCACCAATGCGGAGTGAAGAAGATAACGAACGATTATGGCTAGGATTGATGGAAGGTACCATTCAGGTTGTTGGAACCGACCATTGCCCATTTTTCTTTGATGGTACCAAACCAATCCTTTATGAAGGCAAAGAAGTAAAAATTCCGGGAAAAGAATTGGGGAAAAGTGATTTTACTAAGATCCCCAATGGACTCCCCGGAGTTGGTGATCGATTACCAATTTTGTGGACCGAGGGGGTTGGAAAAGAAAGAATTTCTCTGAATCAATTTGTTGCTCTTACAGCCACAAATCCTGCAAAAATATTTGGTTTATATCCCCGCAAGGGGGTGATTCAACCCGGTAGTGATGCTGATATTGTTATTTGGGATCCTCAAAAACAGGTAAAATTTGGAAGAGAGTGGTCTCACCAAAGAACAGATTACAATCTCTATGAAGGATGGGATCTAATCGGATTTCCAGAAAAAGTGTTTTTAAGAGGTAAGTGTATTGTGGATGGGTCAACCTGGTTTGGAAAAGCGGGACAAGGGCAGTTTATAAAAAGAAGTGCATTCAATCCTGTTCTTTGAAAATTGGTTATGTTAACCCTTTTACCGATACTTATTAATATAATCTCGGCTGGCACCATCTTTGTTTTATCGAAATTAAAGACAAATATTGGAAGAGTGTGGCTGGTTTCAGCCATATTGTCATTGCTTAATTGGGGTTTTATATTTGCTTTACGTTGGTTGTTTCCATTGAAGTTTCAAATAACGGAGTGGTTTCCCATCGGAGAAGTTTATCAAAGAGGAATATTATTCCAACTTGATTCATTCTCTTGGCCACTACTCATAGCTTTATGTGCAGTACAAACAGCTGTAATAATAACTGATTCATCTCGGTTGGAAGATATACCTTCTACAAATGTTTGGACTGGTGTGTTTTTAATCTATTCCGTAGGATTCTTAGCTGTTTTATCCAATAGCATTATCACATTTTTTTTAATGTGGGCGTTGGTTGATTTATTGGAATTCCTCGTAATGATTAGAACAATTACCAAAACAGAGCTCACAAATGAAGTTGTGGTTTCATATGCAGTTAAGACATTAGGTTTGATGTTTTTAATCATTAGTCTTCTCATAAGCTTCAATTTAGGAACCCCACTACAATTGAATCAAATCGACAATCAAGTTGGCATTTTTATTTTGATTTCTGTCGGTTTGCGATTAGGTGTAATTCCATTTAATTTACCATTTGTAAGTGGTTCACCAGTGCGTCGTGGCTTGGGAAATGCTATCAGAATGATCAGTGTTTCAACCAGCATCGTTGTTTTACTTCGATTACCATTAACAGGTTTTGATGCACCAGCTCAGGAAATATTGTTGACATTAACCTCATTAGGAATTCTATTTGGGGCAATCATGTGGTTCACCTCTTCAGATGAATTGGAAGGAAGACCATATTGGATAATCACATTGGCAGGGTTTACAATATTTGCATCCATACAAGGTGAACCATTATCTATTCTCAGTTGGAGCCTGGTTTTGATATTGAGTGGATCGGTGTTGTTCTTGTATTCATCACGTGGTAGAAAACTAACAATTATTCCATTAATAGCGGTTATTGGAATTAGTGGATTACCTTACACACCAGCAGCGGTTGGCTGGCAGGGGATCTTTATTGAAGGAAATTTCCTTAGAAACGTGATCAATATTCTTTCAGTATCTTTTTTGATTTTAGGATATTTACAACACGCGAATTATCCTTCTGAATTGTTAACCCATAAAGAAAAGTGGATTTGGCTAACCTATCCGATAGGATTAATCTTATTAATTCTCACACATTGGTTTGTGCTCATTTTTAGTGATTTGGAATTATGGGTACCAGGGATACTTATTGTAAGTATTATTGCATTTCTGATTCCATTATTGTTTTATTTCCTTTTAACCAGATATATGCGGGCTTCATATTACTCAGAATATTTTCAGGATGTTTTACGTCCTTTTGGAAAAATTTTTATTCAAATGGTTAGTTTGCAGTGGCTTTATCGAATAATCTGGTCTCTTCTTAATTCTTTGCAAAAAATTGTTAATCTCTTAGCCAATGTATTAGAAGGACAGGGGGGAATTATTTGGGTAATTGTTTTCTTAATTATGTTGATTTCTCTAATTACTTCAGGTGACCTAATATAAACATGGATAATTTAATGGACTATATTCCTGTAATATTCGTTGGGGGCACATCCCTCTTCCTATTGGTCAGCAAAAATTGGCGATGGAATATATTAGCATTAGCTTTGCAATATGTAGCTGTTTTTTGGATGGTTTTACAAACCTGGACATTGGGGCTGGCCGTGGCTAAGTTGATAGGGGGATGGATGGCTGGAGCAATTTTAGGTTCGTCTATTCAAAATGAAAGTTTTGGTAAAGAAGAATTTTCTTTCGTTGAACAACGATTTAAATTCATTCTTGTGCTCATTATCTGGATATTTGTGTATTCAATATCACCACAAATTCAAAAATTCTTTCCGATTTCTTTCCAATTAATTCTAGGTGGTATGGTTTTGATCACTGTTGGAATTCTGCAATTTGGGGTTTCTTCTAATCCAATTCGAGTAATATTTGGATTATTGACTTGTTTTTCCGGATTTGAGGTTATTTACTCAGGCTTGGAAAATTCTATACTCGTTGCTGGATTTTTGGTGATTATTACGCTGGGAATTGCTTTGGTTGGTGCTTTATTTATAAATCAACAAGAGGGAGAGTTGGTTTGACCGCTCCAATTATTTGGATTGTTTTTCCATTGCTCGTATCGCTACTATTATTTATAGTCCGCTCCAGTCGTTTACTTGCGTTGATAATAGGGGGTGGGGTGAGTGCATTGTTGGCGTTATTAGCATTGACCTTTAAAATCGATAGTGTATTTCCGCTTGGACCACTTTCGATTGAAATTACTTCAACTTTAAATATTCTTGGAAGAAATTTTACAATATTAGATTCCGATCGCTTTATGCTTGCGCTATTTTTTGCAATGAGTGCTTTTTGGATTCTTGGATCGCGAATTTCTGGTGTCAACAGTTTCTTCATACCGAATTCGTTAGCAATCATTACGCTTTTTGTGGCGGCTTTATCTGTACAACCATTTTTGTATGCGGCTTTGATCATTGAAATTGCTGTATTGATTAGTATTCCAACATTCTTTGTTCGTGGAGAACCCGTTAAGCAAGGAGTGATCAGGTTTCTGATTTTTCAAACATTAGCAGTACCTTTCATTTTAATTTCTGGAAGAGGATTCGAACTTGCTCCATCCAGTATTGATAGTCAGGCAGTCTATTTCCAAGCTGGAATTTTATTAGCAATTGGAATTGGCTTATGGTTGGCAATTTTCCCTTTTTATACCTGGGTACCACTTTTAGCTGGTGATGGGCATTCATACTCAGCCGGTTTTATTTTTAGTATGTTGCCAACCGCAGTTCTGATTTTTTTTCTGGAATTTTTTAATTCTTATAATTGGTTGCGAGAACAAGTAGAACTGTTTTCAATCATTCAAGCGATAGGTATTATTATGGTTGTGCTGGGAGGATTGTTCGCTGCTTTCCAACGATCTATTACCAAAATTCTTGGTTATGCAGTTATCGCAGAAATTGGTTTTTCCTTATTAGCTTTAAGCCTTAACCAAACAATTGGTTGGCAATCATATATTTTTATTATGATTCCTCGCTTAATATCGATTGCTATTTGTTCTTTGGCTATATCGATTTGGAAGAATCATGATTTAAACCTGGATTTAGATCATTTACAAGGTTTACAGAAGAAATTTCCACTCGCTACCATGGGTTTTTTGGTTGGATGGTTCACATTTTCTGGTTTACCACTTTTGCCAGGATTCCCAACAAAATTGCCCATCCTAATTGGGTTAAGCTCTGGATCTTTCCGACCTATCATTTTTGTTTCAATTGGTTTGTTTGGGATTTTCGTAGCAGGTTTTCGTTTCATCGCGGTTGCATTTGTTGATCAAAAAAGTACCGATGAATTATTACCAGAACCCATCATTCAGAAGATTTTTTTTGTGCTTGGAATTTTAATCTTGGTTGCAATAGGCTTATTTCCAAGTATATTTCTGAATCCATTTGATAATTTATTGTTGAATTTTTCGAACTTGAATTAATGAAATTGAATTTAGAAAATTCAGAATGGTATAATCGACGCATCAAGTATTGAGTCTATCTAAATGGAGCAAATTCATGGATTTTGAACAATTATTAAAGCAAGTTGAATGGTTGGATGATGAACGTCGTAAGGATAAGTTGATAATTGCTGCTTTAGATGATCGAATCAGAAAATTAGAGGGAAACAGTACCTCATTTATGCAGGAAATTCGGGAACTCTCCAATGAAATGAGCAGATTACAGACCCTTCCTTCCCGGTTTGAGACTTTTGATTCAACGATTTCTCAACTTCGGGTTGATTTCAATCGAGTTGTTGAATCCGTTGAAAAACAGAGAAATGAAAAAGATCGTGAACAAGAAAAAGTTAGACTAGCAGATCTCGAATCTTTGAATGGTTCTATTGAAAAAATCAGGAAAAACTTAGATGTTCTACCCGAAATGAAAAAAGAAATGAAAGCTCGGGAAGAGGAAGAGCATCGATTGATTAGGTTGATTGGGGAATTTGATAAAAAATTGCTCGACATTAAACGATCAGATGAAGAATATCGAAGATCTCAAAAAATATTAGAGGAGAATGTCAGACAGGATTCAAAACGAATTTTAGACGTTCAGGGTGAAATAACTTCTACCCGTAAAAGAATTGATGAACAAAGGGGAAGGGTTGATCTAGCAACCGAAAATTTGCGGAAAATTGAAATGCGACAAAATGAGTTATTAAACTCTGAAAGTGAAAGAAAACAAGCTCAAATCACGTTTATTGAAAAGTATAGTAAGCAACAGGTAGAGCGGGAGCGAGTTTGGAAAGAATGGCAAGCAAACTTTGAAGTAATTAGCAAACAAGCGATTAATTTGGATGAACAGTTGCAATCTCTTGACGCAACACAAAGAGCTATAAGACATTCACAAGAAGCCTTTGAGGAGATCACACAAAAATTCGAAAGAAGAATTAATGAAATTACAGAAATGCAAAGGCTTGCTGAGGAAAAAATGCGTCAGGATTGGGTTTCCTTCCGTGCAGATGACCAGAAAAGATGGTCAAATTATATGATTTCTCAGGATGAACAATTTCAGGAGACAACCAGAATTTTTGAAAAAATTGAAAATCGTCTCATTCATCTCGAGGAAACTACTCAGGAATTAAATGATTTAACAACCCAGATTATAAAAAAAAAAAAAATGTTGATTGGAAAAAAGANNGTAAATGATTTAACAACCCAGATTATCCAAACGAACGAAAAATCGATTCAATCCCTGTTCAAATTTATTAATGATGTAAACGAAGATTTTTCTGACTCATTTGATACTAAGAGATAATTTCTATGTATGTCATTGGAACAGCAGGGCATGTAGATCACGGTAAATCAACATTGATAAAAGCATTAACTGGTATCCATCCCGACCGGTTAAAAGAAGAACAGATTCGTGAAATGACGATTGATTTGGGTTTCGCCTGGTTGACACTTCCAAACAACGAAGAAATTGGAATTATTGATGTTCCTGGTCACCGCGATTTTATTGAAAATATGTTGGCAGGAGTTGGTGGAATTGACGCTGCATTGCTGGTAATTGCTGCAGATGAAGGTGTTATGCCACAGACCAAAGAACACTTGGCTATTTTGGATTTGCTTCAAATTAAGAATGGCATCATAGTGATCAGTAAAATCGATTTGGTTGACGACGAAGATTGGCTTGATCTGGTTGAGCTGGATATTCGCGATGCAGTAAAAAACACCATTTTTTCAGAAGCTCCAGTTGTTCGGGTTTCAGCTCACTCCATGGAAGGTATCGATAATCTGGTAGCAAACATTACAGATCTTTTATTAGAAGTCGAACCAAAACCAGATCACAATCGTGCCCGGTTGTCCATTGATAGAGTTTTTTCATTGTCAGGGTTTGGAACGATTGTTACTGGAACATTAATTGACGGAACATTTAAGATTGGTGAAGAAGTTGAGCTATTACCCGAAAAATTGAAAACCAGAATAAGAGGTTTACAAACACACAAGAAAAAAGAGGAAATCGCATTTCCGGGTAGTAGGACAGCTGTGAATATTAGCGGAATTGAAATGAGCCAGGTTCATCGAGGGCAGGTGCTTGCTGCAGTAAACAAATATCAGCCAACCAAAAGATTTGATGCATTTGTTAGGTTGGTAAGTGATTCAAGTTTTTCAATTAAGCATAATCAGCAAATAAAACTTTTTATTGGGTCTTCTGAAGTGTTATCAAGGGTACGGGTTTTGGGCAAAGATGAAATAAAACCTGGTGAGGCGGGTTGGGTTCAAATTGAACCAGTTTCACCAGTCGTTGCAATAAGAGGGGATCGGTTCATCATCCGAATTCCTTCTCCTGGTGAGACAATTGGTGGTGGAAAAATTGTTAATCCCAACCCATTAAGAAGACATAAAAGGTATGCAAAAGAGGTGCTTAATCAACTTGAGGCATATTTACAGGGAACACCAAAAGAAATATTTCTTCAAGCTGTACAGGATGAAGGAATTGGCACTTTCGAGAATTTTGTAAAAAAATCGAAAATAAACATTGATTTGCTTGAAAAATTTTATGATGAATTAGTTGTAGAGCAACAAATAATCCAACTTGAAAACGGTGATGCCTTTAAAAAACAAAAAATAAGTATTTGTTCAGACACCTGGTTCAATTCTCAAAAGTATAAAACAATAAAGATTCTCAACGATTATCATAATCAACATAATTTACGATCAGGAATACCAAAAGAGGAATTAAAAAGCAAATTGAATCTCGATCAGCATATTTTTCAAGCAATTCTGAAGAAATTCATGGAGTTGGAATTGTTGGAATTGATTGACAATTCAGTTCGAACTTTCGGATTTACACCTGAATTAAATTCTTCACAAGAAAAAATTTCCACCAAAGTCATTGAATTATTCCAAGAAAGTCCATTTTCGACACCTTCACTTAAAGAATGCATTCAAAAATATGGATTGGAAATTATTAACTTTTTACAAATGTCAGGTGTGATTGTAGTGGTAAATTCAGATGTTGCTTTTTTAAGTGAAAATTATCAAGAAATGTATGACTGGGTCGTTGAGAAAATTCAAAAAACTGGGTCTTTGACAGCTGCTGAATTTAGAGATCAATTTGAAACCTCAAGAAAGTATGCGCTGGCATTTTTGGAACATTTAGATATGAAAGGTATTACGGTTCGCGAAGGTGATCTCAGAAAATTGCGATCGGAATAATTTTTCAAATTGCAACAGAAGTTAACATGCCTGAATATT
>NPIE01009967.1_pt1 | contig 10500 bp, 9 predicted proteins | sample 8637661 | NCBI WGS metagenome assembly NPIE01 (sample SAMN07420842, study PRJNA396082) | bioreactor metagenome | isolation source: sample BA12 brine-fed electro-methanogenic bioreactor BA | place: Japan: Kochi | collected 2016-12-09 | reverse complement strand
AGTCATAATAAGGCTCTCCATTTTTATTGCCTTTTAAAGAAATACTGAATGAGCAGATTGTCATCATTTATAGCAGTTCATTTACATGGGTCACTGTTATCATTTTATTTAAAATCCTACCCTAAATTATCCAAACAATTAAAAAAATTGTATATTTCGTTGTTGAATTTTCATTAACCTAAAACCTTACAAAATGAAACTAAAAGTTAAACATCAGGAGAGTTATTCGCGATTAGAACTACTCCTAAGGACCCTATTCGGATTTCTTTACATCATTCTGCCTCACCTCTTTATTCTATTTTTCGTAAGTCTTTGGGGCGCTATCCTAAGGTTTATTGCTTTTTGGGTTGTTCTTTTTACAGGCAGATACCCAAAGAGTATGTTCGAATTTCAGGTTGGTCTTATGAGGTGGAGCCTTAGGTTATCGGCTCGTATTTACAACGTTGCCGATGGTTACCCAGCATTTGGCATTAAGGGCACCGATGAGTACACCCAGTTTGAAGTTGAATATCCTGAGAAAATTAGCAGAGCTTTAGTGCTACTTCGCCTATTCTTCGGCTTTATCTACGTATACCTACCTCATGGTTTTATACTAATGTTCAGAGGTATTTTTGTAAATATTCTCGTTTTCTTCGCTTGGTTTATTGTGCTTTTCACAGGCAAATATCCTCCATCATTCCATAATTGGGTAGTTGGACAAATTCGCTGGAACTATCGCGTTAGCCTGTACATGAACTATATGACTGATACCTATCCAGCATTTACTGGCGACGAACTTCCTGAAGAAGCATAACCTTAAACATCTTTTAAAAAATGGAGTTACACCCAATACCTCAACCCGACGAACTTGATATTAGAGAGAAAGAAGATGCAAGTGGGGCTTACCTTATGATGTTTGCAACAACGGCGTTAGGTTTACCTTTGCCTATTGTTAACATGATTGCATCCGTTGTATACTATTTCGTTAACCGTTCAAAGGGAAGGTTTGTAAAATTTCATGCGCTACAATCAATGTACTCGCAGCTAATTGTATCTGCCATAAACAGCTACTTGGTTATTTGGGCCATAGTAAATTTGGTTAACAACAAACCATTTACCGATGTTTTTTGGGGATTAGCAATAGCCGTGGGAGTTTTCAATTTGGTTTACTTTATTTTTAGTATTATTGGTGCAGTTCGAGCGCATAAAGGAAGGTTTTACTATTTCATATTCTTTGGCCGACTTGCATTTGTTCAGGTTTATTCGGTGAAAGAGAAACAACACGAAAAACCGGTAAACCTTCCACCTAAAATGTAAATCAATGCGACGAATACTCATTGAACTAATAGCCTTAGTGGCAATTGGCGGCCTTATTTGGGCCGCCTTTGCCATATTCATAAATTTTCCTAGTGAGCCAAAACTCATATCTAAGGAAAAAGAACAACAACTTGGAGAGAAATACACTGAGGTAATACTTAACCTAAATGGCTTTAGCAAGATTGAGAACAGTAAAGCCGATAGCATTTTCGAGGAAACTGCTCGAAAGCTTCGTAGCGTTCAGCCGGCTCCGGCCTACAGCTACACGCTAATTTTGGTTGATAACTCAATGGTAAATGCGTTTGCCCTACCAGGCGGACATATAATTATCACAAAAGGCCTTATTGAGTTTTGCCAAAACTCCGAAGAGCTCATTGCTGTTATTAGCCACGAAATTGGCCACATTGAGAAACAGCATGTTATTACCCGACTTATTAAAGACATTGGTTTTGAAATTCTAACATCGGGCGATGCCTACGTAATGGGCGAAGTGGCTCGCACAATTCTATCATCGGGTTATAACCGAAAGCAAGAAGTTGAAGCCGATGAATTTGCATGCGAACTGCTAATGCAAAGCAACCTGGAACCTCGTACACTTGCATCGTTTTTCCGACGATTAAAAGAGGAACAGGGTGATTATCCTTTTGAGCAATTTGAGATTATCGCCTCGCACCCAAATATGAATAACAGAATAAAATCAATTCTGGCCTTCGAAGTTCCAGCTGAGTTTGAACCGCAACAACCCTGGTTCACCATCGATGAGCTTAAAGATCTTTTAACAGAGAAACTAAACGACTAATTACTTAATAAGATGAGCGAATCTAAAGCAAAACGTGATAATTGTGCTGCTCCTGCTAGCGCAATTTACGGCATTGGACTTATCGGTGCCGCTGTTTACTACATTTCGGTAGCAACTGGCTTTTGGATGGGCGTTTTAGGATTTCTCAAAGCCCTTGTTTGGCCTGCATTCCTAGTTTACGAAGCGCTTAAAGCACTGGGAGCATAGTTTGTTTAAATACGTTAATACTTAAACCGTCTTATTTAAAGAACTATAAGGCGGTTTTTTAGTAAACAATTAACGTAATCCTCAGTGTTTAGCCTTAAAAGTTAGTAAGTTTGCATAGCCACTAATAAAATTATCAAAGTATAAATACAATGTCAAAAAAAACAGTAAACTGCTCAGGCTGCAAAACTTACCCATGCTATCAAGGTGATGATTGTGTTAGAGGACAAAATTTTAACGAGTACGAATTTCGAACGAAAACTGAATACGAAAACCTAGAGAATAGGAAAATGCTAGAGGTCTCAACACGCATTGAGGGTGATCACTATATGGAATGGACGAGACTTGAGGAGATTATTGGTTTTGCTGAGCAAATGGGCTATAAGCAAATTGGCGTTGCACACTGCGTTGGGTTAAACTCCGAAGCTAAAAAGCTAAAAGCTATTCTCGACAAAAAGTTTACAACTCATACCATTTGCTGTAAATTTTCAGGAATAAACAAAGCTGATTTTAACCTGCCCCAAATTAAATGCGATAGGTACGAAGCTATTTGTAACCCCGTTGGGCAAGCCATGGTGCTTAACGATTTAAATACAGACCTAAATATTATCGTTGGGCTTTGTATTGGGCACGATATACTGTTTACAAAATACTCCAAAGCACCAGTTACAACTTTTATTGTTAAGGATAGGGTAACCGGACACAATACAGCAGCAACCCTTTACTCAAGCTACTATCAAAAGAAATTAGCAAAGTAAAAGAAGCTAGATTGCTAATGCTTATTTGAAGAGGATACAGAATACTTGCTCAGCTTTACATGAGGAATTTTTATTTTAGCTAAAATAAAAGCCAGCAGCAACCCTGTAACCATCTGCCAAATACCCCACCATGCTGCCATAAAGGCCATACCACCATTCCCGTCAAAAAGCTTAGGATTAAAAATTAGGATAAGCGCAAGCCCAGAGTTTTGAATACCTGTTTCAATGCTTAGCGATCGCCTGTCGGCTCGCGAAACACGGCCAATTGTCCCTACCAAATAACCCGTAAAAAGGGTTTGTGCATTAAGCAATAAAACCAACAAGCCAATGGGTAGTAGAATATAGCCCATAAAGCTTAGGTTGGCATACAGAGCCCCAAAAATAAAGATCAAGTAAAGCACAATCGATCCAATTTTAATATGCTTTAAATACCTTTTTGTAAATGCAGGGAATCTATTTCCAACCCACATCCCAAGTATTAAAGGGATACCCAATAAAATAAATACGGTTTGGGCCATCTGCCAAAAATCAATCTCAATAGGAATATTTAAATGAAGTGCCTTTTCGTAATAGCTAACGTAAAGACCTCCCCAAATAGCATAGTTTAAAGGAGTTAGTATTGTTGCTGATAATGTTGCAATAGCCGTAAGGCTAACCGAAAGCGCTACATTCGCTTTAGCCAATGAAGAAATAAAGTTAGAAATATTACCTCCCGGACACGCAGCTATGAGTATCATACCCATGGCTATTGTTGGTGGTGGGTTTAAAGCAATAACAAGTGCAAATGTTAATGCGGGTAGTAAAAAAAATTGCGAAGCAAAACCTAGTATAGCCGATTTGGGATAGTTAAGAATATTCCTAAAATTATCAACTTTAATCTCAAGTGCTACGCCAAACATAATAGCGGCAAGGGTAATATTCATAAACAGGAGGCCTCCCTCGCTAAAGTTTAGCCGCATGGCATCAACCCCTTTAAGCAATTCGTACATAGCTAGGCATTATTGATTTGCTCAAATGTAAAAATAATTTAATTGGCTTAAGCTAAAAGGTGCAAGGCTAATTTGCATGAATAATGTTGATAAACTGCATTTTTCATCATCAACAAAGGGCAGCATGCGCTATTTAAGGTGAAGTAATCCACTATTCAATTCTAGGAAAACCTCTCCATCCTTCTCCAAAAAGAAAAATGATTGCCCCGCAAGCGAAATGTTGCAGGCTTGCTCAACATCGTCATTTATAAACCTATTCAGATGGGTATTCAGGAGCATATACTCCGTTTCAACCCTCCCCTCGCCAACCGCCGAAGGCATTTTAATAACAACAGCCCAGCGTTTGCACGGCGAAAGGTCAACAATCTGAAAAACTGCTTCGGGATCACTTATGGCAATAGTAGTTTTGCCATTGGGAAGCTCGAATATTAGCTGGCTTTCGTTATTCTCATCAGCGTATACATCGGCTACGGCATCGAACTTTTGGTTACGATAATCGGCAATGAATGTGTCGTTAAAAAACAGCTCGCTAATGCAGGTATCGTCGTACTTTGTACCCTTATAAACCTCTGCTATTTCGAGCCTAAGAATAACTGCCAGCTGATAAATGGGCTCGTCGAATTGGGCTAGATACTTGCGTTTTACCTCATCTTTTAGAGTTAGTAGCTGATTGCTATTTAATGGTAAAGCAAAGGTTTGAAGACTGTCAACATCGTTAAGTTCGATAAAAAATTGCTCACTCTCGGGTTTTGCAAAAAATACAGTAGCAACCTCGGTTACAAATCCACTTGGGTTTACCCCAACTAAATAGGTTAATGCTAACTTCTTAACTCTAGAATTTTTCTGATACAAGTCGTTAGATTTACCATACCCAGCATGAATATTTAGCGTGCTTGATTTTTCAGAAGCAGAAATGTAAACGACCTCCCCTACTCCAACTCCATCAACACCCTCAACCCATGCAGTTGTGTAGTTACCATCAACAATATTTATTACGCCGTACCTTTCGTTTATCCAAGCATCGGTTTGATTTGGATCGGCTAGCTCCGAAGTTGCTTTAACAAAAACGCCATTACTGTAGTACATGGAAAGTTCAGCCCAATCCTGGGCAACCATTACTTTGCAAATGCAAGTTACTAGCAGAATTAATAAAAAATTCCTCATTTCTCTTTATTTTGTTGTAAATCTTGTTTCACCTCCATAAACTTTTCAACAATTGCATTGCGCTTACCAAGCATCATGCTCCGCTGATAATCGCTTTGCTTATCCAAGTACCGATCAAGCCTTCTTACGGTTCGCCTAATATCTCTCTCGGTTAGCTGTGGGGTAAGCTGGTCTATCATCTCAATACTAAAAGCAGTGCTATGGTACAGACTCGAAATCTCGTTAAGCATTTGTCGTTTACTCTGTGGATACACCTCAAAAATATCTACGCCCCAATCTTTAAGCGTAATGTGACTTGTGTGCTCCCTTAAATCGTCAAAGTTAATTGGCCAATAGGGTAACTCCTGCTCAGGTGGCGGAATAGTAACGACCTTTTTTGTATTATGATTATACGAGAACCAGTACATGTTTCTTTTGTGCATCAGAGTGTCAACATCGGCAGTACGGTATTTTAGCTCCGATTTCCAACCTATTGTTGGCTCAATGTTAAAAATTATGGATGTATCGGTGTAATAGGTTTTTGTCTTCCAGCTATCGCGATTGCTGGAAATACCGCTATACTCAAAAATCCTAGTTAGCTCATCCGTTATAGTATTGAAGCAGAATACCGACACGTTTCTGTACAATACCTTTGGCTTTCCACCATCGGGCAGCGCCCAAAGCCCTTTAGCCGATTTGTATACCTGAATGAACTTAAAGAAAACTATTTTGGTTGAATCGGGACTATACGTGGCATTCCGGCCAAACCTCGAAATAACCTTAACACCACCATAACACCCCGAAAGGAGTATGGCCAAAATTAGGAGAGCAAAAAATTTCCGCATCAATATTTTATTTTTTCAGGTAAAATACAAAAAGGCTTAAAACAAAGGTCAATTAAAATACGGGTAAAGTCAAGTTTCAAGCAATGTTATTCAACCCCTAAAAGCGTCATACCTAGATTTTAACTATCTTTGCTCAACAGCCTCACACAAAATTTTTAGCTATTAAAAACCCTAAATAATACCTCTATGAGATTTAAGATCAACCACATTTACTTTAAGCTAGCAATTGTTGTGGCTTTAGCCACAATGTTTTCGTGCAAAAGCCAAAAGGAGAAGGAGGCCGAATCGAACATTTCCTACTCCGAAGAACTAGCTCAGGAAATAAGCTTTGTAACCAGTGGCGACATCCACTTCGACGATGCCATTAAGGTAATATTTAACGACCCTGTTATTGACGAAAGTGATGTAAACACATCGCCCGATAATGTTTTCAGCTTTTCACCAAAGCTAAAGGGACAAGCCGTATGGATTAGCCGAAGCGTGCTTGAATACAAACCCGATAAAGCATTACCTACGCGTACATCGTACGATGGAAAGCTTAACCTACAAAAACTCTCTCCAAAATTTAAGGAGAAAGAGCTGGAAGATTTGATATTCAAGCTAAACGTACTCGGACGAGATTTAGCTAGCTACAACGCCACGGTTGATCTTAAAGACAGAAACGACCCAGTACTGCTAGTATACAGCGGTACCGTATCGTTCACCGAAAAAACCGAACTCGAAACCATCGAAAAGGCTGCATCAATTAAAGGATCCTCAAACGTTGAACTTTNNTTGATGATAAAACGTTCAAATTCACTTCGAGCGACATTACCCGAACCGACAAAAACCAAGAGTACAAGGTTACCATTGAAAAAAATCCGCTCGACCTAGAGCATACCTACACCGAAACGTTTGTTATATCGCCACTTAAAAAGATGGTTGCCAACGCCTTTAAAACAGATGAAACTGGCCGAAGCCCTCGCATTAGGATTAGCTTCTCCGATGAGCTCGATATGGATCAAAACATTGAAGGGCTAATTAGCGTTGATCCTGCGGTTAAGTTTGAGGTTAAAAAACTTGGTAAAGCAGTAATTCTCGATGGTAGCTTCAAGTTTGGCGAAACCTACAAAGTATCGGTTATGCAAGGAGTTAGAAGCCGCTGGGGAACAAAAACCGACAAGGAAACCTCTGAGAAACTTCAGTTCTCCGACATTCAACCACAGCTCGAATTTGCTTCCGATGGAATTATTCTTCCTTCATCAAACAATAACAGAATCCAATTCTACACCACGAATCTTAAGCGAGTTCATTTACAGGTAAAAAAGGTTTACACAAACCGCATAGGTACTTTTGTTGAATCGCAGCAGCTCAGCAGCACCAAAACGCGTAACAAAGCGTTTAACGATAGCTACTCGAGCGCAGTAGGCGTAATTGTTAAAAACCAAACCATTGAGCTGGGCAACGAGCAAAACGAATGGTTACTCAACGAGTTTGACCTAACTGATCTTTTTAGCAAGTACGACAATGGGTTATTCCTAGTTCGCATTAACTTCACCCCCGAAGATGTTAGCCTCCCAATTGAATCGAATATTCTCGATTACATCTACGAAAAGGGGCAGGTTTACAAACCCATTTTCCTTAGCAATATTGGCATGACCGTTAAGGCAGCCGATAGCGAAACCCTAGTTTTTACTACCGATATTGTTACCGGCAAACCGCTTTCGGGGGTTACCGTTTCGCTCCTCGATTGGGAAGGCGATGTTAGAACAAGTCGCACAACCAATAACCAAGGAATTGCAACGTTCGAGTCCGATTACTATTACTACATGATGGCCGAAAAGGGATCGCAAATTACGGCGCTCAACAAGAACGAGATGCGCTGGAGTAACTCAGGATTTGATATTGGCGGAGTTAGCGAAAACAAGCGAGGATCGAAGGGTTTTATCTACACCGAAAGGGGTGTATATCGCCCAGGCGATTCGGTAAACGTTGGTTTTATCGTGCGTAATTACGATAATACTTTCCCCGGAAACCATCCGGTTAGCATTACCGTTAAGGATCCGAATTACAATACCATTTATCAGCAAACCACCTCCGATGCCATTGACGGGCTTTACACTTTCGGTTTTACAACCGAGGAAAGTGCTCCAACGGGCAATTACAACATCAGAATTAACGCAGGGGGTTCGTGGTTTTATCACGACCTAAAAATTGAAACCGTAGTTGCCGAGCAGCTTAAAGTGCAGGTTAAACCCGTTAAAAAGCAGATTACTTGGACCGATAAAAGCATCGACTTCGAACTTAAGGCCAGCTACCTGTTTGGCGCTCCAGCAGCTAACCTAAAATCGGAAGTGAGCATTGAGATTCACCCATACAACATTCAGTTCCCTAAATACTCCGACTATTTCTTTAGCCGCTCCGATATTGAGTTTAGCTCGTTTACCCAAAGCGCACTTAAAAGTGACCTCGATGAGCAAGGAAATCTTACTGGTAGTTGGGTAATTCCGAGCCTCGGAACGGTTCCCTCAGCTCTAAAAGCCAAAATAATTGCTAAGGTAATCGAAAAGGGCGGACAGCCCAACGAGGGATGGAATGTTGTGGATATGCATGTGTACCCAAACTACGTTGGATTAAAAGATCCGAGTGGTTACGGATACCACAAAATTGGTCAGGAGGTTAAGTTCCCTGTTGTTCTTTTAAACACCAATGGCGAAAAGCAAGCGGGCAAAACCCTACAGTATAGGATTTACCGTAACGACAAGCGTTGGTGGTACCAGTACAACAATCGTAGAAACTATCAGCTAAAATACAAAGAGGATAGCCAAACTTACCTTGAAACATCGGGCACAACAAGCGTACACGAAGGTACCAACTACATTGCTTTTACCCCTTCGGAAAATGGCGAATACCTCATTGAGGTTAGCGACGGAGGTAGCGGGCATAGCGCATCGCTTTTCTTTAGCGCTTACCAATGGGGTGGTGTGCCTGGTGGCGATTTAAACGAGGGTACACTTGCTCTAAAATCCGACAAGGCAAAATACACAACCTCCGAAAAAGCCCGAATAAAACTACCTAACCCAAAACAAGGGAATATACTGGTTACCGTTGAAAAGGGTAGAGATATTTTAAACTGGTATTGGGTAGATCCAAGTAACACCAGCAAAGACGAACTTGTTATTGAAGTTCCGCTTAACCGCGAAATGCTTCCTAACGCTTATGTAACGGTTTCGGTAATTCAACCACACGACCAAACAATAAACGACAGGCCAATTAGGATGTTTGGCATTATCCCAATTATGCTTGAAGATCCTGATACAAAAATTGATTTTACCATTGAAACGCCTGAAAATCTAGTTCCAAATCAGGATTTTGAGGTAAACATAAGAACGCAAAGCCAAAAGCAAGCACACTTTACCATTGCCGTTGTTGACGAGGGTTTGCTTAGCCTAACGCAGTTTCGCACGCCAAACCCATGGCGCGAATTTTACAAAAAGGTTGGGCTTTTTGTTGAAACCTTCGACATATTCTCGCACGTAATTAGCGCCAATAAGGGCGATGTTTTCCAAACCTTCTCCATTGGTGGTGCCGACGATATGGACTACCGCGAATCGCAGCTCGACCCCGTTGATGGCAAAAAACGCTTTAAGCCAGTTTGCATGTTTAAAGGCCCCCTTAGCACCGACGAGCGCGGACGGGCAACCGTAAAATTCCACATGCCAAACTACCACGGCGCCGTTAGGGTTATGGTTGTTGGTACCAACAAGGGCAGCTTTGGTAGTGCCGAAAAAACGGTACCCGTACGTTCCGAGATAATTATGCAACCTAGCATACCACGCATTTTAAATCCTGGCGATGAGTTTATTCTTCCGGTTGCCCTCTTCAAAATGAACCCTCAAATTAGCAGTGCCCAGTTTACACTTGATACTGAAGGGCCGCTCGAAGTTTTAGGGAACAAAACCATCAAGGTTGATTTTAGCAAAAGCGATGAGGCCGATATTAAGTTTAAGGTAAGGGTTAAAGAGGCAGTTGGACAGGCAAAGCTATCGCTTACCGGCACAGCCGGAAACGTTGAAGTTAACAGCGAAACCGACATAAAAGTGGTGCCAACTTCGGTAAGGGTTTACGATAAAACCACCGAGAAAATTGAGAAGGGACAAAACCTCACCATGAAGGTACCTATGGTTGGACTAGATGGGACAAACAACGCCACACTCGATATCAATATTTTCCCGAATATGGATTTCGACCATAGGCTAAAATGGCTTATTCGCTACCCATACGGATGTATTGAGCAAACCACATCGGCTATCTTCCCTCAGCTGTACCTTAAAAAAATGGGTTACTTCCATAAGGATGAGCTGGCCGAAATTGATAGAAATATTAACGATGGCATTAACAGGCTACAGATGTACATTGTAAGCAGCGGAGGTTTTGCCTACTGGCCAGGCAATACAACCGAATGCGAGTGGGGAACCAATTATGCA
>NPIE01013745.1_pt1 | contig 10503 bp, 16 predicted proteins | sample 8637661 | NCBI WGS metagenome assembly NPIE01 (sample SAMN07420842, study PRJNA396082) | bioreactor metagenome | isolation source: sample BA12 brine-fed electro-methanogenic bioreactor BA | place: Japan: Kochi | collected 2016-12-09 | reverse complement strand
AAAATTGAATGGGTGAAATTAGATACCGGATTCTTCGAGGATGAGAAGATCGTTCTTCTTCTCTCTGAATATGGATCCGATATTATAGTCTTCTTTATTCGATTGCTAACATTGGCTGGAAAACAAAACCAAAACGGATTGGTAAGTTTTTCTGAAAATATCCCTTATTCGTTAAAAAGTTTGGGAAAACTTTGTCAAATTTCTGCAAAAAAATGCGAAAATTTCATCAAAATTTTGGAAAAATTTGGTCTAATTTTCACAGAAATTCCAGAAAATTTTGCAGAAAAAACGACAAAAAAATCCCAAAATTATTTCATTTTTCTCTCAAATTGGAACGAAATTCAGAATAGTGAAAAACTCGAGAAAATAAGACAGAAACAGACTGAACGGGCAAAGAAATATAGAGAAAAACTGAAAAATAATAGCGTGACGGAAGCGTTACAGAAGCGTGACGAACCCCCCTTAGAAGAAGAAGTAGAAGAAGAAGAAGTAGAAGAAGATAAAGAAAAAGAAAAAAGAAAAAGCGTGACAAGTCACGCATCATTTTCATCTTCTAATTCTCCAATATCAAGATTCACTTCTGAAAATCCCGAGAAAAATAATGAGAGTCTGGATAAAGCTTCGTTAGATGGGGAAAAAGAAAAAGTTCAGAAAGAACAGCAAGCCCAAGAAAAATCTTCGGCCAAAGAGCAAAAGGAAAAGCAAAAAAAGATTGCGCAGGATGTGCTGAAATTTCTGAACGAAACCACAGGACGAAATTTCCGCTTTACACAATCCTTCCAGAGTTCTGTTTACGGGAGACTTAACGAGGGATATACAGCGGAAGAATTTCGTACTGTGATCCAGAAAAAGACCATGGAATGGAAAGGAACCGAGTATGAAAAATTTTTAGCTCCTGATACACTGTTTCGTCCATCAAAATTCGACAAATACCTGAATCAACCATGGCCAAGAGAGACCAGACAACCACCGAAGGGTGGAATCTCATCGTGGGATGAAGTCCCAGAGGAGGAGGAATACGCATGATTCAAGTGCAAGCACAAATGCAACGTATGAATGAGCTGGTTGCTCAATATCCTGAAAGTTTGCAGGAACGGGCTTTATACATGCAGCAAAATGGAGAAGAAGCATTAAAAAGCTTCATCGGTGAAATGTTTGGAGCTGGTTACATGGAGCAGTATCGTCCGGAACTGGCAAGAAAAGTTTTATCCAGTGCTGATTCGATTGCATATATTGCAGTTCACGGTGCAAATGGTGTACGATTTGGAGCGATGTTCTGCGGTCGTCCTGGATGCGGGAAAACGATGACCACTCTGCACATTGCCAGGCAAATCGGAAGACAGATCCTGAACCAGGAATTGATACGATCGTACGAAGAAAGGATTTTGACCCCTATTCGAGAAAATTTGTTCCGCAACCAGATGGTTCTTCTAACGTCTGATCAGCAGAGCGATAGGGAAACGGTTCAAGCATTTTCTCATCACGTGTACCGTTATGTTTTTCTCGATGACTTGATTTTTGCAGGGCTTACAGATGCCAAACGGCAGTACCTGGAAACTATTATCGAGGCATGTTGTAGAAACAATTCGATCATCATTGGTACCACCAACATTAAGGAGGAGGATCTGAAGATGATCCCCGAAATGCAGCGAGTATACTCGAGGCTTTTAATGAAATGCCGGTTCATAACGTTTAAAAATGTCGATTACCGACAGCTGTACCAAAAAAAATACCAGGAGGTAAGCAATGAGCTTTACTAATCTGAAATCTCTATCCTGGATTCACAACAAGCTAATTTGTTACACATCGATGGTGGATCCTGATTTTGAAATTCGCATGGGTGGACGATCCGAAACAATAAGCATTCAGATAGCATATCGGGATGATCTATTTCTCACCATTACCGACGAACTGCAGGTACAAAGCCATCGACTCCCCCACCTGGGAGATGATCTAGACTCCATCCAAAAAATGGCTGCCTATACAAAAGATCTGGTTAATCAAAGAAAGGAAGCATTAACATGTTGATTAAAAAATGTCCAAAGTGTGATTATAGGAATACCAATGTTGTGGTAGTAAAAGATAGATATCCTGGCTTGTTTGTTGATGAAGAGAGATATCGCGTCATGTGTACACATTGCAACCATACTACAGACCAATGCAGAACCCAGGAATGTGCTGAACAGGAGTGGAATTATGCGGTAAAAACCAAATTCAATCTATCCCCTTCTTACATCCTTTTTGATTTTGAAACCACCGGATTGAAACTCCCAGAAGCAAAGCCTGTTCAACTTGCATACATCGTTCTTTCCCAAGAGTTCATTCCATTGGTAGCCAAAAATTTCTATTTCCAGGTAGAGGAAGAAGTACCTGAGCAGGCTGCTAAAGTACACGGTTTGACCAAATCCAAACTAGTAGAATTGGGTGCTGGAACAATCGAAGGATATCATGAAGAGATCCAAAGGGATTTTAATTCAAGGGGAGTTTTGTGTATTGCACACAATGTACGCTATGATATTCAGTTTCTTATGGAAAACTTCCTAGAGAAAAGACCAAGATTGTTCTGCACCATGGACTATTACACCGATATCGTCAAACTCCCTGGCAAATTCGACAAGTACAAATGGCCCAGAGTATCGGAGACCATCGAGTATCTGGGTGTATCCGAAAAAACAGCTCTCCAGGAATGCAATCAATATTATGGTGCTCAAAACATTGGTTTCCATGATGCACGATTCGATATTGCTTGCATCTATGAGATGATCAAAAAAGATGGACTTTTGAGAAGCAAGCTGGTGGAGGCATGGCAATGAGAACGGGAATGATTCGAGAATTGGATCTTATTGATGGCGAACTGACAATGACCATTCAGCTTCCTACCTGGCAGAGATTCCCAGATGGGAAAGAAATGGCTGTGACGAAAAACAATAAGTATGTAGTTCGAAGAAACTCTGCTGGCCGATATGTAGCTGCATTGAATCCACATATCAAAAAATGGTACCTCTCCCTAGAGATGGACGTAGCAATGGATAAAATCTGGGGAACAAAACTTCTTGAGTATAAGAAGATGGAAACTGAAAGAAAAATTTCCCTGTATTCCATTTCCATTGAGTGGTTTATGCGCAATCTGAAAATCGACTGTCATAATTACACCGAATTTTTGATGGATGGACTTCAGGCAATACTAAATATCAACGATAACAAGTTTATGCCCAAATACAGGGCTAAAATGAAATCGGGTGACGGTACTAACTATGCAAAAATCCAAATGAAGCCTTTTGAAGGAGAGAACAAATGAAACCAATGATCTACAAAAAAGAGTATGTCGTAGAAATTTTACACGAAGGCAATTACAAGGGCTATGATTTTGCTATCGTATCCCAAGGCCCTCATCCAACTGCTTATGTTCGAATACCAGAAACCCATCAGTTGTATGGGGTACATTATCGGTACCTAACAGCAGTGGTAGAATGGGGATTTACCTTTTCTAGGCACACAAAAGACTACCACTTTGAAGATGGATACTGGATAGGGTGGGATCATGCACATTGTGATGATTATTCTGGTGCACATCCAGAATTTGGAGGAAAAAAGTGGACTACAGAAGAAGTGTATGAGGAAGTTAAAGAGGTAATTGAATGGCTTCTGTGGCCTCTAGAGGGAGATGATGAATCATGAAAGTACTATCACAAATGTACTATGATGACCTTGATATGCTTCGCTTGCGATTCCAACCAACTAATATCGGAATGGAAACATCCCTGGTATTAGACAAAGAAGAAGGCGATTCTGGAATATTCGCATTCTATGATTATGTAAAGAATAAACTCTATCGAATTGACATCATGGATTACAAAAAGCGAGATTCAAAAGAGTTATGTGAATTTCTCACAAAAAACTATGAGGTGGAACTATGATCACGATAGAAAAAATGAATGATTTTATCCAACAAGAAGAGAAAGTAGCCAAAATGGAAGCAGAAAAAGCTACTAAAAGATGTGATTACATCCGAACCATAAAATCTTATGCAACTGAAGTTCTCCCTTCTTTTAAAACAAAAGAGCAGAAAGAGAGGGGTATTTTCACATTGAGCGTTTTCATCGAAGAGTATGCAAGCAAATACAATCTTCCTAACCCCATTACAGAGGTGGAACTATGAGAGAGATGATTTATCCTGACATGAATTATAAAGACTGTGATGCATTATTAAAAAACAAGACAAAGTGGACACAAGACTATGATGAATATCCATGCTGTCAAACCTGTATCAATTTTGACTTCTTTTTCCCAACCGAATCTGAAGTGAAAGATTGTGAGAAACCCATTCATTACTGTGTATATGGGAACAAACTGCAAAAAGAAAAATGTTCCGATCTGGAGCATACCAAGTAATGAATGAGTCATTCTTGTGTTAACTAAACAAGTTCTTCTACAAGCCCCGAATGGGCCTTCCTGCGGAATCCCATTCCGGGCTTGCAAAGCCAAAGAGGGCGGAGATGTGGCCGTTCTCCCGTGTTTCACGTGGTCGAACCACCACAACCCCGCCCAAATCAACAAACAGAAAGGATTTAACCTCATGAATAATAAGGCAGATTTTGAAATGCTACAGGAACTTAGAGACTGGATGGACAAATATAACGTTTATTTCGAGACGGTTTATTATGATTATTTCCGTATCGTGGTAATGAATAGCAAGAGTCAATCAGGGGTCATGGGCTCAAATGGTTACACGCTTACCAAGTTTGACATAGACGAATATCTGTTAGAAAGCAAGGAGGAAGAAAAATGAAGTTTAATTGGTTCGCTCTTGCTTTAGTTATTCTGTTTATGGGTGCAATGACTCGCGAAATTGCGGTACATGATTGGAAACTAATGCTCTTTTATTTCCTATCAGCTGCGATAAACGCAGTCATTGCATTTATGAAGTGAGGTAAACAATGAAAGAAGAACTTGGGAAAACACTTGATACAATCTCCTCGATGGATATTGACCATATTGTAGTAGAATGCCACGGTTCCAAGGGTGAGATATGTACCATAATGGTTGACCATAGCCAACCATTTACAATTGATCTCATACAAAAATCACTCGAGAGATGGACGCGGAAGCAATACAGAAATGAAATAGAAACGGTAAAATAATGAACCCTGATGTGATGGGAATGAAATGCTATTCTTCCATCGGAGAAACACAAAGGAGATCATGCAATTCATGCAAGTTGAAAAAGAATAAAAAAACCCTAGGAGCTTATGGCTCCTAGGGATGAAAATGAGTATTTAAAATCCCATTATACATCATCTGACAAAATCGTACAAGATTCAAATGGAATATCACAAACATTCCATAGCTTTTTTTGTTCACTTGTTAGCAAAAATGAGCAAAAATATAGCAAAAACAAGCAAAAAATTAGCAAAAAAAGGTAAAAACCTGACACAAAAACAACAAATTTTTGTTCAGGAATACTTGAATGACTTGAATGCAACGGATGCATACAAACGTGCTGGGTATGCTGTAAAAGATGACAATGTTGCAGCTGTTTGCGCGAACAAATTACTAAGAAATGCTAAGGTTAAAGAGCAGATCGACAAAGCAATGGAAGAAAGGGCAAAGCGTAATCAGCTAAGTGCTGACTGGGTTCTTCGCAAATTAAAGGAGAATGCAGAACGCTGTATGCAGCTTGAACCCGTTATTAATAAAGATGGCAGTTTTGATGGAGTATATAAATGGGAGCCAGCTGCTGCGAATCGTTCCTTGGAACTAATCGGAAAACATATCGGAATGTTTCTTGATAGGGTAGAGCATTCTGGATCCATTGATACCAAATCCAACCTTCAAAACATATCAACAGAAAAACTAGAGGAGATATTTCATATCCTTTCAGCAGAGGAAGAACATGAAGAATCTTCTTCCTAGCCTTTCGAAGGAAGAAAGGGAAGCTCTTAAGGACGAAGTACAGAAGGAGCTAACACGAAGATCCTTCTGGAAATATTGTCAGTATATGAAACCTGAGTTTTTCCAGGAAACCAGGATTCATCTTTTAAAAATAACAGATGCATTCCAAAGAGTTTTAAATGGTACACTGCACAAATTGATGATCTCTTTGCCTCCTCGCGCGGGGAAATCCTATAGCACTTCTCATCTATGTGCATATTCGCTTGGTATTGATATGACAGGATCTATTATGCGCAATACCTATGGAGCGGAATTGGCTTGGGAATTATCCGGAGGTGTACGGGATATTGTGCAATCTCCCAAATATAGGGAGCTATTTCCCTGGGTGCAACTACGGAGAGATAAATCCAAGGTTGAATCCTGGCAATTGAAAGAAGCGGAACGAATCTCCTATTTCTGCGGGGGTGTGGGAGGCCCTATCACGGGAAAAGGGTGTAACAAATTGGCCATCATGGACGATCCTTTTAAGAATCATGCGGAAGGATTATCAGAAACATTTCAAAAGAAAACCTGGGCATTTTACACGGGAGTACATCGCGCAAGAATGGAAGGGGATTGTGCAGAAATAGTTATTGGTACGCGCTGGAGTTCGGAGGATCTTCATGCAAAACTTTTGAATTTGGAACCGGAAGAATGGGAAGTGATTAACGTTCCTGCTTTAAACAGCTCTGGACAATCCTATTGCGAAGATATTGTTACGACAAAGAAGCTATGGCAGATCAAAAAGATTACAGAGGATTCTATCTGGGAATCGGAATATCAACAGAATCCAAGCGAAGCAGAAGGGAAGCTGTTCCCGAAAAGTGCATTGCGATTCTTCGATGGCCGAAAGCTACGGAGAAATTACGCGGGGATTCTCTGTTTTGTCGATACTGCTACATCGGGAGATGATTATCTGGCAGCTATCGCAGGGAAGCTGTACACCTCAAAAACTTCTCTATATCCTCACCTGTATATCACAGATATTTTATTTACCCAGGAAGATGTTCCTTTAACAATCCCTTGGGTGGCTGAATTCATACATAAAAACAATGTGCAGAGTACAATCATCGAAGAAAATGGAGCTGGTCACGTGTATACCTATGCTCTGAAAAAGGAAGTACGGAAAGTATCCCGCAGTGTATTTCATGAAGTAAATAACTATCAGAATAAAGAGTATCGCATTCTTCAGCAGTCTAAATGGATTACTCAATATATTCACTTCCGCGAGGATATTCAACCAGGATCTGATTACGATCGTTTCCTTACATGGCTAGGTAAATACGTGAAATATGCCAAAAACAAGCACGATGATGCCCCTGATGTACTAGCCAATTGTGCGGAGTGGATCCGCGGAGTGATCTGTAAAGAAGCTCCCTATGTGGAGAAGTTCCGCAAACGTGATGCGAAAAAATCGAAAAGGAAGTGATGATGAGCAATAAGAAAAAGCAAAACAATCCAGATAAGAAGGTATATGCAGCTGAAAGGCAGACAGGTGGATATATCGAAGAACAATACAAAAAAACGTCGACCATAAAACTAGAAAACATACTGGCTATGCGAGAAGAACCTACGATCAAAATTGGAATCTGGTTTTACAATACTATTCTCAAGGGAGGACTGTCGGATTACATTCATCCAAATGATTCAATCCAGCAATTTGTGAGGGAGAACCTCGAGAGAATCCAATTGAAAGAAAAGCTGAATAAAATCCTGAGTTATCACTGGGTAGGAGCTTCCATCTCTGAAATGGTCTGGGAGTACATCGAAGGGAAGTGGGGACTTGCAGATCTTATATACTTACGACCAGAAAGCTGGTATTCCAAAGGGCTACCACTCAAAGAGGGGAATCCAATCATTCAGGTAGTATCTGGGATGTTTGAAAACAACATTCCTCGAAACAAATGTTTAATCATCCGAAATTCCGATGATTACGAAGAATCCTCGATCCTGGATGGAACGGTTTATGTACATTGGGATCGCAAGAGGAAAACATACATGGACTGGAGCAATGCACTTGAACAGTATGCAAAGCCTAGAACTAGGGTGGTGTACCAACAAGGATCTGGCTTGTATGGCCCAGATGGATCTCCGATGGATGAAAAAAAGGAAGCTGAATTCTATGCCCAGAAGGCAGAAGAATTCCGAACAGCTACCAGCTATGCTCATGATGATGGGATACAGGTAGAGGCTGTAACAGCTCCCAGTAACATGGGTTCGAATTTCCTGGATAAACTAACCTATGACGATGCTATGATCCTGCGAAGTATGCTATTACCTCCACTATTGGCGCAAGGAAGCGATGGAGGAGCTGGATCAAGAGCAATGGGAGAAACCCATTACAAAATTTTCTGGGATTACATACAATCGGAAATGGAGCGGGTGAGTAATACACTCTGTACCCAACTTGTTAGACCATTGATTAACTACAACTTTGATAACATCAAAGAATTTGGTCATTTCAACGTGGATGATGTGGGAACGAAAGACTATGCAATGTGGAAAGATATTTTTATCGGACTTACAAACATGGGAGTTCTTTCCCCAAGTGTTAACAAAACTCATCGTAAAAAAATGCTCGAGTTTTTCAACCTTTTGGATGGGATGACGGATGTAACGGAAATGTTAAATAATTCGATTATTCCTCAGGAAGAACTTGAAAAGTAATCAATGGACACTAGCTATTTCATTGCAGAGGTACGAAGAAGAGAAGAATTAGAATCTTTTGCTATTAAACGGTTTGATTCAATTTTTGAGAACCGGAAGAAAGAATCATTGGCCAATGTGCAAAGATATGGTTTAGAGGGATACATCCGGTATCTAGATTCTGCTCCGTATCCTCTGGGATGGGAAAAGGAATGGGGAAACCTACTCATGCAGTATATGCGCGAATGGGTAGGATTGGGTTACAATCGATCACAGCGAGAGATCAAAGCAGAGCTTCTGAAAAGTGCTGCAGATCCGTATCAAAAACAAATCAATTCTGCAATCAGCTATTGGGATTCTTATGGACTGAAACTTTCCCAAGTTGAAGATCGGGATGTTATCGATAGAGTGATATCGCAACTTCAATTTGGGATCAATCAAGGTCTTCCCATTGGAGATATGCAGGCTTTACTGGGGCAAACACTCGATACTTTCAAAGCAAGTCGATTGGAGAATATAGCCCGTACAGAATCCGGAAAAGCCTACAACTGGGGAATTATTACCAACATATACGAGAACTCTGACATTTGCCAGTACATGGAAGTAATGGTGGTAATGGATAAGAGAACTACCGATATTTGTATCGCAAGGAATGGGATTGTGATCCCTATCAAAGATACTGCAATGGTAGCGCAATATACTCCGCCCTATCATTTCCAGTGCAGAACCAGGCTTGTGGCAATCGTACGACCATCAACGATCAAGAACCTTCCACCTGACAAGGAGCTAATTAAAAGAGCAACAGATATAGAAAAAAACATTCCTATCTTCAATGGATTTGGATTATCTCCCAGTGATATGGATATTTTCCTACCCACTACTACAAAAACATGGATATTGGATCCTAGCAAAAAACGATCACAACTACTTACAAATATATATAAAACTACTGGAGTGGGAAGAGATTTGGAGGTATATTCGTTAGGTGGCATAACCGCAAAGGTGCAAAACCAAATAGAAAACTCTGTGAATGAATATCACGCCCTGCTGGATTCTGACAAATTGCTTGAGGGTATATCTGTAACCAACTCAGTAAAGCGACAAGCTGCTATGATGAAGTGGGTTGATGACAAACCAAATCTACTCCTAGCAGAGTGGTTTTTTGCTAAATCTCCAGAAAAAGTTTCGGCAAACTGTAAATTGTTAGAAGAATCTGGGTGGAGCCCCATTGGGTGTAATAGCGTAAAGTCGATCATTGATCATGAAATGGGCCACTATTTGAATAGATTGTTCATCCGATCAAAATATCGCGATGCATTCGCAAACGATGTAAATGTACTACGTAAGGAAATACTTCGGTTAGCTGGTTCGAGAAAAGTATCGGGAGTAAAAAGATATATCAGCAAAAACTTATCAAGGTATTCTGCTATTCGAACGAGAGAGTTGCTTGCTGATGGGTGGAGTGAATTCTTAAATAGTACTTCACCAAGAATTCTAGCGAAAAAAATCGGGGCACTGTATAATAAATATATTCTACTCCTAAAGGAGGGAGCTTAATGGTGTTCCCGAAACCAAAATTTGTTGATTCACCCTATTTTGTAGGAGACTTTGAAAATTGGCACCTATTACCTGGTGCACCGAAAGAGATCCAAGAAGAGTTTAATGAGTTCATGAAGCTAATAGAAGAAGATGACAAAAACGACTTATTGATGTCAAAATTAATCCCTCTTGAATCAGATTAAATTCTCAATAGAGTTGTTTGTGAGGCACACGAAACTCTAACAGATTATCAAGTATCAGACCGATGGCCCTACCTTTTCTGGTAGGGCTTTCTTCTTTGTATCCCTTTTTTCAGTATTGAACTACCGACTTCACCCATCGTTTCCCTAGTAAAACTTCTTTACTAAGGAGGTGATTGGTTGAAAA
>NPIE01001873.1_pt1 | contig 10504 bp, 11 predicted proteins | sample 8637661 | NCBI WGS metagenome assembly NPIE01 (sample SAMN07420842, study PRJNA396082) | bioreactor metagenome | isolation source: sample BA12 brine-fed electro-methanogenic bioreactor BA | place: Japan: Kochi | collected 2016-12-09 | reverse complement strand
TAACTTTCGTCGAAAGCACGGCGGAACTAACTTTAATTAAATGAACAACTTTGTACTGCAATGTTTATTAAAAACTATTCCCCCAAAAGCAAATCGAATCGATCGCATCTTTGATGCGGTCGGGTTGATTTGCTGGTTATGTTTTTGTTTGAATAGAATCCGCAACTTTTTCTATTTCATTTTTCATTTTCTTGGACATCTTTTCTATATCAGGAGATGGTATTACTTTTTTCATTTCTTTAACAATGTCAACTATTTCATTGTATGGTTTTGAAAAAATGTCATTATATGAATCGATCATAAATTCGAGACATTTTTTACAATATTGCGCGTCTTCTTTTTCGGCTAATTTGGATGGGACTTGCCAATAAGTTTCAGGCGAGTAACCCACGTAGAAACACTTTTGTTTACTTAAATTAAAATTCCGTCCTTGCATAATATCTCGAAGCTCAGCTTTTAGCTTTTCTGTGTCACCACTACCATACGCGATTTGAAGTAGAATTACATCAGCTACCCTAAGTTTATTAGTATGATTTCTAAATTTGTCGTCAAACTTCTCCCAATCTTGAGCTTTCTTATAAAAAAACGTTTTACCTAACAACTCGATTTTAGATATTTCCTCGATGCCTAAAATGAATAAAGCAGTTGAACGCGCCCATTTTGAATGATTATAAAGTAATTCGCCTTCTTCGTACAACTCTTGCGCATTTTGATAACAATGTTGTGAACCCAAAATTTTCTGACGATTTGTAAGCTGATAATATTGTTTATTTTTTTTCATTTTTCAAAAACATAACGGCGTTGCCCATAAGCCGTCCGCCCCGAACTGCGGACTTGCTAAAAACGCAATGCCAATAATTTATAGCCGTGCTTATCTTAAGTCGAAAGCACGGCGGACGAAACATTAATTAACATAAAAGAGCTAAACAACAATGATTACTAAAAATAACAAACAAAAGAACAGCACCAAACCCGAACAGAAAGAAGCGGTCGGCTTGATGGGCTGGTTATAAGCGTTTTAAATTTTCTACTGATTATATATCATTTCAAATATTTGTAAAGCTATTTTACTACCATCTTTAAAGTTGTTATTAAAGTGAATTTCGTTTTGAAAAAGTGGCCAACTTTTGGTTTTGTTTCTGACCAAATAGGTGAGTTCGGCTTCAATGTTTTCCAATTGTATTTCAGTATAGTTCTCAAAAATCCAAACAAATAATTGCACACATTTAATATTTTTCCATTTATATCCGTGATAACCATTTTTACCTTCAGCTTTAAGGCCTAAGCGGAATCTATTTCTTAAAGGTTGGCGAGTAATGCCTATGTAAAGAAAATGTTTCTTACTTTTAATTATGTATAGTTTATATCCTTTTTCAGTTAGTGGTTTACTAAATGATGTAAATAATCTCTTAGAATTTAGATCAAGAATTTTTGCAATTCTATTATCCTTAAATTCTAATTCCAATGATATATAATTCTCAACTTCTTTCATTGCTGTTCAAACACATTTCTTGAATTACAATTCCACCAAATCTCGCTTCTTCTACAAAATACTTCTGATTGCGAATAAAGCAAATATTTGAATTATACTTTTCTTTTTTTACACGATCAACATAATATCCTTGACAACCATAACCCAATAAATGTGTATTATAAAAAGCCACCTTCCGCCCGTTTTTATCTGTAATTAATTTCACACAATTACGACATAAATAATTTGGATAGCGTGAGTATTTTTTTACAGATTCTCCGCAATTTGGACAGGATTGTTTGGCCTCGCGACTATTTGTGTTTTTTGATCGATCTGCTTTTATCATATTTGCACTTAATTTTTACGTTAAGCTTATAACGGCGTTGCAAATAACCCGNNTTAAAACGCAATGCCAATAATTTGTAGCCGTGCTTATCTTTAATCGAAAGCACGGCGGTACTTTGTTTACTAAAAACGACTACCTTCAACTGCAATGTTTACAAAAACTTCCCAACTTTACAGCAAATCAATTCGGCTGCATCGAATGATGCGGTCGGGTTGATTTGCTGGTTAGGTGACTTTCTTTGCTTAAAATTGATTTCTCTTTATTGTTGAATTGAATTTTGTGATTTGTATTTTTATTTGAGATCAACATTATTCTTTATTTCAGTTTCTCTTTTTTTGAGAATCTTAATTACTGATTATTTACTTTTTCCTCGTTCGTTTGTTGCCCACATTTTATATAAAATACAAAGTGGTGCCGGAAACTATTTTTACTACTTCAATTATCTTTGAAAACTATTTTACTCTTTTGCCGAGAACTAATGTTTAACCTATATTAAAATGACTCTGCTAAACCAAATAAATTTATAACTATGATTACGAAAAATATTCTTGCAATATTTTTTGCTTATGAAATCTCTCACTGTTTAGTGAGTTAAACCGACGGCTATTACTCTCCGACTCTCTTAGGCACCACGATGTATTTTAATGTTTGGCACCTAACGGCGTTGCAAATAACCCGACGCCCAAAAGCAAACAACCAAGTTAAAATGCAATGCCAAAAACTTTGAGCCGTGCTTAACTTTCGTCGAAAGCACGGCGATACTTTGTTTACTAAAAACGACTACCTTTAACTACAATGCTTACAAGAACTTCCCAACTTTACAGCAAATCGACTCGGCTGCATCGAATGATGCGGTCGGGTTGATTTGCTGGTTATACAGTTTTCTCAATCTTTCCATATAACACGAAAAAACTCTTTATCAACATCAATTGGAATTTCTTTTTTCTGGATATAATCATATAGATAGTATTCAGATTTTTTTAAGGAAGAATTAAAGTAACGAGAGATAAAGGCTGAACCTTCAGAATTCCAATTTGTGTCCCAATAATACGATATACCTCGTTTATGGTTCTTACCAAAAAGTTGAATATTCTTGCCCGTTGTCGCTAGAATAGTGTTCTCAAAATCAAGTAAATCTGCGTTTGTTAGAAGCTCAAGACTATCTTTTTCTAAGTTGTATAATTGAAAATAAGTAGTATCCTCATCATATGGGTTGCTGGTTGATATAACAATTTCATTATCCGATAATATGCCCAGTATTTCTACTGAATCCCAGTTCCTTAATTTCGGTAAATCAATTTCATTTCCATCTTTTAATAGTTCGAGCCAAGACCATTCCCATCCACGATAATATATAATACCATTGTTTTGAATAGGATTATAACCATACACTGTCGGTATCTTTAGCCCTTCTCCTTCACTGAACTTTCCGACTAAAACATCCCAGCTTTTATCATTTTTATAGTCCCAAATTGTTAGAACAAATTCAGAGTATCTACTATCTAATTCTCTAGTCTGATTAATATTTATTAAACCAGAATATCTATCATAATAAAAATGTTGAGGCAAATATCCATCTTTGATTTTGTATTTTGTTAAAATCTTACCTTCTCTTTCTACATAGCAATATGATGAGTCTTGATAAACAATTGCGTCAACATAATCATAAAATTGCTTATCATTATTATTTGGTTCTGCATAAAAATTAATAAAAAGGGAAATAATTATAAAAAGCTGTTTGTAAGTTTTCACGTAGATAACCTTAGTATATTATGAACTGTATAACGGCGTTGCAAATAACCCGCCGCCCAAAACTACAATGCCAAGTTAAAATGCAATGCCAAAAATGTTTAGCCGTGCTTAACTTTCATCCGAAAGCACGGCGGAACTTTACTTTATTAAAAATAGAACACTTACAAGCAATGCTTACCTTTGCACTTCCCCACAGTAAATCGAGTCGATAACATCAGTGATGCGGTCGGGTTGATTTGCTGGTTAGGTAACTATTTAAGGAAAAGCATTTTTTTTGTTATTTGATTTTCATTTGTGATTAGTTGATAAAAATAAGTACCGCTACTGAGATTCTCTGCATTAAATTGAACAGAATGTTTCCCTCGTTCTGCAATGCCACTAAACAGTATTTTAACTTGTTCACCAATTAGATTGTAAATTATTAATTCCACTTTCATTCTTTTGGGTAGCGTGAACGATAACTTAGTCGAGGGATTAAATGGATTGGGATAGTTGTCAGATAATTCAAGTGAGTACCCAATTTCTGAATCATCTTCAACTGATGTTTTTATACCATATTCAACACCATCAATAACCGCATAGTTAACTCTCTCAATCCAAAAGTTTATTTCCCAAATCCAGGTATATATTATTCCTAGACCCTCAGCAAATCTTCGTAACTGACTTGGATGTTGTCCATAATCAGTAAATTCTTTCACGTATCTAACTTTATCAAAAATTTGTCTTGTGTAATAATCCTCGCAGATTAATCCAAAATCTTCTCTTTCCTCTGGAGATAGCGGACGAAATCTTGAAGCAGTGATGTAGTCACCCGGTTTTGCCAACAAACTATCAGCTTTATATTCATCACCAAGATCAGGATCATATTTATAGACACAAGCTGTTAGACTATCAATTCTCTCGTACCGAAATCTTTCTCGACCGCTTCCAAAATAGGTTAGCTTTATAACACGATAAATATTATTATTTGACATAGTTGTATCGCCAATTACTTCAAGAGAATAAAGCGGTGTGAATGGGCCATAAGGACTATAACTTGAGTTAACTTCAAATTCCCAATAATTTCCCGTCTGGAGTGGGTAAAGAGCAAGTGCAGAATCTAGAGCAGTGGTTTGTGAATAAACCTCGCTAACAAAAATCAGTATAAATATTATTTTTAGTGATTTCATACAAACCCCGTAGTTACCTAACATATACTTATATAGAATTAGTTGATTAATTTCTTTCTATAAAACTGTATTAAACTAAGAAATAATTTTCTCGCTTTATTGTTTTTGTTTATCATGTTATGAAGAATAATTTCTTGCTTTATAATTTGTTTACTCAAAATTTATTCCGTTTTTGCTGATTCATTATTTTTTTAATAAGATTTTCTTTTCTCTATAACACTTAAACATCAAGCGGACTCCTAACTCCGTGCAAGTTCTCTGCAATATGTGTGTAAATCATAGTTGTGCGCACGGATTTATGTCCCAGTAATTCTTGTATCGTTCTTATATCATAACCATTTTGTAAAAGATGGGTAGCAAAACTATGTCTAAAAGTATGAGACGATGCCGGTTTATTTATCCCGGCTTGTTTTATTGCTTTGCGAATCTCTTTTTGTACAGTGGTCGGATGAATATGATATCTATACTTAAGTTTACGTTCTTTGTCATATATGAATTTGTTCGCTGGAAATATATATTGCCAGGCAAACTCACTCGATGCATTAGGATATTTTCTGTTCAAAGCTCCAGGTAAAATCGTTTTTCCGTTCCCATTCCTTAAATCTTCTTCGTGCAGTTTTTTTACCTCTCTTACTTTTTCTTTCAACTTGGGGATTATTGATTGAGGAAGTATGGTCGTTCTATCTTTCTCTCCTTTTGATTCTCTTATCGTTATACTTTTCAATTCAAAATCTAGATCCTTAATTCGTAACCCAAGAGCTTCGCTTAACCTTAAGCCTCCGCCGTACAAAAGAGATACAATTAAATTTATATCTCCTTTTGTATTTGCTATTACTTTCTTTGCTTCATCTTTTGAAAAAACAACAGGAAGTTTATTTTTTCTTGTTGCTCTCGTTACATCTTCCAACCATCCGAAATTTAAATCAAGTACTTGTTTGTATAGAAATACAATTGCACAAAGTGCTTGGTTTTGCGTTGACTGTGATACTTTTCGTTCTATTGCCAAATGTGATAAGAATTTTTCGATATGTGTTTTGTGAAGCTGATTCGGATGCTGCTTATTATTAAATATTATAAACTCTTTAATCCATCTAGTGTATAGCTCAATAGTGGAATTGCTGTAGCGTTCAAACTTGAGCTTATTTCTTACCTGCTCAAGAAGTTTCGGTTTGCTATTTAAAGTTGTTGTAATTTCTTTCAAGTGATTAATATAACTTTAATTGTATTGTAATTATTAATTAAAATAACTTATTCGATAATTTTTAGCAAGATATTTATTAGTTGATATTAAATCTTTCTGAAATACATAAAAAAAGCCCACTCTTATAAAGCAAGTGGGCTTCAGAATCCAAGTTGTTCTGTTACTTCAATAACAAAAGTTTTTTGCTAGTTACAAAATTATTACTATTTAATTTATAAATATAGATTCCGCTGGCGACTTTTTTTCCGTTGTTATCGGTACCGTTCCATTGAATTGAATGTAAACCCGCTACAACTTCATTATTTAACAAAGTCTTTACTTCTCTTCCCAAAAAATCATAAATTTTCAAATTCAAATAAGAAGTGTGAGGTACCGAAAATTTTATATTTGTAACAGGATTAAACGGATTGGGATAATTTTGATAAAGAATAAATTCTTGTGGAAGTTGAGTATTACTTTCATCTACATCCGTTAACAAATCAGTGATATCAATTTTTGCTTCTTTAAACGTAACCGGTCTATCATAAGGCCAGGCTCCGTAACCATCATAGTAATAAACATAGACTTCATTATTCAATATCGAAAAATCTTGTAACCAAACAATATAGCTGTATGGAATATCTGCTAATCCCGCATCACCGTTCTCTTTAATCCAAGAGATGATCGAGCCATAACCATTGTTTTGAGATATTGTCAGCAACGTATTTTCTTGATCAAACAAAATATTTGATCCGCATATTGCTTTGGTCAACAAGGTACTTTCGGGGTAATTGATTGATCTACGCTGCCAACTACCTTCGGTTAACTCATAATACCTCAGATGAACTTCGTCTGAAAGATTATGGATAATACAAGGATTTCCGATATTGGAAACTCCTATCTTAGTATGTAACCCTCCAATTCCACCTCCATCATATCGAATCTCCATCAAGTCAGTAAAAGATAATCGCCAGGATTGATTTTCCTTTACATAAACTCTTACAATCAAAGAATCAGGATATCTTCCTTCACCAAAAACCAAATAAATCTTTCCACCTGCTTCAATAATACTTGGTGTTGTTTTATAGGTGTCATTTCGTTCTGAAATGGTTGTAATTTCCCACTTATCGTTATTCCATTGTGCATATTTAATGCTCTGTAAATTGATGGATTTACCTTTCCCCACATATGCAAAACCCATCTCAGTATTATTTTGAATTGCTGCAATTTTTTTCTCATCACCGGTTTCATCAATATATGTGTAGTTCCATTCATTCCCATCTTGTTTAAATACACCAATAATGCGATTAGGATAAGAATAGAAACCGGCATAAATCCATTTTGAACCGTCTTGATTAAACTGCAAAGATGTAGATACTTCGTGAGAATTAAAATCAGCAATATGAGCAACCGTATCTACTACAAAACTTCCACTATTTCTTACGGCATAAAGTAAAGTTGTTTGTGAATTATTATCGTGATAAAAGTAGGTTAAGTGAATGGTATTATCGTGAACAACTGAATTTAGTCCGAATACACCTTGACCAACATTAGTTGTTTGAAATGAATCGATTACAGAAACAGTCCAGTTATTCTGTGCCTGTAATGAGTATAAAAAAGAGAAAAAAGCTATTAGTAATAAAACCTTTTTGCCGACGTGCATCTTTCCCTCCTGCTAAATATTCAGTTATTGTATTACATTTATCTGAAATTCTGACGGAAAGACGCGTCAGAAGCAATATCAAGTCTGAGAGATCTTATTATAATTTTAATGTAGGTATATTTAGTAAGAATGGCAATATCAAGAATCACATAAAAAATCCCGCGAGTTGCCTCATAAATAATGTAACCCAGGGGGATATAAAAAGAATACGTTTCCTCATAATCTATGTAACCCGAAAATATAGGATAAATTATGATATATTGCCTTCAAAAAGAAGTAGACAGATAGAAGAGGGAGAGATATTTGAATCTGGGGGTTACGAAGCGTAGCGGAGTAACCCCCAGATTATTCCGAAATCAAGTGATATTTGATATTTTTCAATCACTTAAAAAAGGAGTAAATTATGTCGAATATTAACACTCGAAGTCCAGAGGAAAAACTTGCCATAGTCCTTGAAGGAATTAAAGGAGATATTAGTGTAAGTGAAATTTGTCGCAAATATGGTATCGCACAGTCACTTTACTATAAACGGCGAAAAGACACTCGGTGAAAACATCGGTGATCTCGGCGGTTTAACAATTTCCTATAACGCATTTACAAAAACAGAGCAGTATAAAAACGGTGAAGAGATTGACGGTTTTACACCCGCGCAAAGATTCTTTCTTAGTTGGGCACAGGTGTGGAAAAACAACATAACGGATCAAGAGTTAATGCGCAGATTGAAAGTCGATGTTCACTCACCTGGGCAATGGCGAGTACTTGGTCCTTTAAGCAACATGCCGGAATTTTTTGAAGCATTCGATGTTAAACCCGGCGATCCGATGAGAAACGAAAAACTTGTTAAGATTTGGTAATTATGTGTGTAGGGACAAGTTTCGACTTGTCCCTACTTTTTTATTTTAACAACTATAACTTATTTTACTCTCAGAAAACTTATCCGCATTCAATCAATTAATTCTTTGTTGAGAACTATTATTAATTCCTTTTCTTAAAAAGGATTTATGTCAATTGATCAAAGATTATACATCGGACTAATCTTTTATACATCTTATAGAAAAACCCATTGTTCTAATAAAATACAAATTCGTTTCAAGAAATGATGAAGTTCCATATAACGCAAAAGTTCCGGCATTATATGTACTATACTGATTTGGTTTTGATAACCAAAAGTATGCGTATTCACCTAAATTAGTAAATGCATTAGGACCCTCGGTAGGATCACAAATACCGGATAAGTAAGCACCGAATCCGCTGGTATTGGTCCCTTCGCCTTCACCACTACCTTCTCCGGCAATTTTTAAGGAATTACTGTTTCTTACAATTCGCATTAATGTGTAATACTCTGCTTCAGTTGGTATGTGCCAGCCATCAGGACAAATACCCTGCGCTCCTTCATCGGTTGAATACTGCATTGCTTCCTCCCACTGATAAAGGCCACCATATTTATCACAATTTTCTTCATCATTATCATAACAATATTTTTCGATTATATTATTATCAGATTGTCTCTGCCCTTCTCCGAAAGGCCCGCCTGAAGTACCGCTTATCATAGTGCCAACATTTAAATTTTCACCCATCCAGCATTGCGTGCCGATAGTTAAAGTATAATAAGTTTTTCCACCGTGATCTACTGTGGGGCAGTCTGCGCAAACACTTCCACCCGGAGTTTCATCATTAGCAATTATGCTAATAACAAAATTATCCCCCACGGGTGCAGAACCATGTTCATTATCGTGGTCCCAAATAATAGTTTTATTTAAACCGGTTGATACATTTGTGTAAATGTCACCTGAAACCTGCGAACAACTGTAAGTAAAAGTTTCTCCACCATCATTCGAAACAAACATCAGTACAGTTACGGAAGTTTGTTCAAGATCATCCACATCATAAGTAACGGTAATTGTTCCATCATTAACATTGTAGGCGTGCCTGACGTTAGTAACAATCGGATTTGTATTTTGACCATAGATAATAGCAAAAGAAATAAATATTAATATGCATATAAATTTATTCGTTTTCATTTTAATGCTCCCTAAAAAGATTTATGATTAACCATTATTATTAAATAACACCATGCGTTTACAGGAAGCAATTATTTCAAAAGCATCATTTTCTTAATTAGTTTATTATTGTTAATCGTAAGAGAGTAGAAATAAATTCCGCTGGAAAAAGTTGAAGCATCCCAAGTTACATTATATGTTCCTGGGTTTATCTGCTCGCTTACCAACACAGCTAATTCTCTGCCTAGCGGATCAAAAATTGTCAGTTTTGCAAATCCGCTTTCAGGAACTTTGAAATTAATTCTTGTTGATGGATTAAACGGATTGGGATAATTTTGGTTTAATTCATAGGTGGTAGGGAGTAAATTATCTTCAACCCCCACAAGAGGGCCAGGATTAGATCGCCCTTCACCTATCCCCGCTTTTACCACAACAAAAAGCATAAAAATAATAATGATGTTTTTCATTGTTTCTCCAGATTGGTTTTACAAAGGTTTGTTTTTGAGATGGTATTGTTGGTGTGTTAGTATTATTGAGATAAGCATTCATATTAATTAGAAACAACAAGTTGTTATTTATATAGTAATGAGTCTTTCGTAAGACCCTATTTATCCCAACTAATTCACACGGGGAGGGGAGTACTTTTAAAATAATTAAAAGAAAGAATAAACGTTATTAAAAAAATTCCATTTTAAAAATCTCAGACCGTTAAAAGACAGATTCTCTTTTATGATATATTAATTAGTTAGTATCATTCAGATTGTGAATCATTTTATCTCTAGATTTTCTTCCTCTTCATCCCGAACTTAGAAGTCACCAATCCGTCTCAATATCAAATTTTTTGTCAATTTATTAAATTTGAAAGCTAATCGCAATCCCTTATTTTAGGGATACTTTTAAGCGAGTTGCCTCATAAATAATGT
>NPIE01021800.1_pt1 | contig 10505 bp, 8 predicted proteins | sample 8637661 | NCBI WGS metagenome assembly NPIE01 (sample SAMN07420842, study PRJNA396082) | bioreactor metagenome | isolation source: sample BA12 brine-fed electro-methanogenic bioreactor BA | place: Japan: Kochi | collected 2016-12-09 | reverse complement strand
GGGTTCGAATGGTGATGTTCAGCCAGGGAAGAAAAAGCAGCAGCGACCACAGATCGGCCCATAGAAGTCCCTTGAAGCGTCCCGGCCACCGGAAATTCACCATCAGGAAAATCATGTGCAGGGTGATGCTCCAGACAAAAAGATAATAGTGAGTGTACGCCATCGCTCCCTGAACGGTTCCGAAGAGGAGCACATTCCGTGCCGACGGTTTGTCGGAAAGATTCAGAAGCGTGATGAAACCCAGTAGCGCAAGTGCGACATTGAGGGAGTACATTTTGATCTCCTGGCTGTAATAAATATGCAGAGGGGAGACCGCCAGGAGGAGTCCGGCCCAAATTGAGACAAACTCCCCGAACAGGCGCCGGGCAAGATAAATGGTCAGCCCGACGGAGATCACTCCGAAAACCACCGACATTCCCCTCATCCAGAACAGAGCATCCGACGGAATACGCCAGAGATACAGAAGAAGATAAAAGAGCGGCGGATTATTGCTGAGAACCGTTCCATTCGTCAGGTGTCCCGGTGCTTCGGATTGAAAAATACAGAGCACTTCGTCGAACCAGGGGAGGTGATGGGTCAGGTATAGCACCCTAAGGACGAGTGCCGTTGCCATAATCGCAAAAACATATCCCATGAATGGGTATCGTACTCGAAGCGTTGCGTTTCCTGGATTCGATGGATTCATTCCGGTCTCAATGAATTGGGCGTTAAAAGGTCACTGGATTCCGGATAATTATGATATGCGAACCCGACCCCGGAAACAAATTATGAAAGTATGCCGGTAATAATGAATGAGATTTGCCTGATTACAGGCTGCCCATGCGCTTGCAAAAAAATTCGGTCGTATAGCCGCTGCCTTCAGCCTCGGTATCGACGAAAGCTTCCGCGTAGAAAAGATCTCCGGGATTATAAGGACCTTCGTAGGGGTGAATCGTCCATTCCGGCCAGGATGGATAAAGTGCACTGCCTTCAAGATCGATCAAGGAAAGCGGTTTTCTAACGATGAACTGCACGATCCGTCCGAAGTGATCGGTGAGATCATCGGAGTCAAAAGACCAATCAAGTGACGCCCCACAGGTTCTAAGATCCTCGCTGATAAAGATGATGACAACAGAATCTCCGTTGTATTCGCCGGCCGGGACGATACCGATATCGGAAACGATAAATTCCGGTCCGGTTTTCCACAAACTCTCAAGGTCTATCCTGATTTCATGTACGGAGTCGGCGCTATGACTACCAGCCATCAGTGGAGTGGCAATCAAACAGACAATAAACGTGATCGTCGTTATTTGCTTCATAAAGATCTCCTTATCCTTCGCAGGGGTGAATCACCGATGAATGTTCAAGTGATAGCTGAAAAGACTTTAACGGTCAAACTTTTTTTATCGATACCCCGCAAGTTTGAAGGCTTTGATATGGACCTGGGGCCGGGCAAGCTCATCCAGGGAGTTCGGGGGCACCCATCGATGGTCCGTCCAGAAATCGGAGATCCACCTTTTTTCCAATCGGGCCGTGAAAATGGAAAATGTCACTTTGAAATGGGAATATTGGTGGGAGGTTTCTTTTCCTGTTTCATTGAGCACGCGGATACCGTGTCGTGTTTCGAATACATGACGGGTTTCGGTATCGAGCATGACGTTGGGAGGTTCCCAGAGATGATTCAAAAGTCCGTAGGGAGGGCGCCGCACCAATAGAACATCGTTGTTTTTTTCGATGATGTAAGCGATACCTCTGCGTTGCGGTACCCGTTTTCGTTTCGGGAGGTTGGGTATCCCCTCCACCCTGTTTTCCGCCGCCGCACGACAGTGCGATCTCAACGGGCAGCGTTCGCATGCAGGAAACCGGGTGCATTGCAGCGCACCCATCTCCATCCAGGCCTGATTGACCCAGCGGGGTTCGAAATCATAATAACCGGTCTCGATAAGGCGTCCGATACGGGATTTAAGGGCGGGTTTGGAGGCGTCATCTTCGATGCCGAAAAGCCGTGTCAGAACGCGGATGGTATTTCCGTCCACCACGCCCGTCGGTTCATTGAAGGCGATGCTGCCCACGGCCGCGGCGATATAGGGTCCCACTCCGGGCAGCTTCAGCCACTCCGTGCTTTTCCGTGGGAAAATCCCGCCGTGTTCACCGGTGATGATCCGAGCCGCCGCAAGGAGATTTCGCGCCCGGCCGTAATACCCCAGCCCCTCCCAGCATTTCATCACCGCTTCATAGGATGCTTCGGCAAGGGAGATCACATCCGGAAACCGGTCCATCCATCGAAGGTAATAGGGAATCACGGTATTGACCTGGGTCTGCTGCAGCATTACCTCGCTTATCCATATGCGGTAGGGGTCCTCTATCCCACGCCACGGCATGGCCCGGGCGTTTTCCCGAAACCACTCCATCAACCCCTCCATCACTTCCCGTTGCAATACGCTCATTGTGAACTCCTTTTCACGGCATGAAGATCCCTCCCGTCCCCCTGTTTACGGGGAACGTGCCTGTCAAGTCAACCGGCGATTAAAATTTTGTAAAACTGCGGTACCGGAAGTATTATACAGGAAGGTTAAGGGGATCGAGAGCAGGCGGAGCGGTCGACAGGGTAGGATTGCTCCGGCCGATATGGATAGGGGGAGATGGTATGAGTCCGTCATCGTTAATTCCTGTTGCGGAAAAGATCCCTGTAGCCTGGGGATACCTTCATTTTTTGCTGCTGCTTACATTCGTTCTGCACATTTTGTTTATGAATGTGATGGTCGGAAGCGCCGTCATCGCCCTGGCGGGGGTTGTCCGCAAGAAATCCCACAACGGGGTGAAGCTGTCGGAAAACCTGGCCGGGAAAATTCCGTTTATCACGGCGTTTACCGTCAACCTGGGAGTGGCTCCGCTGCTCTTCATTCAGGTTCTATACGGCAACTTTATCTATGTGAGTTCGATTTTGATGGGGGTTTTCTGGCTGTCGGTGGTCGTCATTCTCGTCATTGCCTATTACAGCCTGTATATCTTCAAAATGAAATTCCATTCCCTGGGATACATGAGAATCCTTTTCATGGGTATCGCCGTAGCGGTGCTTCTGATCATCGGATTTATCTTCACAAATAACATGACTCTGATGCTCCACCCGGAAAAATGGTCCGGATACTTCTCAAGACCCGACGGCACAATGCTCAATCTGTCGGATCCCACCCTCGTTCCGCGGTACCTGCATTTCATGACGGCCTCCATCGCCGTGGGAGGGTTGTTTGTTTCCATTCTGGGGCACTTCAAAATGAAGCGCGATCCCTTAACGGGGTCCGCCATGAAAAAGACGGGTTTGAAATATTTCTTTCACGGGACACTGGTTCAGATGTTCATCGGAATTGTGTTTCTTGTTACCCTGCCGAGGGAGATCATGTCGGAGTTTATGGGAGGGAATCTTCTGTATACCGGCACGCTCCTCACCGGTATTGCACTGGGAGTGATCTCCCTGATGGCGGCGGCAAAATCACGGTTGGGACTTACCACGGCAACGACGGTACTCGCGGTGATTTCCATGGCCGTGGTACGGGATTTTCTGAGGGCATCATACCTCAAGGAGCATTTCACGGTTTCGAGCCTGGAGGTCGCTCCCCAATACCTGCCCATGATTCTGTTTTTCATTATCCTGGTTATCGGGCTGATTTCAGTATATGTCATGCTCAAATGGGCCCATGAGGCGGTTGCGGAGGGAGCGTCATGAACTATCCGATCTGGGATATCGCCGGCGTCGGGCAGAGCCTGCTTATCGCGGTAATGGCTATTGTTCATGTATACATTGCTCATTTTGCGGTGGGAGGGGGGCTTTTCCTTGTCATCACCGAACGGAAAGGATTGCGGGAAAAATCACCCGCCATTCTGGAGTATACACGGAATCACAGCCTGTTCTTTCTTCTGCTCACCCTGGTTCTCGGCGCTCTGACGGGAGTCGGAATATGGTTTGTCATCGGGCTCATATCCCCCGCGGCAACGTCCCTGCTGATTCACAATTTCGTCTTCGGATGGGCCATCGAATGGGTCTTCTTCGTGGGGGAAATCGTGGCGCTTTTCGTCTATTACTATACCTTCGGCAAAATGGGCGACAAAAAGCATCAGATTGTGGGGTGGCTCTATTTTATCTACGCCTGGCTTTCGCTGTTTGTGATCAGCGGTATCGTCACCTTTATGCTTTCCCCGGGCAAATGGCTGGAAACAAAAAATTTCTGGGACGGTTTCTTCAATCCCACCTTCGTGCCCTCGGTGTTTTTCAGGACGTTCCTTGCCCTGAGCACCGCCGGGCTGTTCGGATTTATGACCTCCTCTTTTCTCCGTGATCCGGATTTCCGGAACAAGATGATGCGCTATTGCGCCAAATGGTTGATTCTCCCCCTGGTCCTTCTCCTGGTATCGTCCGCCTGGTATATGGACGCCCTGCCGGACCATCCCCACCGGATGATCGGCGGCGGTTCCCACGATATCCAGCCCTTCGTCAAGGGATTTCTGTATATCTCCCCCATACTTCTTCTGGGAGGGCTCCTCCTTGCCGTTCGCATGCCGGGGTTTCTCCGGCGTGCCGTGGCCGTGGGCATGATTGTTCTGGGTTTCCTCTATACAGGTTCCTTCGAGTGGATCCGTGAAGGCGCCCGTCGGCCCTTTGTGGTTTCAGAACACCTCTACTCCAACAGCATCCCTCTCGAACTCCGGGAAAAAATCAACACCGACGGGATACTCGCCCATGCCCGGTGGGTGGATATACGTGAAATAACGGACGAAAACCGCATGAAGGCCGGCCGGCATCTCTTCAATCTTCAATGCGCCTCATGCCACGCCATCGGAGGTCCCATCAACGATATCACGCCGCTCACGGCGAAATTCAATGTGTTCGGAATGGATTCCATGCTTGACGGCCTGGGCAAGATCAACCGGTATATGCCTCCTTTTCACGGCACCGTCACGGAACGGGCCGCCCTGGCGCACTACATCGTTCACGGAATTCACGGAAAATCCGAGTCCGCAGTTGACCCGGTGAAAATCCAACCGCTGGAATCCGCTGTTCCGCCCTTTGACGAGGCCGACGATGAATACATGGTTCTTGCCTGGAACGATCTCGGGATGCACTGCATCACCGACTTCGACCGGGTGTTCGGCATCCTCCCTCCCGCCAATACGCTTTTTGCACAGGTGATCAAGCGGGGTGAGGTGCCGGAACTGATATCGGAGGGAATCACCGTTACCTATACCGTTCCCGACGGTTTCGCTCATCCGGAAAAGCACGTCGATTTCTGGGAGCATTCCCGGGAATTATACGGAAAGGATCTTGAGCCCGGAGTTGGGTTGAGCGGCAACAGGGTTGACGGCGAATTCTCCTATGTTCATAAGCACCGAGCCTTCGTTGTAGATAAGATACCCGTTGTCCCCTATACCGATGAAGGTGCTTTTCTTCCATATCCCCTTTTCACGGTGGAGGTGAAGGATTTGAAAACCGGAGATATTCTCACCTCCACGAAAGTAACGGCGCCCACCTCCACGGAAATGGGCTGTAAAAACTGTCACGGCGGCGAATATCGTGTCAACGGCGTGGCGGGAATCGACGAAGCAACAGCCCTGGATATCCTTCGGGTTCATGACCGGATCAGCCGCACGAAACTGATGGAGCGGGTCCGGGGCGGCAGGCCCGTATCTTGTCGTGAATGCCACGCCGACCCCGCCGCCGGTTCCGAAGGCAAACCCGGGATTATGAATTTGTCTGCATCCGTTCACGGTTTCCACGCAAATCATCTTTCCGGACGTGACGGCTCCATCTGCAAAAAATGCCATCCTGCGGACGCTGCCGGCGTGACGAAATGCCTTCGTGGAATTCACGCCATGCTCGGCCTGGAATGCGGCTCCTGTCACGGCATGCTGGAGGATCACGCGCTGGCGCTGCTGAAGGGGGAGATGGAGAAAGGTGTGCCTTCTGCGGAACGTATCATGGCGGAATTGAAAACACGGACCGCGGCGTCGGTGGAGGAGATCAACCCGCGGCAGCCGTGGACGCAGCAACCCGATTGTTTGAACTGTCATGTAAATTTCAACCCTCCGGAAACATTCGAAAGCTTCAATCAATGGACGTCAAACGGCGATGCCCTTTACCGGAACCGCTCCGATGCCGCAGGGGTGATGTGCGCGGCCTGTCACGGCAGCCCGCATGCCGTCTATCCCGCCGTCAACCCCTTCGGAAACAACAGGGACAATATCCAGCCCATGCAGTACCAGGGCAATCCGTACCCCATTGGAGCCAACAGAAACTGCAAGGTCTGTCATCGGATGGAAATGCCGTACGAGTTCCACCATCCCAACAGCCTTGCCGATTTCAGAAATGCGATGTACTGATGTCTTTACATTATGGAACATCAAGCTGGTCGGAAAAAAGCTGGATCGGAGTCTTTTACCCGGAAGGGATCGCTCCCGCAGAAATGCTTACCCATTACGCCGGCCGTTTCGGAACGGTGGAGGCGGATGTCACCTATTACCGGATACCCTCCCGGGGTATGGTGCAGAACTGGTACGCCCGTACCCCCGACGATTTCATTCTCAGTGCCAAATTCCCCCGATCCATCGTCCACGGCGGAGAAGACCGGCTGCCCGATCCCGCAAGACTCCTCGACACGGAGGTCATCGGCGAAGAGAGGGACTTTTTCCTCGAAGCAATGGCGCATCTCGGCAAAAAATGCGGCCCGTTGATTCTCCAGTTTCCCTATTTTAATAAAAAGGTCTTCACCTCCCCTGAACCGTTCTATCAACGCCTGGACGCGTTCCTGGAAACGCTCCCCGGAAATTTCCGCTACGGGGTCGAACTTCGGAATTCCCGCTGGATAACCGGGACGCTGATTGATCTGTTGAAGGCACACAACGCGGCACTGGTCTGGGCGGATATCCCTTACATGCCGTTTCCGGATACCATGGCCCGGACCGTCAATCCGGTGACGGCGGATTTTCTTTACATTCGTTTAATCGGCGACAGAAAAGCGGTAGAAGAAAAGACTCGCTCCTTCAACCGCATCGTATTGGATAAAACCGACAGCCTGGCAAGGTGGGTCAAGATTATCCGGGAGTATCGGTCCGAGGTGGAGGACATCTTCCTCTATGCGAATAATCACTACGCAGGTCACGGCCCTGCAACCGTCCGCCGGGCGGTGGAGATGTTGCAGGACCATCCGGAGTGATGTCAGCGTAATTTTTTAATGGCGTCCATCACCTCGCCGTAATCCGGCTCATGGGTGACTTCCGGCACGAGCTGGTAATACGCGACTTCCCCGTCCTTGACGATGAAGACCGCCCGGGCCAGCAGACGCAAACCTTCCATCAAAACACCGTAGGCATCTCCAAAAGAAGCCTTTTGATAATCCGAAAGGGTGGTTACGTTGTCGATTCCCGCCGCACCGCACCACCTTGCCTGTGCGAAAGGCAGATCCATACTTACAACGTAAATGTTTACGTCATCGCCCAGTTTCGGGGCTTCCTCGTTGAATCGACGAGCTTCCTTGTCGCAGACCGGCGTATCCAGGGACGGGACGGTCACGAAGACGTTGATGCCGTCTCCGGTATCGGAGAGGGTAAAGGGTTTCAATTCACTGGTGACCACGGTGAAATCGCGGGCGTCATCGCCCACACCGACGGCTTTCCCGGTCAGTTTCAGTTCATTTCCCTTCATTGTGACGGTTCGCTTGCTCATATTAAACCTCCTTGTTTGACTTCTAATGGGTGGATTCTCATCCGGAAAAACTCCAAAATTCAGGGCTGATACACGAATGAGATCACCGGTGAACATAAAAAGTTACAGGATCAAACGGGATTCCTGTCATACCGTAACAAGGAGATGATAGGAGGTTTACAGAAAAAGTCAAGATTAACCGGATTTTATCGTTTCAGGTATGTTTGAGCTATATTTATCCGGGAGGATGATCATGAGAAATCGAAGCATGTTGCCTGTGGAGTTGATAAAGATTGCGACGGATTACGGCATTGATCCGGATTCCGTCCGGAAGTTTGCCCGGGGGAGTGCCGCCTATGCATTCGGTTCGGAGCTGGTGTTGAAGTCATTTCCGGGGGAAAACGAGGATTTTGAGGTTGAGCGGGCGGTGCTTCACCGGCTTCATACCTGCGGAATTCGCGAGGTTCCCGAGGTTCGTCGTGTGGAGCGCCTGAACGGGGTCGATTACGCGATTTTCAGCCGGCTGCCGGGTGAGGAGTTGATCGATGTCTGGGGAGATATGTCCCGGAGTAATCGTGAGGAGCTGTGTTTTGATTTGGGGAAACTCGTGGAGCGGATTCATTCCGTTGACCCCCGGCAGCTTCCGGATCTGCGGCAGTCCTGGAGCGGGTTTCTTGAGGGTCAACTTCGCGGTTGCAGGGATCGGCATGCATCATGGGGGATGGGTCCGGACCGGCTTCCGGAGATTGATGAGGTTCTGGGAAGCATTGACTGGGAAGCGGAGAAGAACCGGCCGGTGCATATTCTGCATACGGAGTTGATGCGGGATCACGTCATGGTGGAGAAACATAACGGGAGATGGCGCATTACCGGTATCTTCGACTTCGGCGACGCGATATTCGCTCCACGGGAGTATGAGTTCGTGAGTGCGGGCTGCCTGCTGGGGGGAGGCGAGCCGGGGATGTTCTCGGCGTTTCTGGAGGGGTACGGTTACGATCCCGAACCGGGGTTTGTCCGAAAAATGACCGCCTATCTGCTCATCCATCGATACGGCCGAATAGAGTGGATTAAAAGATACGTCCCTCCCCCTGTGATCCCCCGATCCCTGAGCGATCTTGGCCGCATATGGTATGAAGTATCACGAACTCAACTTCGTCAATAACCAGTCGTTCGTGAATCGGTAGATGTATATTATGATCCATGTCATTCTAATGAATCAGGTTGACGGATTGACGGCAGGAATCCGGCTGAAAACCTGATAGAAATGAGGTTTTCTACTTTGCCAATGTGATAAGTGAGACTAGCTCAGCTCCACGGGCCGAAAGAGATTTTCAGCGTTGTTGGCCGTTCGGCCGCATGCTTCACAGATGTATTTCGAGTTGTTTACCAGGGGAATGATCTTGTCGAGATCGACATTGCAGGGACAGCAGGTAAGTGCGCACATTTTTTTTCCGTGTTCTTCATGGGATTTTTTCATGGAAAGTCCTTTCTTCCGTTAAAATAACAAGGGTTCTACCCGGATTCCGCGTTTACGGATACGTCATTTTACCGAATGCAGAAATTAAATCCAGGATAATTGCCGGGATATCAATTCCTGTCCGACGGTACACGTTCCTCTTTACGATACAACTCAATTGCCATGACCCGGGGAAAAAACGATAGCAAGTTAACGACCATCGGGACAAGATCCTGTTAAGCCTTTGAATGACGGTTGATCGTTGATTGGCACACATTTTGAACCTGCAACGTCGAGTACTGTAAACTTGATTTTTTATGGAGATGATGAAATGGATCCTAAATTGAAAGTCCTGACTACGAAAGCGGTCTTTGAACGTATGGGTGATCCCGGAGTGGTTATTGTGGATGTCCGCCCTGTGGATGCGTACAACGGCTGGAAACAAAAAAACGAGGGACGCGGAGGTCATATTACCGGAGCCCGGAGCCTTCCTTCAAAATGGGCGCGGTATATCGATTGGCTGGATATCGTCGGATCGAAATCATTAGATCCGAGCCGCCGGCTGATTCTGTACGGGGATCACCGGGAGGAGACGGAACGGGTGGCCGCCCTGTTCGCAAAAGCAGGTTTTGAAACGGTTGCGATATACCATGATTTTGTGAAGGAATGGTCTCAAAATCCCGCATACCCCATGGATCATCTCCCCAGGTTCCGGCATCTCGTCCCGGCATCATGGCTGAACAGCCTGATTTTAAATGGAAACGCTCCTGAATACGAAAACGATAAGTATGTTGTTTGCCAGGCCCACTATCAGAACCGCAGGATTTACGAGGAAGGTCACATTCCCGGCGCTTATGAACTGGATACCAACCTGTTGGAAGAACCGGATATGTGGAACCGGCGCTCTCCGGACGAACTGCGCAGGGTCCTTGAGAGCATGGGTATCACCCACGACACTACAGTTATACTGTACGGGAAATACGCCCATCCCGACAATCGCGATCCGTTTCCTGGAAGCAGCGCCGGACAGCTCGGGGCCTTCCGGTGTGCGGTGATCCTGATGTATGCAGGGGTCCGGGATGTGAGGGTTCTAAATGGAGGTCTCCAGTCCTGGATGGACGAGGGATTTGAACTGGATACATCGGAGCCGCCGCGACCACGGGCGGTGGAGTTCGGTGCCGGAATCCCCGTCAATCCGCATGTTTTTTCCGATCTGGAGGAAGCCGGGGAAATTTTAAAGTCTCCGGGTAAAAACCTTGTGAGTGTCAGGAGTTGGAGCGAATTCATCGGTGAGGTCAGTGGTTATCACTATATTGAGAAAAAAGGACGGATTCCGGGAGCGGTTTTCGGGAACTGCGGCTCGGATGCCTATCACAT